>Ga0335072_10001213_pt1 | contig 42824 bp, 27 predicted proteins | sample Lox_Sample_21_FD_206725 | JGI IMG/M metagenome (GOLD analysis project Ga0335072, IMG submission 206725) | Soil microbial communities from Loxahatchee National Wildlife Refuge, Florida, United States - Lox_Sample_2.1 | ecosystem: Environmental > Terrestrial > Soil > Wetlands | place: USA... | reverse complement strand
GCCCGCTCCAGCAGAAACTCCGTATAAGTATGCGGCAAGGCGCCCACGGCGGCACAGAGCCCCATAAAGTTCACGAGCATCCGCGGCTGGCCGTCCTTGCCCGGTTGCAGATCCTGAATTTCGCTGGCCGGAAACGCCAGCGTCGGCAGCGACGAAAACTGCACGACCTCTGTTGACGGCGAGACGAACAGTCCCACCGGCCGGCGCTCCGGATAGAGGCGCTCCATGAGGCGCACGGCCTGGAAAAACTGCACGCAATAGGGCTCCTTTTCCAGCATCGCGCGCACTGGAGCGAACCTCAGATCAACGGCTTGTATCCCGCTTTCGGCGGCCATTCGCCCAGCGGCTCCTTTCTCTGGCTGCTGCGCGCCGCCAGTTGGCAGAAGCTGTTAATGGAGGTGTAGCTGCCCAGGAAACGGTCGAGCACGTTGGCGAAGAGATAGGCCCCGCCGCCCACAAACTGCCGCTCGTCGAACTCGATCTCCACGCGGGTGCCCCGCGCGGGCAGGTTTCCATAAACCGACTGCATGATGGCGAAGTGCGGCCTGGACCCCAGCCGCACGATGCCGCCGATCTGGTTCTCGAGGTAGGAGGAATCGGTGAAGTTGTAAAGCCGCAGAATCTCCTGGAGGGAAGTCATGCCTTCTTCGGAGAGGGACAGGTAATTGAGCGAAAGCTGCGAGACCAGCCGCCATAGCTGTCCCTTGACCCGCGGCGGATCGTAGCTGGGCGAGGGCCGGCGCAGAGCCGTGATCTGCCGGACCGCGGGAAAATCCTCAGCCGTGAAGTCGCCTTCTTCGAGGCCGAAGGGGAGGCGCGAAGGCAAATCGAAATCGGAACAGGAACAGCGCACGGTGAGCACTTCGGCGTTGGGCTCGGTTACGATTCCATCCACATCCACCAGCGCCAGGTGCATGGTCGAGGGCTCGCGCTCCCCGATTTCGTTCCTTCGCCGGATGGCGTGCCAGTAAACGCGCGTGCTGTCTTTTCGCGCCTGATAGCGGTAGGCGTACAGGGGATCGAGACAGATGCTCTCCCGGCGCGAGGTGTTGGCCGCCATCACCTCGTCAATCGAATGAATCTCAGTCATCTCCTGGCGCCGCACATTGGGAATCACCTGGTACTCGTGTTTGGTGTGCGTCACCAGGATCGGCTCCGCCACCTGCGAGTACAGATTGACGACCGGCGTGCAGCCCAGGCGCAGGCTGCGCGCGGAAACGCCCGTCTCGAGATCCTGGTTGCGCTCCGGCCGCTCGAATCGCGAGAAGCAAAAGAGGATTTCAGCCTGACCGGCGCATCCCGCGGCGGCCATTGCATCCAGCCCGCTGAGTTCGAAGAACAGGAACTTCTCCGAGAACGTGAAGTACTCCTGCAGGAGCCGGTATCCGTCGAACGACCGTTTGGGATAGGGCAGCAGGGACTCTTCCTCTTCGAACCCCATGGCGCGCAGCCGATCGAGGGGAATGGCCACGGTCTTGCTGCCTCGCTGCTGGGGATTGCGGACCAGAATCGCAATGCAGTTGCGGCATAGCAGCTCGTAGAGCGTGTAAACGACATTCGGTTCACCGGCGAGATGAAAGACCACTCTATGCGGGTTGAGCTGATCGAAGGACACGTCGCGCGCGCACTGCAACTGCACCCGCAGCACGCCGGCCGCGCCGGGAACGCGCACCGGGTCGCTCAGCCGCTCCGGCTGACGCCACTCGCATTCGGCTACCGTGAACGGCCAGAGGTCCACCGCATACGCCGTCCGGAAGCGGCAGGGCTGGCCGTCCACGAGGCGCCGGGTGGCGAGCGGAGTTCCCGCGGGCATCGTCTGCCCGGCGGTCTGTTTGCCCTGGTCCGGGTCGACCTGGCACTCCACAACGGTCATCGACGGAATCGGGCGCAGATAGTGCGGCGCCACGATGCCGAGCAGAGCCGAAGTCACCTCGGGAAAATCGTCGTCGACGCGAAGATGGATGCGCGCCGCCATGAACGCGAATGCCTCGAGCAGGCGCTCCACGTGCGGGTCGTCGCACCGGTCCGGCTCCAGCAGCAGGCGGCTGGCTACGCGCGGATACTTTTCGGCGAACTTGCTCCCCAACTGGCGAAGATAGGCCAGTTCGCGTTCGTAGTATTCGAGCAGTTCTTCGCGCATGGCTCACTTCACTTTGTATTCGCCGCTGGCAAGCTCCAGAACCGTGTCGAAGGTAATCTCTTCCGGCGCGGGATCGAGCTTCATCTTCCCTTCGATGTGAAACCGCAGCCGCCGGTCGACGGTATCGGCGCTCTCCAGGGTCACGCGCACATCGGTGAGGCGCGGCTCAAATACGCGCACACAGCCTTCGATGGCGGCGCGAAGCGCACGCTGGTCCGACGCCGAACTCATACCCAGCGAGCTGATGTCGGGCAGTCCGAAGTTGATCACGGTGTCGCGCGCAACAGGCCGTGAAGCAAGCTCCGGCAGAGGGGGCTTACGCGTGTTGAGCAGCCATTCGAGATCGCGCTTGAGGGCATCGCGGTAGAACCGCACCGACTGGTTGCGGGTGGCCGGCCAGTCCTCCACCTGCGTCAGCCGGTCCAGCACCGACTGTGTGACCAGCGTCTCTGTCGCGGAACGTGCCAACCCTCCAGACCCCTTTCAAGCTCAGTGCGATGCATCCATGGCAGCGATAGGATCGATGCGGCACAGGCGCGCAAAGACCGCTTCCTTGGCCTCGGCATTTGCTCCCGTCGCGTCAAGACAGCGCAGCAACAAAGCCAGCGGAGGAGCGATCATGTCGCTGGCCTCCCAGTCTTCGAGCCGGCGATCGTCGATCTCCTTCACCAGTTCTTCGAGCACCGGGTAGGCCACCCTGTCCTGCCCGGAGCTTGCACACATCTGCGCCACCGCCAGGCGGCGCTGGAAGCGCGCCCGCCCACTGGGCTGCTGCGCCGCGTCGCGCATCAGCAGCTGCACTGCCTGGTTCAGTTTGCCGCGCCCCATCAACCCGCGCGCGACCTCAAACACGTCGGGCTCTGCCGGTTCCGCTTCGCGTTCGGCCCTGGGCGGCGGCGTATATTCCGGCTCCGGTTCGGGTTCCGGCGCGGCCTCCACCACGGGCTCCGGCGGCTTCGGGATCACCATCTCCTCCAGCCATCTTTGCGTCTCCGGATTAGCGGTCGGGGTGTCGTCGCTCATCGTCCAGGTGGGGACTTCCGGAATGTCGTTGAGCAGCGCCCGCAGGGTGGCGATTACGCTCGCGGATACAGACGAATAGCCCGCCTCGTCGCCGGCCCTCCAGATGTAGCGGTGGACGTCGAGCCAGCCGCGCCCGCAGGGCTCCCCGGCGGCAGCGGTGGCCAGGCTCAAGAGTTCTTCCCAGTTGCCCTCGGAGGTTAACCTCTTGAGGTTCTGCCGCTGTTCGGTTGCCGGAGGCTGTAAGAAGTCCCATGCCGGCGAGCCTCCCTGCTCCCGCAACTCGCCCAGCCGCAGCGCCGTCTGCACCAGGTAGGCGACCGGGCTTGAAGGGTTGTCCTTCTGCAGAAACCTGGCACAGGCCTGGATGCGGGCGATGGCGTCGTTGCGGTCAACCGGCTCGGCGGAGACGGGCTTGGAAACTTTGGTCCGCACCGCAGGGGCAGCCTCAACCGGCTCTTCCGATTCCGCGGCCGCTTCGGGTTGAGGCTCCGCCGCCGGCTCTTCCTCCGGTTCTGCTTCTTCCTCTTCGACGGGCTCCGGCTCATCGGGCTCGGTCTTCCGCTTTTCATTCAGCAGGCGGGTTACCACCACGCCGACCTCCTCGAGCGCCGTCTGCAGCTTGCCGAAGGCCGGGCCGTCGTCACCGTACTTTTCCTCGCAAAAGGGCTGCATCGCGTCCACGGTTTCGGTCGAAGCCCGAATCGCTTCTTCCATGGCCACGTACCAGGACTTCGGTGTGGCGGCGAACGACCTGTCGAAGTCCTCGCCCGTCACCTTTCCGTCTTTGATTGCCCGCTGACGGGTCTCCATTTTGGTGTCGTTATATTCGACATCCGCCTCGTACCCAACGGCGCGCGACTCGCCGTACTGGTAGTAATTCAAGCCGTCTTTGGTGATCGGGGCCTCGCGCAGCATATCCGCGATGCGGTTGCAGATCCACTCGATGGGAACCGCGCGCATCCCCGCGTCGCCATCTTCGATCTCCGGATAGAGCGTATCCCAGAACTGCTGCTGCAGGTCGAACATCAGCTTCAGGCAGGGCTCGACCATGCCGATGCCGTCGCGCTTGACATGCGCCTCGGCCAGCCAGGCGGCCAGTTGCAGATCCTTGCTCCGCGCAGCCAGAGCATCGCCCGCCAACTTGATGACGAGCTTGTAGTCCGCTTTCTTGGGAGAGGCCAGATTGCCGAGGACGGATTGCTCGCCCTCGGTGCGCGCTTCCTTGATCTGGTCGGAAACGCGGTCGTAGCGCAGATTTACGCCTGAAGGATTGTCACCCGGAATCGGATTGAGCAGATCATCGCGCAGCGGCACTTTCGGCCCTCTCCTCCGCATGATGGAAACTGAGTTTCCGTATCTCCAGCAGCGGCGTCTCGTCCTCTCCGGCGATCACCAGCTTCTGACCGTAAGGAATGGCCCCGTGCTGCTCATCGTCTTCCCAAACCGTGGCGCGGCCCAGCCGCACGGTATCGTCGGCCTGCTTCCAGGAGAGCGGCGCAACCACGGGGAGCAGGACCTCGCCGAGATCCTGCAAGCGAAAGTCGGAGGTGGTGCGCAGAATTGCGGGCAGCCACAACAGATCCCGCAGGCGCTTGGGCGCCTCCGTCTCAACGGATTCGAGATAGGCGAAGGGTATCCAGGTATAGCTGCCGGCGATAAAGACTTCCAGGTGTGCGCCGATGCGCGGGTCTGCATCGGAGAGCCCCGCAAAGGCTGCGCCGTTCAGCTCTCCGCCCGGGGAGGGATGCGCTGTTCCCAGCGGCAGCCGGTTATTCGCGAACATGTCCTGCCGCTCCCGCTCCGCGTGCAGCGCGCTGCGATAGAGCATCGCTCCCGCGGCCGCCTCGGGGCTGGCGTCGGACAAGATGTCGAGCTGCTTCTCGGCGCGTCCGAATTCCCCGGCGAAGCACAGCAGTTCGAAGAGAAAAGTACGGCGCTTGGCGTCGAGAGGTTGTTTCTTCAACTCGTCGCCAAGCGCGTCTATGGCGGGCTTCAACTCGCCGGCCCGGTACAGCGAAAGCGCGTCCATACGCGAGCCGCCTTACGACGATTTGTTCTGCTTGGTGTTGAATTTCACTTCGCCGGTGCTCGCGAGGTTGCCCTTCTCGTCCTGCACGGAGTATTCGATTCCAATCTCGTTGTAAGTGAACGACACACTCACGGAGGGAACTTCACTGGATGCTGACATTTGCAGCCCTGTGACGAATATCTCCGCAAAGTTCACCTTCAGGTAGGGCTTCCCTTCGGCGCCCGATTTGACTGCCGACAGCGTCCCCTTTGTGATGTGAGTGCCCTTGGTGATCGACTTGAACAATTTAGGAGTGGACTTGTCGAAATTCGTCATGCAACTGAAGTCGGAGCAGTCGCATTTGCCCGCGCCCGATCCCCCCGTGCCTGAAACCGAGGAGAGGTTCGCCGCGCCCCAGCTCCAGCTCAGAAGTTGAATCTGGTTCTTGAAATTTTCATCCTGGGATTCTCCCTGAATCCCTTCCACTTCCAGAAAATAATCAACCGCCATCGTCGGTTCCTTTCATTCGCAAGCGAGGCGCCCGGCCCCTTGCTGAATTTGCTCGAGCCAGCCAGGTTGTTGTTTCGCTATTTCCGCGCCGATGCAGGCAGGTCGGCCACCAGACGAAGGGAAACGGAGAGCTCGTCCAGTTGGAAATGCGGCTTCAAGAACGCAACGGCGCGATAGGCGCCGGGTTTCCCGGGGATCTCGGAGACCTGGATGGCCGCTTCGCGCAAAGGCAATTTCGCCTTGGCCGCCTGCGACGCATTGTCGTCCGCGCAGACATAGTTCATGATCCACTGGTTGAGGAACTTCTCGCAGTCCTGCCGGGTCATGAAGCTCCCGATCTTGTCGCGCATCATCGCCTTCAGGTAGTGCGCGAACCGCGACATGGCGAGGATATACGGCAATTGCGCGGACAGCCGTGCGTTGGCGTTGGCCGCGTCCTTGTCGTAGAGCTTCGGCTTGTTGGCGGTCTGGACGCTGAAGAAGGCCGCGTAGTCGGTGCCCTTGCAGTGGACCAGCGGCACCAGGCCCTGGTCGGCCAGCTCCTTTTCGCGCCGGTCCGTGATCGCTACTTCGGTAGGGCACTTCAGCGCTACGTCGCCCTCGTCGGTGCGGAAGGTATGCGCCGGCAGCCCCTCGACCAGGCCGCCGCCCTCGACACCGCGGATCGATGCGCACCACCCGTACTTGGCGAAGGAGTTGGTGAGCCGGGCCCCCAGACCGAAGGCAGCATTGCCCCACAGATACTTCGAGTGGTCGCTGCCGTCCACCGCCTCTTCGTAGTCGAACGCCTCGATCTGCTTGGTGTCTTTGCCGTAAGGCAGCCGCACCAGAATATGGGGAAGCGTCAGCGCCACGTAACGGGAATCGTCCGACTGGCGGAAGCTCTTCCACTTGGCATATTCCGTGGAGTCGAAGATCTTGCCGATGTCCCGGGGTGCGCCGAGCTGGGTGTAGCTGCTGAGGTTCAGCAGATCGGAGTTCGCCGACGAGATGAAGGGCGCATGGGCCGCCGAGGCCACCTGCGAAATCCGCTCCAGCAACTCGATGTCCTCCGGCCCGCGCCCGAACTCGTAGTCCCCGAGCAAAGCCGCAAACGGCGCTCCGCCGAAGACCCCAAACTCCTCTTCGTACACCTTCTTGAACAGGGCGCTCTGGTCGAACTCCGGCGCGCGCTGCAGGTCCTTGAGCAGCTCCCGCTTGGAGACATTCAGCACCTTGATCTTCAGCATGTCGCTGGTTTCGGACTGATCGATCAGGTACTTGATGCCCCGCCAGGTCGCTTCGAGCTTCTGAAACGCCGGGTAGTGCAGGACTTCGTTCAACTGCAGGGAGATGAGGCGGTCGATCTGCGCGATGCGGGCCTGGATGCTGGCCTCGGCGTCGCGGGTAAGCGTCATCTGGCCTTCCAGGACCTGGCTCACGAACTCCTTGACCATGTCGCGGCCTCGCTCCATCGTGGCCGCGTCACGGGAAAACCGCCCCTGGGCGACAATCTGCTCCAGCAGCGATTGCTCCGCTACCTGTTCCGCCGTCTGTGTCGCGGCCGCTGCCGCCGTTTCCTGTGCGCTCATTGCTCACCTCCGGTCTTGCCGAGTTCAGTCCGAAGCTTTTCCCGCGACTCCGTGTTCGACACTGCCTCGAACAGTGCTTCGTCGAGCTTGTCGTTGCCCTGCAGGCTGCCGCGAAGATCGCTCAGCCGGGTGCGCAGGTCCAGCAACTCCTTGAGCGGCCCCACCTGCTTGGCCACGTTCTCAGGCGAAAAGTCGTCGAGACTCTCGAACTTCAGGTTGACGCCGATCTGGCCGGCGTTGGGGTCGTCACTGAGCTTGTTGGCGACCGAATAGGCCAGATGAGGCTGCATCCCCTTGAGCACCGTGTCGAAGTTGTCGGGGTTGATCTCCACGAATTTGCGGTCTTTCAGCGCCGCGAGCGGCTGCTCGGGCTGACCTGTCAGATCTCCTAGAACTCCCATCACAAAGGGCAGTTCCTTGATCTCAATCGCGTCGCCCACTTCCACGTCGTAGGTGATGTGTACGCGAGGCGAACGGACGCGATCCAGCTTGTGCTGCGTGCTCTCTTTTGCCATTAGCTTTTCCTCGGGACCCCAGATGGGAAGCAGCACGGCCCGCTCCGAAGCGTTTGCAGAGAATTATCGGAGCGGTTCACTGGACGTGTTGCTTCGACTTTTGACCATGATTGTCCCGGACACATCGGCTCTCATATCTGCGGGGAAGCCTTTGCGTCCGTTTCCTTGAGCGTTTTGATTATTGGCTGACTCGTTCCATCTGTCAAGCAAAGACGTTTGCGGACAGATTTTGGCTCTTCCGCAGGCCTCTCGTCCTCCAACTCCGGGCGCCTGGACGGGGCGGGGCCCGGTGTATACTCAATTGCCAACGGAAGAGACGTTCATGCCCCAACTACAGCCCGTCGTCTGGTCGAAAGGCGTCCTGCTATCGCCGCAGCATCTGCAGGCGCAAGACCGATTCTTTGAAGATACACTACGGTTTCTTTCCGGAGCTCTTTCGTTTCGCAACTGGGGATTCTCAACCTTGCAGATTGACGCGGCCGGCCTTGCCCAGGGTAGCCTGAGCGTCGCCCAGGCCTCGGGAATCTTTCCCGACGGGCTCATGCTCGACATGCCCGCCTGCGACGCGCCTCCCGCCTCCCGCACCCTCGAAGACTGCTTTCCCCCGACCGGCGCCTCCTGCACCTTCTTCCTGGCAGTGCCTCAGGACCGCCCCGGCGGCATCAACGTGGCCCTGCAGCGGGGCGGCGTGGCCACGCGTTTCTACTCCGAACTCCAGATGCTCCGCGACGAAAACAGCTCCGGCGTGGAAAAGCCGGTCTCGCTGGCCCGGAAGAACCTCCAGATCCTTGCCGAAACCGAGAACATCGAGGGTTCGTCTCTGCTGCCACTTGCGCAGGTGGAGCGCACCGAGGCCGGGGGCTTTCGCCTCGACCCCCACTACGTGCCGCCTCTGCTCAACGTGAAGGGCAACGAAGTGCTCACCGGCATCCTGCGCGGCGAAATCGAAACCCTCGTGGCCCGCAGCAGCCAGCTGGCCGGCTCACGCCGCCAGCGCAACCAGTCGCTGGCCGATTTCAGCGCCTCCGACATCGCCAATTTCTGGCTGCTTTACACCATCAACTCGCATCTGCCGGTGCTGCGCCATCTGCTGGAGGCCGCGCAGATACATCCTGAAGCACTCTTCCTGCACATGCTTTCGCTGGCCGGGGCCCTGACCACGTTCTCTTCCAAGATCGAGCCGCGCGACCTGCCCCGGTACGAGCATGAGCGTCTCGGCCCGTGCTTCCTGTCCCTCGACGCCACCATCACCGAGCTGCTCGACACCGTGGTTCCGAGCAACTTTGTGGCGCTGCCCCTCAAGCCCCTCCGCGATTCCATTTACGCCGCCGCCATCGACAAGGACAGCTACTTCGAAAACTCGCGCGCGTATCTGGCCATCTCTGCGGACGTCAACGAGGCGGATCTAATCGCGCGCACGCCCGCGCTCGCCAAAGCCTGTTCGGCAACCCATATCGAGCAGCTCATCCGCCAGGCGCTGCCCGGACTCAAGCTGACCCACATTCCCGTGCCGCCCCGTGCCATTCCCGTCAAGCTGCGCTACCAGTATTTCAGCATCGATCGCAGCGGGGCCGTGTGGGATGCCGTCGTCCGCGCCCGCAACTTCGCCGTTTACGTTCCCGGAGATATTCGCAATCCCGAGATGGAGCTGATCTTCCTCTTCGCCAACCCCGACTGAGGCGACGGAGGGGAAACGCCGGGCATTCTATCGCTTCGGCGTTGTCTCCTACTCCATTCAGCAGTATGAATCGCACCGTGCGGCCGCGGCGTCTTTGACCGGGCGGGCAGGGCAGGGTTGAACCGAAGCGTGTTCCTCACTTGTGGCGGAGCACGAAAAACAGGATCAACACGATCACCAGCATCAGGAAAACGTTCAGAACCAGGATCAGCGGCAGGTACTTTTGCAGTGTGGTCTGCTGGGGCGGGGCAGGTGCGGGCGGCGGCGGCGCGGGAGGTGGAGGAAAACTGAATGCGGGAGCGCCAAGATGAGCGCCACCTCCTTTTGCCGCGGGCATAGCGGGCATTGGCGGCGTCCCCGGTATTGCCGGCGGCTTTGGCATGGGTGGAGGCGCCCAGGCAGGCGGAGCGGCAGCCGGAGGGGGCGGAGCGCCTGGTGATCCGCCGGGAGCCTGCAGATCGCGGAGCGCCGAGCCCGAGATTACGCGCGTAAATTCGCCCGGTCCCGAAGCTGCCGGAGCCGGCGGCGCACTGGGCGGCAGCACTGGCGGTGTAGCCCAGGGTGAAGCCGGGGCGGCAGCGGCAACGGGCGCCGGCGGTGTACTGGCAATCGGGGCCGGCGAGGGCACAGCGGGAGGATTGAACGGCAGCGGCGGCGCTGCCTCTGGCTGCGCCGACAATGCTTGCAGCAGTTGCGTGAATCCGCCCGCCGCAGCCGGCGCAGGTGGCTGACTGGGTGTTGTCGGACCCGAACCCATGGGGGAAAACGACGCCGTCGCCAATGGCGGCGCTTCCTTGGGCTTTACATCCTGATTCAGCGCCTGCAGCAACTGCGTAAATCCACCCGCCGCGGGGGACGAGGGAACTGCCGCCGCAGCGGCCGGGCCCGATGTGAACCGCAACCCGGATTCCGCCGGAGGCTCCTGCTTCAGCGACAGAAGCGGATCCTCGTACGCCGGCCCGCTTGCTCCCCGGCCTGCAAACATCTTAGTAAAGGAGCCTGGTTCTGACTGTGGTCCAGCCGCGGGCGCAGAAGGCGATGGCGGAGGTGAGTTCGCCGGCGTATTTGCCTCCCGTCTCGAAAACATGCGCGTGAATTCGCCCGGCGCCGCGGGCGGAGCGGGTTCAGGTGCAGCCGGAGGCGCCGACACGGGCGGTCCGCCACTTCCGGGTACCGTCGCCGGAGCTCCGCCACTTCCCTGTACCGCCTCAAACATCCGCGTGAACTCTCCCGGCCCCGAAGCGGGCGCCGCTGCAGGAGCGGCGGGTGCAGGAGCGGCGGGAGCCCTCAGCGGTTCTGACGGCGCGCCTGCGCTCATCGAGCTGAACATCCGCGTGAAGGCTCCAGGACCCGTTGATCCCGGCTGTCCCGGCGGCGCGCCTTCCGCCTCAGCCGCGCCGCCCGCAGAGCCGGGGGTTCCCGGCGCCGGCTCCATCGGCCGTATCTCCATCGCCACGGGGCTAAATACCCGCGCCACATCCTCGGTCCGCGCCGAGGGCGGCGGTGCGCTTGGAACCCCGCCCGGACCCGGCGTGGTCAACGCCTGCAACATGCGCGTGAATTCTCCGGGGCCTGGCTCCCGGGCTGCGGGGGGCTGTTCATTGACGGGTTCGACTGAAACTCCGGCTGCCGGCTCCGACGCGGCCGGCGCGGCAGGGTTGGGCGGTTTTGCCAGCGATGCAGCCTCGGGTGCAGCCTTTTCGGGGGCGGCTTGCGTCAAAAGAGACGCCAGCAAGTCTTCCTCGTCGCGTGGCGCGGCCGGCACCTGTCCGAAGATTCCCGTCGCACTCGAGGGCTGATCGGTGGTGTGGGAATCGGATGGATCAAATGAATCGAACGGATTTCTGGGCGCTCCCATGCGTGGCCACCTGCCTGATGATAATTCCGGGTTCCGGTTTCCAACACTATATCGACTTGGCTTGACAGTAAAGGTCAGGCATCCTACGATGCAAACACAATCGACGGCAGTTAGGGCCAATGCCACAAACGGACGTGGAGACTCTTGCGATCTCCGTGACTGCACATGGCCCAGGACCCCTCAACAGTCCACGTCCACTTGATGGTTCGATCGCTATGAAATTCCTTTCACGGGTCGTCTGGTCCGAGGGGATGTATTTGAGCCCCCATCACTTCCAGACTCAAAGCCGCTATTTTGAAGACTCCATGTCTTTTCTCGCCGCCAGCCTGTGGCGCGAGCCCTGGGGCCTTCTCCACCTGGAGCTGGACGCGAAGGCGATGCGGAACGGGACCGCGGCGGTCCTCCACGCCTCGGGAGTTTTCCCCGACGGGCTACCCTTCGAGATGCCCAACTCGGACCCGCCTCCGCCGCTGCGCAACCTCCTCGAAGTCTTTCCGTCGACAGACGCGGAACTCATGCTTTACCTGACCGTCGCCAGCCGGCGCGATAACGGATTCGACTGCGACCTGAGCGCGAGCAACGGCGGCCGCTTCTCGCCCATGCAACGCATCCTGCGCGACGAGACGAACGGCATCGACGAGCGCGAAATCGACCTCGGCCAGAAGAACATCCGCCTCGGGACCGGGGCCGAGCTCAGCGGCGAGTTGCTGTCCATCCCCATCGCCCGCGTCCTTCGCGACGGCCGGGGGCATCTGGTCTGCGACGAGGAGTTCGTTCCGCCCTGCCTCACTCTGAGCGCCAGCGAGCCGCTGATGCTGCTGGTGCGACGCCTCCTGGACGCCATCGGAGAGAAGAGCGCCACGGTCGCCCGCAGCGCCCGCCGGCATGGCCGCTTCGAGGCCGGCACAGGCGCGCTGGACGTCGCCAATTACTGGTTCCTGCATGCGCTTCACAGCGCCATTCCGCCATTGCAGCATCTTTCCTCCACGCGCCGCGCGCATCCGGAGGCCATCTTCGTCGAACTCGCGCGCCTGGCCGGGGCGCTCTGCACGTTTGCCGTCGACTCCGATCCGCGCCAGCTCCCCGCGTACGATCATCGCAATCCGGGTCCCGGATTCCGCGCCCTAGACGCCCACATCCGCCGTCATCTCGAAATCGTCGTCCCCTCGAACACCGTCACCCTCGAGTTTCAGCCCGTCGAGCCCTATATTCACGGCGCCGAGGTCCGGGACGAACGCTGCCTTCGTCGCGCCCGCTGGGTCTTCGGCATCCGGTCTTCTCTGGGTGAGTCGGATTTGCTGCGCCTGGCTCCCAAGCTGATCAAGGTCTGCTCATTGAAGTTCGTCCCGGAGCTCGTCAAGCGCGCGCTTCCCGGCATGAAGCTCACGCATCTCCCCGTGCCCCCGACCGCCATCCGCGCCGAGGCCGACATGCAGTATTTTTCCGTCGAGACCGCCGGCCCCTGCTGGGAGCACATCCTGCAAACCCGCAGTGTCGGCGTGTACATGCCAGGCGAAATCTCCAATCCCGAATTCGACCTCACCATCATCGTGGAGACCTCCCAATGACCCGCATCAACAGCCTCGCTCTGAGCTTCCAGGAAGTGCTCACCGCCGTTCTGCGGGTGCGCTTCCAGCGCCAGCAGGTGCAGGATGCCGAGAGCTTTCGCACGCAGATGCGCCGCTCTCTGCAGTCGGCCATGCAGGACGCCCGCTCCGCCGGCTATTCCAGCGAAACCGTTCAGATGGGCGTCTTCGCCACCGTCGCGTTTCTGGATGAGAGCGTCCTCAACCTGCAGAGCCCCGCATTCGCCGACTGGGCCCGCCGCCCGCTTCAGGAGGAGCTTTTCGGCGGCCACCTGGCGGGCGAAGCCTTCTTCCGCAACCTGCAGCAACTGCTGACCGCGGTGGATTCGGCCGAGGTGGCCGACGCCCTGGAGCTCCACTGCCTCTGCCTGCAAATGGGCTATCGCGGCCGGTACGCCCTCGGCGACACCGGCGAGCTCTACCAGTTGCTTCGGCACGCGCGCGCCAAAATCGACCGCATCCGCGGGGCTGCCCGCCTCAGCGAGCCCATCGCCGCGCCGGAGGTCGCGGCCGTCCGCGGCCGCGATCCGTGGACGCGCGCGCTCCTCGTCACCGCCTGCGTGCTCGCCGCGCTCATCATCGTCGAGTTCGGCGCCTGCGAAATTCTTCTTGGCTCCGGAGTCTCCCGGGTTCAGAGCGCCCAGAACGCCGGATTGATCGTGAAATAGGAGCCTGCCGTGCTGCTCATCATTGTCGCTATTCTCGTACTGGTCCTCTCCATCGTGCTGGCCTGGGTGGCCGGCCCTCTTCTCGGCCTTGCCGGCATGGCGCTCCTCATCCTGCGCATTCTGCTCATCCTCATCGGAGCCGCCACTGCCGGCTTCATCCTCTATCTCTACTTGAAAGAAAAGCGCCTCGACTCCGCCGCCAAGAGCCTCCCCGGCGGTACCGACCTCGACACGCTCCTGCGCGACGCCACCCATCGCCTTTCGACTGCCCAGCGGACCGGCCCCAAAACCATCGATTCCCTGCCTCTGCTCTACATTCTCGGCGAGTCCAACTCCGCAAAGACCACCGCCGTCATCAAATCCGGCTTCGACCCCGAGCTCCTTGCCGGCCAGGTTTATCGCGACCAGGACATCGTCGCCACTCCGGTCATCAACCTGTGGTACGCGCACTCGTGCATCTTCGCCGAGACCGGCGATGCCGTTCGCAAAGCGCCGGCCCTGTGGCACCGGCTCATTCGCAAGTCGCGCCCCAAGGCTACCCGGTCCGCCCTGGGCAAGCAGGCGCCTGTCCGCGCCGCGGTTGTCTGCGTCAGCAGCGAGGTCTTTCTCGGCGCAGCCGCTGCCGACGCAGCAGTCGCCGCCGCGCGCTCCACCAACCAGATGCTCCGCGACCTCGCCCAGCAGCTCGGAACCGAGGTCCCCGTCTACGTGATCCTTACCAAGCTCGACCGCATTCCCCATTTCGCCGAGTACGTCCGCAATCTCAATGAGGAGGAGGTCGTCCAGCCCCTGGGTAACGCCTTCCCGCGCAATGCCGTTTCCAGCGGCATCTACGCCGAGAAAGCCATGGCCGAGGCGGTCGGCGCTCTGGACCGCATCTTCTTCAACCTATCCGAGTTCCGCCTCGAGCTCCTCAGCCGCGAAAACGACGCCGCCAACGTCGACCCGGTCTACGAGTTCCCGCGCGAGATGCGCAAGCTGCGCAACAATCTCGCGTCCTACCTGGTCGAGCTCACCCGCCCCAGCCACCTCAACGCCAACCCCTACCTGCGCGGCCTATATTTCACGGGCGTCCGCGCCCACATGGTCGAGCAGATGGTGGCCGCCGCCGCGCAGCAGGCCCGGCCGGAGCCGGCCGGCTCCGGCGCCACCCGCATGTTCACCGTCGAAGCGATGCGCGCGGCCGCCGCGGCTCCCGCGCCCCAGGTCGTCTCGCGCAAGCAGGCACAGTGGTGTTTCCTTCCGCGTCTCTTCCCTGAAGTGATTCTCGGCGACCGCAGCGCCCTTGCCGGCACCAGCGACAGCCGCCGCACTCACATGGTCCGCCGAGTCGCCTTCGGCTCCGTTTGCGTCATCCTTTTCGCGCTCTTCACTTGTTTCGGCATCTCCTGGGCCAGGAACTCGGCCCTGGAGCACCGCGTCGTGGCCGCCGCGAATGCGCTACCTGCCGCGCCCGTCCCCTCTACGATGCTCGCCTCGACGCCGTACCTCACTTCTCTCGACCAGCTTCGCGCCGCGATCGTCCAGCTGGAGGGCTACCAGCAAAACGGCGCCCCGCTGATGTATCGCTGGGGCCTCTACCACGGCGACAGCGTTCTTGCCGCCGCCCGCCGCATCTACTTCGACCGCTTCCGTACCATGATGCTCTCGAACACCCAGGCCGATCTTGTCAGCTACCTCGGCTCGCTGCCCGGCTCGCCCCAGCCCGGCGCCGACTACGCCGCCGCCTACGACCCGCTCAAGGCATACCTCATCACCACCTCCAACCCCGACAAGAGCACCGTCGATTTCCTGCCCCCCGTCCTCATGCAGTATTGGCAAAACGGCCGCGCCCTCGAAACCGAGCAGCAAAAGGATCTCGCCTACAACCAGTTCGCCTTCTATGCCGCCGAGTTAGTCCGCAACAATCCCTACTCGATCCAGCCGGACAGCGTCACGGTCACGCACGCCCGCACCTACCTCGCGGGCTTTGGAGGCTTCGAGCGCATCTATCAGCAGATGCTGACCGCGGCGGGGAAAACTTCGCCATCCGTCGACTTCAACCGGCTCTATCCAGGCTCCTCGGCTACCGTGGTTGACTCTCACACGGTCCCCGGCGCCTTCACCGCGACCGGCTACACCTTTATGCAGGACGCCATGCACCACCCCGACCGCTACTTCAGCGGCGAGGTCTGGGTGCTTGGCGATCAGGCTCCGCCCTCTCTTGACCGGACCACGCTGATTCAACAGCTCACTACGCGCTATTCGACCGACTTCGCTACCCAGTGGCGCGACTTCCTCCACGCCGCCGACGTGGTCCGATACCGATCCCTCGCCGACGCGGCTGCCAAACTCCAGCTCATCTCCAATCCCAACTCGCCGCTGCTGGCGCTGCTCTACACCGCCTCCCACAACACCGCCGTCGCCGATCCCGATATCTCCAAGGAATTCCAGCCCACGCAGGCGGTGGTCGCCCCGGGCAGCGCCGACAAGCTCCTGGGCGCGGGCAACACCGGATATATCAATGGACTTCTCGCGCTTCAGGCCGCGGTGGCCCAGGTAGCGCAAAACCCTGCCGCGGCGAATGACCCGAACGCAGTCGCTCCCATCGTCGCCGCCTCTACCGCTGCCCACACCGCAGCCAGCCAGACCGCCCAGGCCTTCACTCTCGATCCCACGGGCCACGTCGATCAAACCGTCCTCACACTGCTTCAGGACCCCATCGACTCCGTCGATGCAGTGGTGCGCGGCCGCGGCCCTGCCCAGGCCAACGGCGCGGGAGCTTCCTTCTGCTCCGGTTTCAATCCGCTCATGGCCAAGTTCCCCTTCTCACCCAACTCGACCATCGAAGCCAGTCCGTCGGAGGTGGCGGCCCTGCTCCAGCCCGGCTCCGGCTCGCTGTCGCAGTTTTACGACGCCACCCTAAGGACCTTGCTCATCCGCGAGGGCTCTCAGTATGTCGCCGCGCCCAACGCGCCCATGAAGGTCAATCCTGACTTCGTCCGCTTCTTCAACCGCGCTGCCGCGCTCTCCGCCGCGCTCTATCCTGCCGCGGGTTCGGGAGGCCTGACCTTCACCACGCACATCCTTCCGTCCAAGGGGATCCAGAGCGTCACGGTCGGCATCGATTCCCAAACGCTGACAGGTTCCAACGCCTCCAAGCAGTTCACCTGGTCGCTGGCCGGCAGCCAGCAGGCCCAGCTGGTCGCCAACTACGGCTCGGGCACTTTGCCGCTGCTCCAGTTCAACGGGCCCTGGGCGGTCTTCCACTTAATGGATAAAGGCCGGACGGACCCATCCAACCCGGGACGCCTCGCCTATCCTCTGGAAATCTCCAATACGCCCATCGTCGTCAACGGCACCCCGCTGGTCGTCTATCTCGAACTGTCCGGGCCGGACGCCAACCTGCTCATCCCTGGCGGCCTCAGCAGCTTGCGCTGCGTCTCGACGGTCGCTCATTAAACCACGACCAGGATCAGTGTGTGCTGTTTCGGATCGGTCAAGGCAGCACTGGTCAGCGGCTCAATTTGCCGGTGAGCCCTCGCGTGGGTAGCTGTGAAGCTGCGGGCCGATTCTGTTCGAGAACCGGTAGTCCTCCATGCGGTCGGCATCGATGGTCCAGAACATCGCGCCGATCATGCCGGGATAGCCCGACGGCTTGCGCAGCTGGTATTCCGCGTCGGGAGGCAGTTTGCCGGTAATGATGGCGCTCATCGATTCGCTCACAATTTCGGGAGTGACGGTGCCTACGAGGAAGCCGACCGCAACCTTATCGGCGGGCAGGGGCGGGAAGAACTGACTGGGGTTATGGCCGACATCGAAGCCGTGCAATAGGAGCTCCGTCATCGCGTCGTGATAATCCACGGAGCCGAGTTCATAGGGTTCGCCATCCAGCCCCTCGAGCGGAGGCGTGTTGTAGTCCTGTACATCGACGAAGGTAAGGATGTCGCGGATACCCCAGAGGAGCGGCAGATACGAGCCGAACTGACCGCCATAGGTCGAGTAACCGGCCGGAATCTGGGTGCCTTCCGGCACAAGGCTGATCATGAAACTCTTGCCGAAATGATCGCGCAACAGGTGCAGCCCGGCGATCAGATTCACAACCGACGGCGTAGTGGGATGCCTGAAATCGGTATCGCCGGAGTCGAGCACGAGCGAGGGGCTCTCGAAGTCGAGATCGATGCCGTCGAAGCCGTACTCGCTGACGATCTGCGTGACCGAAGAGACGAAGTTCGGGATGCTCGCAGAGTTGTCGAGGGTGAAGAATTTGCCGCCTCCGCCGAGCGAGATCATCACCTTTCTGCCATGGCTCTTCAGCCACGCGATGTCGTCTTTGAGCTGGGCGAGGTCGAGCCCGGGCCGGACGCGCAGCACCAGGCTGCCCTCAGGTCCGGCGGTGTCCGGAGCGGCGAAGGCCACGATTACGACGTCCCACTGCGGAGAGACATCGCGCAGACGAAAGAAGGTGTTTTGCGGGCCGCGGCCGGTCCAGTATCCGATGAGTTGATGGCCGTTGGGCGGACCCGTGAGAGGGAGTGCGGCCGTCTTCGGTTCGGGCGCCGGCTTTAACGTGGTGGCCTGCATTGGAAACCTGGGAAAAGCCGGACAGGGCACGGGCGCAGCCGTGAGCGCGTGCGCGCCGGGAAAACTGTAGGTGCTTCCCAGGCCCTCGGATGCGCCGAGATACCAGGGCAGCAGAGCTACATTCTGAAGATGCCAGGAGACGTTGCCCGCAGCGGTGACCCATGGTTTCGAGACAGGCAGATCGCTGCGGGGGTTTGTATCGGTGGGTTCAAGAAGTGTGTATTTGGCGCCGGCGTCCGTGCCTCCGCATCCGCCTCCTAAGCTGCCGGCAGCGGCCGGCCGCATCCACGCGGGAAAGACATTCTCTGAAGGGGATGGGCCGCGCCCATGGTAGACCGGATCGTGCAGGGGATCGACGAAAAATTCTGCGAGTTGCTGGGTAAGCGGTTGAACGTCTTTGTCGAGCACAATGGCCGGCGCTGCGCCGAGATAGGTGCTCAGCACAAAGGAGTTTCCGGTGGCCGGGTCGACGCCGTAGGCGCCCCACGAGCAGCAGACCGTTGCGTCGCCGTAGGCATAGAACCCTGTGTTGTGCGTGAGAGCGATGACCAGCTTTCCCTCCTGCCGCGGGATTTGCTTGAAGATCTCGCGCTCGATAAACTCGGCGTCCACCATGGCGAGGTAGGTTCCGGTCTTCTTTGAGCTGAGCACATAGCCGTTGCCGGCGGGCACATGGATTTCGAGCGGCTTGACCTCCGGCTTGCCCAGCAGCGTGTGCCAGCCTTTGGCATCGGGAAAGGTCGCCCGCAGCATGGCGTCTGTATATTGGGTGTCGTCGCCGGGCCCGAAGGAGAACTTCGAAAAGACCGGCGAGTGAAGGATGCGCGGCACATCGGCAGCGGCATCGAGCACGAACGGTTTGCCGTCGATCCTGCGCGCGTCGAAGGAAAGCGTGATGGGAACGAGCACGGTTGGGATGATCGTTGTCCCGCCCTGTGCCGGATCGTGGCCCGCCAACCAGTAGGAGTGGCCGCTGCTGCGATATTGAAAAACTGGCGCCGTGCCTTGCGCCCGCGCGGCGCGCAAAGAGAACGCCAGAAATAGAACCAGACCGATACATAGCTTAGGCATTTTGGATTCACCCCTTGGTGCGGCAGGCCGCAATGCGCTCTTACGACCCGGCATCCTGCAATCTACCAGGTCATATATATGACTGAATGATTAGCAAGCTAATTTCCGCTGCTTGAATTGTCAATCTGCGGTTCGGCGCGAATCGTGCTTCGGGGCCAAGTGAGTTCGTGCAGCCGTGTGAGAAGCATCTCAGGGTTGCGAGTGCAGTTTCCGCATTAGAGCCAGCACGGGCAGGCCGCAAAGAATGAAGGCAGTGCCGATCAACGAGCCCTTGAGGTTGCCGGCGTAGCTTGAGACCAGCACGGCGGCGGCGCAGAGCACGAAGAGGGCTGGAATCCAGGGGTATCCCCAGACCTTGTAGGGGCGCGGCAGATCTGGCCTGGTGCGGCGAAACACGAACACAGTGGAAGCCGCCAGCATGTAGAAGAGCCACTCGGCAAAGATGGTCAATTCAAACATCTGCTGGAAGCGGCTGAGGAAACAGAGCAGCACCGTGGAGATCAACCCCTGGGCAACGAGCGAAGTGGACGGCGACTGAAAACGAGGGTGAACGTGGGCAAACCAGCGGAAGAAGAGGCCATCGCGAGCGGCGGCAAAGGGAACGCGCGCGCCCGACATCGCAGATCCGTTGAGGGTGACCAGGATGCTGAGGGCCATGGCCGCAGCAACCAGCATGGCGCCGCCGGATCCGGCGACGACCATGAGCGCGCTGACTGCGGGCTGCGGTGAGGCCGCAATCTTCGCGGCCGGGAGGATATATTGAATCCCCGCATTTGTGGCCATGTAGAGCACGCCCACCGCGATGAGGCCGCCGATCAGGGCGATGGGCAGGTTGCGCTCGGGGTTGCGCACCTCGCCGGCCACCATGCTCAGGTCGTTCCAGCCGTCATAGGCCCAGAGTGTGGCGATGAGAGCAAGCATGAAGCCGTTGAATCCTCCGGTGGCGCCCGGGAGCATGGTGGACAGGTTGCTCCAGGAGCCGGAGGCGGAGGCAAAGCAGAATAGGACCACTACGAGGATGAGAACTGCCTTCAGCAGGGTAAAGACGAACTGAAAATCGCCTGCCTTCTTGATGCCCAGATAGTTGAGCCCGGTGATGAGCCAGGTGACGGCGATGGCAAATACCTGGGAGCCGTGGAAGGGCACAGGCAAGCCCGGAATAGGATCGGCCAGCCAATGGAGCGCAGGAAAGACCTCGAGTGTGCGGGCGAGTCCGATTGATATGGTCGCGATCGATCCGGGCTTGGCCAGGGTGAACCACGTCCACATATAGAGAAAGGCGGTGGTGTCACCGTAGGCGCCGCGAAGGTAGACATACTCGCCGCCCGCGTAGGGAAGCATGGCGCCTAATTCGGCGTAGGTCATGGCTCCGAAGAGCGAGAGTATGCCGCCCGCGATCCATGCCAGATAGACCAGCGAAGAGGAGCCCGCGTCGCGCATCATTTCGCTGGGGATGAGAAATATGCCGCTGCCGATGATGGTGCCGACGACGATGGCGATGGCTTGCTGCGCGCCCAGAACGCGCGGCAGGTCGGGCAGGGACTGATCACCAGGCGCGGGCGGGGAAGCGTTCATGTGTTGTGAGAATAGCAGAAGGCGGAAAGCGCTCAGGGCGCCGGAGCCCACGCCGCGACGACGGCCTGAGCGAGCCGGGCGGTGAGGACTTCGGCCTGGTTATCCGCGGTCCAGCTTGTGTCGGCATTGCCGTGCGTAAACACGGAGATGACGATGGTTCCCTGTTTGGTGAAGACCGCGCCGACGTCGTTCCGCACCTGGTTGAGAGAGCCGGTCTTGTTGGCCATGGCGGTGATGTTCTTGGGCGCGTCCGCACCCTCGAGATAGCGAGGAATGCCATCGCGATAGAACTGAACCTTGAGCATGTGCAGCGCATCGTCGCAGAGCACCTGATCGGTGGGAATCGGGGATCCGCCGGCGGCTGGAGGCGCGGGCGCGGGGCCGAGGTTGCACGTAGCGAAGCGTTCCATCAGTCCGGCCATCTCGCGCGCGGTGGTTTTTCCCAGGCCGAACTCTTTCTGATCCGCAGGCATGGGACCCTCGGCGGGTTGAAAGACCTTCTTATAGAGCCAGGTGTCCTTCATGCCGAGCGCCATGAGCCGGTCATCGACATTCTTGATCCCGACATGCTCCATGGACAGGTTGGCCGCGGTGTTGTCGCTGAGGGCGATCATCAGCGTCAGCGCGTCCTTGAAGGTGATGGTCATGGGGGTGTCAAAGAACAGCAGGACACCTGAGCCTGGTACCTGATCTGCGTGAGCAAAGGTAAGGCGATCATCCAAATGTAGGCGGCCCGCGCGAATCTGCTGGAGGGCCTCGTAGAGTATCGCCAGCTTGATGACGGACGCGGTCGGAACGGGCTCGTCGGCGTCGATGGCAACGGTCTTGCCGGTGGCCAGATCGTGCGCATAGAAGGACACATGCCCCTGGAACCCGGTGATCATCGATTGAAGCTTTGCAGTGAGCGCGGGGTCGTTCTGCGCCCGCGCTGCCGGTGCGAGCAGAGCGCAAGCAGCGATGAAAAGAACAGGGCAGAAGCGCAACAGCCGCGCTACAGGAGCGCTGCACCGTGACTTTGCGAACTGGGGAGAGCGCTTCATACGGCGGATCCGCTCGCAGGCAGGGCGGTGAGACCGAGGCCTGGGCCGCTGGGCAAGATGAGTTTCCCCTTATCGACCGTGACGCCGCGATAGGGATCGTTGGCGACCAGCAGATTGCCGTCGAGGTCGGCATAATCGACAAGTGGTGAGAGATGCGCTGCGGCGGTTACCGAGCAGGAGCTTGAAACCATGCAGCCGAGCATGACCTTCAAATTGACCGCGCGTGCAATTTCGATCCAGCGGCGGGCTTCTAGGATGCCTCCTGCCTTGTCGAGCTTTACGTTGATCCCGTCGTAGGCATCGGTAAGCCGGGGAATCATGGCCGCTTCGGTACAGGCCTCGTCGGCGAAGAGAGGCAAGTGCACCTTGCTGCGCACGTACTTTGTCTCTTCGAGCATGTGCGCCGGCATGGGCTGCTCGACGTACTCGACGCCCTGGGTTTCAAGCCAGTTAATCTTGCGGATGGCCTCTTCCGGATCGGTCCAGCCTTCGTTGGCGTCCACACGGATCGGCTTGCTGGTTACGCTGCGCACGGCCTCGATGGTCTCTTCATCGGTCTTGAGTCCAACCTTGACCTTGAGCACGGGAAAGTCTTTTGCTTCGCGGGTCTTCTGGCGGGTAATCTCGGACGTATCGATGCCAATCGAGAAATCCGTGATGGGCGCGTCGGCTGGATCGAGCCCGAGGAATCGGTACAGCGGCACATCCAGCTTCTTGCCCAGCCAGTCGAAGAACGCGATATCCACCGCAGCCATCGCCGCCCGCTGATGCTCGCCGAGGGCGCGGCGGACCTGCGTTATCGTCTTCTCGTACATCCGTGGGTCGACCGCTGCGATCTGGCTACCGATGCCATCGATCGCCTGCATCGCCTGCTCCGGATACTCCTTGTAGCGAATGATGGGAGCGCCTTCGCCGTAGCCGGTGACACCGTCGCGCCGATATTGGACGTGAACCGTGTCGCGATAGGCGCTGGATGACATTGTGGTTGTCCACGTGTGACGGAGTACAAGACGTTTGAGGCTGCAATGGACCTCGCAATCGTCTGCCGGGGGGTCCGGCGCTGCTGCCGAAGCCCCGCGTGGCGCGGCTGCGCCGGCGCACGCCGCGCCAGCAAGCTTCAGCCAATCTCGACGAGTGATCATTGAACCCTCCGTGCGGCCACGAGCAGTTTGGTCCAGGGCATGTCGTCGAGCTTGCTGATCTGGACGCCGGGGTGGCCGTGAGTCGTGTCGTGAATGAACTGGCCGTCGCCGATGTACATGCCGGTATGGGTTATTTTGGTGGGGCTGGATCCAAAGTAGAGCAGGTCGCCGGGCTCGAGGTCTTCGCGTTTGACCGGCACCACGCCGGTCCAGGCGGCCTGCAGATCGGCGTCGCGGGGCATTTCAATGCCGCGCTGGCGCACCAGCATCTGCGTGAATCCCGAGCAGTCGAAGCCAAAGCTCGAGACCCCTCCCCAGGTATAGGTAATGCCCAGGAATCGCCGCGCCAGTAGGAGCGTTTCATCGATGCTCAAGGGAGCAGAGTTGGCGCTGACATCGCCGTTCTGCACCCATGCGGTCTGCCCATCGACCAGGCGCACCTCGAGCCAGCGCCCGGCGGTTGCACTGTCCGGCGGCGCGGCGGTCAGCGTTTCCAGGCGCGCTTCCCACGGCAGGCGCAAGAGGGCTGCGTGCCGCGTGACGTCAGGCTCGCGATAAACGTTGGCGCTGAGACCGGTGACGCGCACTGCCTCCCCTTTGGGTGCATAAGGGGTTGAATCGAGAGCCAGTACGTCGGAGGCCTGCACCCAGCCCGCATAGCCGTCCGCGGTATGAATGTCGTACCAGCCTGGCTGCTTCTGGAACGAAAGGACGTCGGTACCGTAGATTGCCTGCGACACCACATCGCTGCTGGTGGTGGGGTTCCGGTACATATTGACGACCGGTCTGGCGACAACCAGATCGGCGCCGGGAACGGACATCTGGGCGCTGGCCGCGGCCGAAGTCAGCAACAGCGCGGCCGTGACGTGGAGAGACGCGAGAAGCCGGCGCACGCCCACCAGCCGGATTCGGGGGACGATTTTGGCCGCCTGCCGCGTCCCTCTCTGCTTATCGCGAGCCATCGTCATATTATCTTCTCCCCGTGACCTGCTCTCGCTTGTAACGATAAACCCCAATACACGCCGGCGCGGCCGGATAGAATCGGAACCGGGCGCTGGAACTGGAGACCTGCCGCAAATCAAAGAAACGAACTCGCGCACGCCAGCTATGGCGGTTCGTGTTGATTGAAATATACATCAAGTCTGCTAGATGTATAGTATATTTGCCGAATTGAGTGGGAAGGCCGTGCCCGGAGCGGACCAGTGGAGAGATAGACCGGAGCCTGTCCAGCCGGCAATCGAGATAGTCGATAGTCGCTGCATGCGAAGTATCTTTTTGAAAGGGGTCCCTGAGATGAGTTGCCTTTCAACAGCCTGCATCGAGGCTATTCAGGCGCGATTGCGGCATGTCAGGATGCAGCTCGGCATCTCGATTGCGCTGATGGCCGCTGCTGTGTGCGCCATGCCGGCCGCGGCACAAAGCCAATTCTCTGCGATCGACGCAATCATGAATCAAGCCTTGGCGGAGCACGAGCTTCCTGGCGCGGTGGTGATCGTGGGTCACGACGGCCAAGTGGTGTATCGACGCGCCTTCGGCATGCGCTCGCTGGAGCCTACCCGGGAAAAGATGACGCTCGGCACCGTGTTCGACATGGCGTCGCTGACCAAGCCCCTGATGACGGCTACGGCAGTCATGCAGCTCTACCAGGAAGGAAAGATCAGCGTCAACGATCCCGTGGCCAAGTACCTGCCGGAGTTCGCGGCAAATGGCAAGGGCGACATCACCATCCGGGATCTGCTGACCCACTACTCGGGTCTGCCGCCCGACCTGCCGCTTGCTTCTCCCTGGCAGGGAAAAACAGAAGGGTACAGCCTTGCGTTCAATATCGCGCCTCTGCGGCCTCCGGGCGTGCGCTTCCAGTACAGCGACATCAACTTTATCGTGCTGGGAGCGCTGGTAGAGCGGATCTCCGGCATGACGCTGGACGAGTATGCATTTCGGAATATCATCGAGCCGCTGGGGCTGACGCACACGCGCTTTCTGCCGCCGAAGTCGTGGGTTCCCTTCATCGCTCCGACGCAGTGGGAGCATGGCGCAGCGGCTTCCGGGATCCCGGGCTCGAAGACCTTCCCTGGCGACGTGATGCTGCGCGGAGTGGTCCACGATCCCACGTCGCGGCGCATGGGCGGGGTGGCCGGCCACGCAGGGCTGTTCAGCGACGGTGACGATATGGCCGTCTATGCCCAGAATCTGCTGGACCGGCTGGCAGGGCGTCCGAGCAAATTTCCGCTTTCGCGCACGGTGCTCGAAAAGATGGTGGCTCCCGAACAGCCCGTCACCGGCACTGCGCTGCGCGGGTTTGGGTGGGACATCGATTCGCCCTACTCGAGCAACCGGGGCACGCTGTTTCCCGTGGGATCGTTCGGGCATACTGGGTTCACGGGCACTTCGTTGTGGATCGATCCGACTAGCGATTCCTATGTGATCGTGCTGGCCAACGCAGTTCATCCGGATGGCACCAAGCACATTATCGCGCTGCGCGGCAAGATCGCCGATGCGGCGGCCGTGGCGATTGGCGTGCACGCGGACGGCGGCGGGCTGGCTGCCCACATCACGGGCTACAACGAGTCGCTGAGCGGAATGCGCCGCTGGGCGGCGCGCAATGGAGAGGTTGAGACCGGCATCGATGTGCTGGAGAGCGACCACTTTGCGGAGCTTGCCGCCCTGGCCCAGAAGCGCGATGGCCGGCTGAGGCTGGGGCTCTTGACCAATCAGACCGGCGTCGATGCACAGGGACGGCGCACCATCGACGTGCTCTTTCACGATGCCGCGGCTGCCGTTCCGGGGCTGGCGCTGACGACGCTCTTCAGCCCTGAGCACGGGATCAGCGGCTCCTACGACCGCCCCGGCGTGCCCAACTCAACCGATCCGGCAACAGGTTTGCCGGTCGTCAGCCTTTACGGGACCACGGCCGCAGAAAGGCATCCCTCACTTGAAACCCTGCGCGGCCTCGATGCTGTCGTCATCGACCTGCAGGACGCAGGCGTGCGCTTCTACACCTATGAAGCAGTGCTTCGCTATTTCCTTGAGGCGGCGGCGAAGACCGGGACAGAGATCGTGGTGCTGGATCGCCCCGATCCCATCAACGGCGCCTTTGTGCAGGGCCCCGTTTCCGATGAGGGTGCGGAGAGTTATGTGGACTCAATGCCCATCCCGGTACGGGACGGGATGACGCTAGGCGAGCTGGCGCGCTATGACAATGAACAGCTTCATCTTCATGCGCCTTTGACCGTGATCGCGATGAAGGGATGGCAGCGCGGCGACTGGTACGATTCCACCGGCCTGTCCTGGGTGAACCCATCGCCTAACCTCCGCGACATCGAGGAGGCCACGCTCTACCCGGCTCTCGGTCTGATCGAAGCGACCAACATCTCCGTGGGCCGGGGAACGGACACGCCCTTCGAGCAGTTCGGCGCGCCCTGGGTCAATGGGCGCGCCCTGGCGGAGTTTCTCAATCGCCGCGATCTGCCGGGCCTGCGCTTCTACGCCGTGGAGTTTACGCCGGATAAGCCCTACCCCTACGCGGGCCAGTTATGCCACGGCGTTCGTATTCTCATCACCGACCGCAACGTAGTAGATACGCCGGAGCTTGGAGTGGAGATCGCTTCAGCGCTGCATCGCTTCTATGCCAACCAGTTCGAACTCGAAAAGATGAACAGGCTCCTTGCCAACCAATCGGTACTCAATGCCATCGCGGGCGGAGACGATCCCGAGTACATCGCGGAAGGATGGCGAGCGGCCGTCGAAGCCTTCGAACAGCGGCGCCAGTCCGCATTGCTTTATCCCGATCGATAAATTCCGTTTCCGCGGCTACGGATGCGGCGAAGCCTGCGCGGAATGCAAATGATGGTCGAAGAACTCCGCGGTGGCGCTATAGGCAGCCATCCAGTCCCGGTGCAAGAGGAAGTCGTGTACCTCGTCCGGGAAGACGAGCACCTTTGTCTCGACATTCCGCTGCCGCAGAGCTGCCGCCAATTGCGCCGTTTGCAAAAACGGGACCTCATCGTCATCGTCGCCCTGGATGAGCAGGACCGGCGAGCGCCAATACTGAACTGATGCCAGCGGCGAAGACTCCCACGCCAGTCTCCAGCGTGCGTTTATGTCGGGGGCTGTGTCGGAGATCTGGAAGTTTTCAGGATGATCGATGTTCCAGTCGTGCACTCCGGACATATCGACGCCAGCGGAGAACAGGTCCGAGGCGCGAGCCAGGGCCAGTGCGGTGAGGTAGCCGCCCCAACTGCCGCCCCAGATGCCGATGTGGTCGGGTTGCACGTCACAGCGGCTGCGTAGATACAATCCCGCGCCCTCCACATCGCGAAACTCGCTCGCGCCGGTGGCTCCGTACTGCAAGGCCTCGCGAAAGTCCAGTCCATAACCGATGCCGCCGCGATAGTTGATGGCGAGCACGACATATCCGCGGCTGGCGAGGTACTGGTTGAGCGCGTAGGCGTTGGAGTAGTAGCCCATGTAGTGCCAGCCGAGCAGCATCTCACGCTGAGAACCCCCATGAACAAAGACGATCGCGGGATGCGCAGTGCATGAGCTGGATCCAGGCGGAAGAAAAAGGTCTCCGTGAATCCTCATGCCATCGGTCGCGGAGTAAACCACCGGCTGCGGCTCAACCAGTTGTTCTGCGGGGAAGTCCGCGGGGATGGACTGCGGCGCGAGGTCGTGCATCTGGCCCGAACTGTCGAGAACCGCGGGGCGAATAGGGATGCGCGCATCGGAGCGCAGAACAGCGACGGTCCGATCGTCGCTCCCCACCACGGGCTGGGTTTCAATTCCTTCGCCGCGCGTCAGTGCGGTGGGTGCATCGCCCGTTGCGGTAACTTCCCAGATATGACGGCGCTCGCTGTCTCCCTGATTCGAAGAGTAGACCACCCTGTGGCGGTCCGGGCTCATTGAAGCGTTCTCGACTTCGAAGTTCCCCGGCGTCAGCAAGCGCGCATCCCCACCCTGCGCCGGCAGGGCATAGAGATGGAGCCAGCCATCGCCCTCCCAGGGAAAGATCAGATGATCGTCGGCGGTCCAGAAGAGCTGCTGATTGGCGTCAAGCGCGCGGAACACGCTTCCCTGGCCCGGGCCCGCGCGCCAGACTTCATGGCCCTCGCCGGTAGCGGCATCGGCAACGCGGATCGACCAGGGCCGCCCGGTGCGCTGCGGCCCGGCGAAACCCTCGTCTTTGAAGTAGGGGACCCGAATGAAAGCAATCTGGCCGCCGTCAGGCGACCACGCGGGAAAGCTGTCGTGATCGGCGCCCGGATCGATGAACGTGAGTGAGCCAGCGGCCGGAGCAAAGACAACAATAAAGCTGTGGCTGTCGCGGTCGCTGACAAAGGCCAGCTTGCTGCCGTCCGGCGACCACGTGAACGACTTGGAGTCGCCAAAGACATGGATCGACTGCGGCGGTTTGACGCCGATCTCCGCGGGTTTCTCATACCAGATCTGGCCCGTCGAGAACCAGGTGACCCAATCGCCCGAAGGTGAGAATGTGGGCGAATTTCCCGGGCCTGCTTCGCGCACCGCGCCGTTGAGCGAGACGATCCACACATCCTGCTCCGCGCCGCCGGGGAAGTGCGCGGGATTCGGCGCGGCCTTTTCCGGATTGTCTGAGGTGCCGCCGCGCACATAGAGAATGGACTGTCCGTCGGGCGACCAGGTCAGGCCCCCGATCTGCTGGCCGTCATCGTTCCCGTAGCCGGTGAGCTGGCGCGACACGTACGCTTTACCGTCGGCTGCCGGCCGCGCCACCCAGATATTCCGCTTGCCCTCTGCATTCGAAACCCAGGCAAACGCATCGCCTGCCGGAGCGGCCGTCAGGTCTGAATTGAAGGGCGCGCTCATCACCTGGCGCAGAGTGAAGGGCTCATGGACGCCTGGCTGAGCCGAAGCTCCAGCGCAAAGACCTGGAAGAAGAACGCACAGCGACAGGGCATTTTTCATCGTGGACATGGGAGGGCGATTCTCCTGGAATTCAAGCATTGTAGCGCAGGCCCGCTCAAGGCGCCGAAGCCGCGAGAGTTGTGGCACAAAGCCAATCGGCAGGAGTGTTTGTTCGTGTCTGCACGGCTGTCCGGCGCGAAAAACAGGTGGAGGGTGATTTTTCTTATACGATTTTCATTGACATTCACCCAAGACCGAGATAATTTCTCATTCATCCAGTCGTCTATATGACCTGATTACTGGAACTTTTACCGGGCGGCATGTCAAGTGAGCAATTGTGCCGTTTCTGAAAGTTCGGGTATCTCTCCGCGCGGCGCGCTCCCGGGGCGTCCTCAGTTTGGAGCGCAGGTCAACGAAACCGAAATCAACGGGCACAGCTCAGGGGACGAAGATCTTCCGACCCTCAAGTGGGGTTGTATCGGAAGGCAAACCATGCGCCGCAGTACTCTTCCAGGTCTGGGACGCTGGTGGGCGCGGGGGGCGAGAAGAAGACGAGCGGGCATCTATCTATCGCCGACGCCTGTCCAGCGGCGCGCGCAATCGGTTGAAAGCGCGAGACAGATGGCAGATATCAACGAAACAAGCAAACTCAGGAGGCAACCACCATGTCGCACAAAATCACAAAACGCGTTGTTGCACTGTTGATTGCAGTGGGGCTAACGTTTGCGGGCGGCTACGCGGCCGCGCAGACGATTACCGGTACCATCCGCGGCTCTGTAACCGATCCGAGCGGCGCGGCTGTGGCCAAGGCCGCCGTAACCGTGACGAATATCGCCACGGGCGTACAGACGAGCACGAGGTCCGATCCAAGCGGCCTCTACAACTTCCAGTTCCTGCCCATCGGCTCTTATCAGGTCACCGCAACCGCTTCGGGCTTTAAGACAGCCTCAGTGGGTCCGATGACCCTGGAAATTGACGAGATTGCTCAGGTCAACATCAGGCTCGAGGTCGGCGCCGTCTCCACCACGGTGAACGTCTCCTCAGAGGCCGGTGTGGTCTTGCAGACGCAGAACGCCACGATGGGAACCACCGTGACTACCAATACGATCGAGAACCTCCCGCTCAGCGGCCTCAATTTCCAGGTGGCCGGCGTGTTTGTGCCGGGCGCCGTGCTCCCCCGCTATGACCTGGAGGGCGGCTCGAACGGGTTCGAGCGCGATACGACCTCTGCCACCCTCCCCTCGTTTAACGGCAACCGGCAGCAAGGCAACAACTACGTTCTGGACGGGGTGGAGATCAACGAGCCCACCAACAACGATGTGGGTTACAACCCTGCACCGGAGGCGATCCAGGAGATGCGCACCATTACAGGGAATGCCGATGCCGAGTACGGAAACGTAAACGGCGGCGAGTTTGTGATGGTGACCAAGGGAGGAACCAACCAGTTCCACGGCAGTGCCTACTGGTACTACGAGAATCAGGATCTGACTGCGAACCTGTGGAGCAACAATGATCATACGACGCCCATTCCCAAAGGTGTTTTCCATCAAGACCAGTTTGGCGCTACGATGGGCGGGCCGGCGATGAAGAACAAGCTATTCTTCTTCGGCGATTATCTGGGTACGCGGAACATCTCGGCCGGCACGGGCACGGCAACCGTCGCCACGGCCAAGATGCGCGCCTGCACGCCCAACGGCGGTGTGACCACGTGCGATTTTTCCGAGTTGCTGACCACCCCGGGCATCCAGCTCTACAACCTGGCGGTATCGGCAACGAATCCGACCGGCGGCTACACGCACGCCACTCCCTATTCGAATAACCAGATCCCGCTCAACAACCCGGTCGCAGCCTATCTGTTCGCCAACCCTTCGATTTATCCGATGCCGAACCGCTCTGCGGATGCCGGGACGGCGGATCGAAATAACTACGGAGCGCCCACCGCAGGCGTCATTCGGAATAATCAGGGCGACCTGCGCGTGGACTGGACGGTCAGTTCGAAAGACTCGCTGATGTTCCGTTACTCCGACGGCGATGCCTACGACTTCAGCCCGAAGGTGGTTCTGCCCATCACGTTCCCGGCCCAGAACGACTATCCGTTCCACAGCGGCGTGGTGAACTGGGTGCGCACGTTCTCGCCTTCGCTCGTCAATCAGGCCCGGGCGGGAATCTCGCGCGTCCAGTGGTTCAACGGCTCTCCCACAGACCCGACGGGAAAATTCGGCTTGTCGGGCAATGCAACCGTGGGCATTCCCGCCCCCCAGGCATACCCGGGTTTCAGCCAGATCAACCTCTCCAGCTCAGAGTCAAATGTTGGGACTGCGGGCATCGTACAAAACTTCCTGGACAACATCTTTAATTACGGCGACGACCTGATCTGGCAGCATGGGAAACACGTTACAAAGTTCGGCGTGCAAGTTGCCCGCTATCAGGAGAACTATTACTACGCGGGCAACTACGGTGCGCTGGGTCAATTCATCTACGGAGGCTATTACACCGCAAACCCATCCGCACCAGTGAAGGGCTCGGCGCCGGGCTACGGCTTCGCCGACTTTGTCCTGGATCAGGCGTCTACGGTGGACGTGGGCGGAGTGGCCGGACCCGTAGGCCAGCGCCAGTACCACGACGCCTACTACGTCCAGGACGACTGGAAAGTGCGCCCCAACGTGACTCTGAACCTTGGCCTCCGCTACGGCTACGACCAGCCCTGGTACGAGGTGAACAACAAAGAGGTCAACGTCGATGTCAGCAAGGCCTCGCAATGCACGGCCGCGAATAACACCTCGAACCCATGTCTGCTGTTTGCGGGGCAGAACGGCGCCAGCCGTGCTCTTTACGATGCGTATTATGACGAGTGGATGCCGCGTTTCGGCTTTGCCTGGCAGTTGGATCCCAAGACCGTGCTACGCGGCGGATACGGGATTAGCGACTACATGGAAGGGAGCGGCGTAAACCTGCGCCCGACGCTGAACCCGCCGTTCTTTCCTCAGTTTGTGAATGCGCCGGCCACGCCAAGCAATACCTCCGCCGGTAATCCGCTCAGCATCAAGAACGGATTCAGCAACGGCAAACAGGCCGCAATCACCCAATACAACGCGTGGGCCAAGAACCTGCGGCCCACCGCGGTGCAGCAGTTCAACCTGACAGCGCAGTACCTTGTCGACAACAACACAACGGCTCAGGTCAGCTACGTGGGAGAGATTGGCCAGCGCCTCATCGTGCCGGCGTCTCCCAACCAATGGACGCAGGCGAACGTGGGCACTTCGGCGCCCTTCTATAACCTGGTGGGGTCGGGCGGCTATGTGGTTCTCACCGTGACTGAGGGCGTGGAGAACTACAATGCGTTGCAGGCGACCGTCCGCCACCAGCAGAGCAACGGATTGGAGTACACGCTGAATTACACCTGGTCCCGATCCATGACCAACAATCCCGGGTTTTTTGGCATCTCCGGCGTGAATACCGCCAGCGCCTATTGGCAGAACTACTACAATCCGGCGTCCGACTACGGCCCCTCGGGCTTCGACGTGCGGGAGTCGTTAAACGGCACCGCCGTCTGGCAACTACCGTTCGGCCAGGGAAGGAAGTTTGGAAGCAACTGGAATCGCGCATTGGATGAGACGTTGGGCGGATGGAAGCTCTCCGGCGATACCATTCTGCACACCGGATTTCCGACCAACATGACCGGCGCCAACAACGGCGGCTTCCACGCCCGCACCGCTCGCGCCAATCAATACCGTGCACTGCATGTCGTCAACCGGTCGGTGCAACACTGGTTCGGCACCGATCTCTCGGCCAACCCCTGCGCGGGAGCTGACAACGGCACCTGCGCTTACGGCAGCGACTCACTGGGCCAGTTTGGATCGGCGCATGTCAACAACGGTCCGCGCGCCCCGGGCTACCGGATCATCGACCTTTCACTGTTTAAGGCGTTTCCGATCGTGGAGTCTCAGACGCTTACGTTCCGGTGCGACGCCTTTAACGTGGGCAACATTGCGAGCTATGCGGCGCCCGCTTACGTTTCGGCCGCCAATGGAGTTTCTGCGGCGAACTGGCCGAATAACTCCGTCGAGGGCGAGATCACAAGCACGCTCTCTCCGGCGCGGCAACTGCAGTTGTCGTTGATCTATCGTTTCTGAGGTGTGGAACCGCATGGCCGGGGCTGCGCATTCCAACTCTCCAGCCATGCGCATTCAAAGAACTGTCCGGGGCAGGAAAACGCCCCGGACAGTGTTTCCGTCTCCAGCGTCAGCGTCCGCCTTTGCAGGAGGACGAGCCGGAATTCATTGTTGTACACGGCTCTCTGTTTTGCCGATTGCAGACGGAATAGATGGCGCAATCGATGATACTGTGCCTGTAGACCTAATCCTTTCGCTTTTGGCAGTAAAGATAGGGCATCCGCGGGGAGATACAAGGTGGGTCTGAGCGCGCTGGATCTGGGAGTGATTGGGTTGTACCTGGCCGGCGTGACCCTGTTCGGTCTGCGCTTCCGCGGCGACCAGCGCACGCTGAAAGGGTATTTTCTGGCCGATAGCGCCATTCCCTGGTGGGCGATCTCGCTTTCGATCGTGGCGGCGGAGACCAGTACCCTCACCGTCATCAGCGTGCCCGGCCTGGCGTACGACAAGAACTTCTGCTTTCTGCAGCTGGCGATGGGATATCTGATCGGCCGCGTGGTGGTGAGTTTCGTGATGATCCCCCAGTACTTTCGCGGAGAGCTGGTGACGGCCTATCAGTTGATCGAGCGGCGGTTCGGCCAGAATCTGCGCGCGCTCACGGCCGGGATGTTTCTTGCCACGCGCGCCGCGGCGGAGGGTGTACGCGTTTTTGCCGTAGCGATTGTGGTGCGTGTGGCGCTGGGCGGCCTGCTCGCCGGCATGAGCGACTTCGAGCGCGACCTGGCGGCGATCTCCATCGTAACCGCGCTGACTCTCGTCTATACCGTCAAGGGCGGCATGAGAGCGGCGATCTGGACGGACGTGATGCAGCAGACCGTCTACGTTGCCGGAACGCTCGTTGCATTCTTCACCATCCTGCATCTGGCGCCCGGGGGCTGGAGCACGGTGCGCGCGGTGGCGGGGCAGGCGGGCAAGTTCCGCGTATTCGATCTCTCGCTGAACTGGACGGACAAATATACACTGTGGTCAGGGCTGATTGGCGGCGCCTTCCTTACCACGGCAAGCCATGGCACCGATCAACTCATCGTCCAGCGGCTGCTCTCGGCTCGGAGCGAGAAGCAGGCAAAGATCGCGCTGCTTACAAGCTGGGTGGTCATTTTCTTTCAATTCTCACTGTTTCTGATGATCGGTGCGATGCTGTTCGTCTTTTACCGGATTTTTCCGCCGCAACACGCGTTTACCCGCACCGACACCATCTTTCCCGCTTTCATTGTCGCCCACATGCCGCAGGGCGTGAGTGGACTGCTGATCGCGGCCATCCTCGCAGCGGCCATGTCGAATCTGAGCGCGGCGCTCAATTCTCTCTCGTCCACGGCCGTCGTCGATTTCTACGTGCGGCTCCGGCCCCGTTCGACCGAGAAGCGGCGGGTGCAACTCTCGCGGCTTGCCATGGTGGGCTGGGCGCTGGTGCTCTTCGCGCTGGCCCTGATCGCGCGTCACGGAGGCAGGGTGATCGAAGTGGGGCTGTCGATTGCATCGGTTGCTTATGGTGCGATGCTCGGTGTCTTTCTGCTCGGCGTGCTCACCGACACGGCAACCGAGCGGGGCGCCATGGCCGGCATGGTGTGCGGTCTGGCGCTGAATCTCTATCTCTGGCTATTCTCCGGAGTCTCATTTACCTGGTATGTCGCGTTGGGTAGCTTGGTGACGTTTGCCGTTGGATATGCCGCGAGCCTGCCCGCGCGGCAGAAGGCTTTGAATCTGTCATAGACAAGGAAGGACAATGCGAGTACGGGAGTTGATGACTGAGCGCCGCAATCCGGCCACGGAAAACATGGATACCATGAGCGCGCTCGAGCTGGTGACCGCCATGAACCGCGAAGATGCGATTGTGCCGCGCGCCATCCACCGGGTGCTGCCGCAGATCGCGAGAGCAGTTGACCGGATTGCGCAGCAGCTGGCAAAAGGCGGACGGCTCATCTATGTCGGCAGCGGGACCAGCGGGCGCATCGGCGCTCTGGATGCTTCGGAATGCTCCCCAACGTTCGGTGTGGACGCGGAAACGGTGCAATTCATGATTGCCGGGGGCGAGCGGGCGCTGGTGATTGCCTCGGAGGCCAGCGAGGATTCGACGGATTCAGGGCGCACTGACATTGCGGCGAGAAAACCGGGCAAGCGCGATGTGGTGGTGGGGATCGCAGCCAGCGGCTCTACGCCCTACACGGTCAGCGCCGTCCAATATGCGCGCAGCAGAGGGGCGGCCACCATCGGCATCGCCTGCAACCGTAACTCGGAGCTGGGAAGAACTGCGGAGATCGCGATCGAAGTCGAAGTTGGCCCTGAAGTGCTGACCGGTTCTTCGCGGCTCAAGGCCGGAAGCGCGGAAAAGATGGTCTGTAATATGTTGACGACCGGCGCCCTGACCCGGCTGGGGTATGTTTACAGCAATTTGATGGTGAACATGCACCTGAAGAACAACAAAGTGCTGCAGCGCGGCATCACGATTCTGGAGCTGCTGACGGACGCCGACCGGGAGATTGCCACCAAGACGCTCGAGAAGGCCGGGATGAGTGCCTCACTTGCACTGGTGATGCTGAAGAAAGGCGTGAGCAAGGCCGAGGCGGCGCGCCGGCTTCGAAAAGCAAAAGGAAATGTGCGGAAGGCAATCGAAGACTGATATGCGGAGCGCGTCGCTTCAAACTCGGGTGAATCGGGCCTTCATGCCGGAAGCGGTACTGGTTGCGGCTGATCGGGAAGCCAGTTTGGGCCCCCTGGCGGCGTTCGAAATCGTCGATGGACGGCTCCATCGGTGGGTCGGTAAGCTAGACGCGCAGGATTGTGGGATCTGAGGGCCCGAACGCCGCGCCGGCTGCGCTTCAATGCGAGGTTGATATTGCCGTGGATACTTCGGAAATGCTGATCAACGGGAGAAAGAAACACCATGCGACACCGCTGGACCGCCGAAGCGGTATCCCGCTTTACCATCAGATTCAGCAGCGCCTTCTTGACCAGATAAGGTCGGGGAAACTCAAAGCGGGGACACCGCTACCATCCATTCAGCAGATCGCCGCCCAGATGGGCGTGAGCCAGATGACGGTGCGGCAGGCGGTCCGCGCTCTGTGCGAACTGGGCGTGATCTACAGCCGCCAGGGCAAGGGCACATTCATATCGGGGATCAAACTGGAGCGGGACTTCCGGCAGGTGCTGTCATTCAGCGAGGAAACGCTGGCTCGCGGGGCTGTGCCCAGTTCCCGGGTATTGTCGTTTCGGACTCAGGCGCCGAACCAGGAGGTGAGAGAGGCGCTGCATTTGCGCAGTGATGACAGAGTCTTTTGTCTTCGGCGGGTTCGCTACGGAGACTCCATTCCCATGGGTATCGAATGCAGCTGCCTGCCGGTACAACTCTGTCCCGGTCTTATGGAGACGTTCGACCCCCAAGCGTCGCTCTACAACGAACTCGCCGAGCAGTACGGAATTCAGTTGATGGTGACCGATGAGGTGGTGGAAGTGGGGAAGGCCAACGCGGAAGATGCGCGTCTGCTGGAAATTGGCCGGCACAGTCCCGTCTTCCTGTTCACCCGTCTCTCCTACCTCGAAAATGGCACGCCGGTGGAGCATGTGAAATCGGTCTATCCTGGCGATCGCTATAAGGTTGTCAACCGGTTGATGCGCCTCAAGCGCGACCTGCTCGCAACGCCTCTGACCGCGTTGTAAGGGCCACCGCAGTCGCGGCAGACCGTCTCGATTGCAAGCGGAATCTTTCGCCGAAGGGCACGCCGCCCCTGCGCCTTCATCCCCTTCGCACACGCGTTCACAAATCCGCATCATTTTGCGCGAACGCGGAAGCTCAACGAAGATGAAAGGGCGAATTGATGGGTCGGAGGCCTGGGCCTCGGCTTGGGGCGTGACGGCCAAGGACGAGAAATACCCGCCACCTTTGGGGCGGTCAAAGAGGATCAAACCAAAAACGTAATACTGCCAGGGGTGCCGACTGGCGTGTACTGGCCCGTGAAGGTGAGCAGGCCTGTGCCGCGATGGATGCGAAACGAAGTGATGCTGTCGCCGCGCTGGTTGCAGACGAAGAGAAAGTTGCCGCTGGGGTCGATGCGGCACTGTGCGGGATAGTCACCCAACGTAGGTGCGTCGGCGATGCGCTCGAGCCGGCCGCTGGAGCCGATCGAGAAGACAGCAATCGTATCGTGCAGGCGGTTGGCCGCGTAGAGCGTCTTTCCATCCGGGGCCATGAGAATCTCAGACGCGAAGCTGGTGCCGGCAAAGCCGCGAGGTAGCGCGGAGACGGTTTGCTGCGCACGAAGCGCGCCGGTTTCGGGGGCGTAATGGAAGAACGCAACGGTGGAAGACTCTTCCTGAATGGAGTAGAGCCAGTGTCCATTGGGATGAAAGACGAAGTGGCGCGGGCCGTCGCCCGTGGGCAACGAAACGTAGGGTGCGCCTGCGGGAGCGGTTAACTTGCCGGTGGCGCGATCGAAGCGGTAGGTGTAGATCCTGTCCTGGCCGAGATCGGTGGCGAGGACGAAGCGATTGGCTGGATCGGGCGCGATCATGTGCGCGTGCGGCGCGTCGTGGCCGCTGATGGCAAAGCTGCCCGGAGGCGCATCGGTTGCGTGAGTGCTGCCGACCGAGCCGAGATCGCGATGGACGTCGGCGGCGGAGCCCAGCGAGCCATCCGGGCCGATGGGAAGCACAGCGATGCTGCCGCCGGCGTAGTTGGCAACGAATGCAAACTTTCCGGCAACGTCAAGGCTGAGATATGCGGGACCTGCGCCTTCGGAGTTAACCGTGTTGAGCGGCGTGAGGGCGCCGGTTGCGACATCAATGGAAAACGCACTCACGGAGCCGCTGCCGCCTTCGTAGTTCGAGATCTCATTGACTGCGTAAAGAAACTTCTTCGATGGATGGATCGCGATCCAGGATGGATTGGGCGTTTGGGCCGCCCGCGAGCGGCGCTTCAGTTCGCCCGATTGCAAATCCAATTCAAACAGCTCAATGCCGTCTCCGTGGCCGGTGGGCTTGTGGTCGTAGGTGCCGACATACGCGAGCACGCGGTCGGTCTTGAGCGAAGCGGCGAAGGAGGCGGATGAGACCATCCGCGAGACCGCAAGCGCCGATGCGGCTTTGAGAAAGTTGCGACGGGAGATTGCTTTCTGTGAAGCTCTGGAGATCATTGCACTCTTCCTGCGAGCCATGAACTGGCCGAATTTGCGGGTGAACGAACAATCGTTCTAATGGACGTACGAAACAACAACCGTGAGCCCCAGCGCAACGACGGAGATGATGGTTTCGCAGATCGACCAGGACCTGATGGTCTGTGGAACACTCATGTTCAGATACTCTTTAACCAGCCAGAAGCCTCCGTCGTTGACATGGGAGAAGATCAGGGAGCCGGCGCCGGTGGCGATGGCGAGCAGTTCGGGATGCGGATAGCCGTTGTGGAGGGCAATGGGCGCGACAATGCCCGCCGCAGTGGTCATGGCCACAGTGGCCGAACCCGTGGCGAGGCGCATGAGTGCAGCCAGCAACCAGGCCAGCAGCAGGAGCGGGATGTGGCTTTGGAGGGCGACTCCCACAATGGCGCGGGAGACGCCGCTATCCTGCAACACGCGGCCAAAGCCGCCGCCGGCGCCGACGAGCAGAGTGATTGTGGCGGTCGGAGCGAGGCACTCCTGGCTGAAGCGGAGGATGGTGTCGCGCGTGAATCCGCGCATGGAGCCGAGGGTGAAGAAACTCACCAGAGCGCCGATGAGCAGAGCCATGTCGTCGTTGCCGAAGAATTGCAGAATCTCATTGAGCATGTTCCCTTTGGCTGAGATCGAATCCGCCCAGCTGCCAGCGAGCATAAGGAACACCGGCAGGAGGATGGTGAGCACCGTCAGCCGAAACCCGGGCAGGCTCCGCTCCGCGCCATGGTCGACAAACTCGGCGGCCATGGGGTTCTCGGCCGGAAGCTCGATGTGCGGCGCAATGAGGGTTGCATACACAGGCCCGGCAAGCATGGCGGTGGGAATGCCGATCAGCAGCGCATAGAAGATCATGCGGCCGACGTCGGCATGAAAGATTGTCGCCGCCAGCATGGCGGCGGGATGAGGCGGCACCAGTCCGTGGACTACCGACAGTCCCGCGACCAAAGGCAGAGCCACCAGCACAAGGGATTTGCCGGTGCGGCGCGCCACCGTGAAGGCGATCGGAATGAGCAGGACGAAGCCGACCTCAAAGAAGCAGGGCAGGCCGACGATGAGGCCGATGACCATCATGGCCCATGCAATCCGCTTTTCGCCGAAGAGACGGATCAACGTATACGCGATCTGGTCCGCCCCGCCAGACTCGGCCATCATCTTTCCCATCATGGTGCCGAGGGCGACGATGACGGCGATGTGTCCGAGCGTTCCGCCCAGCCCCGCCTCGAAGGAATGGATGCCGGCGGAGAAGGGCATTCCGGCCGCGATCGCCAGTGCCAGCGACGCAAGAAACAGGGTGATAAAGGGGTTGAGCTTGAAGACGGCAATGAGCACAATGAGGCCGACCACGGCCACCAGCGCGGCGCTCAATAGATAGATAACGTGAGGATCGATCATCGGTTGAGTATCGTCCTGGAGATGGGGTGGATCTTGCCGTCTGTCAACGAATGGGGAAGCGGAGACCGGAGTTCACTGGCCTGGAGATTTGTATGCGACGCAGTCGATCTCAACCTTGCAGTCGACCACCATGCTGGAGACGACACAGGAGCGCGCCGGAGGATGCTCGCAGAAGAAATGCCGGAAGACTACGTTGAAGGCCTGAAAGTCGCGGGGATCGTCGAGCCATACGCCGCAGCGTACCACATGTTCAGGGCCATAGCCGGCTTCGGCCAGCACTGCCAGAAGGTTGCGGATGGCCTGTTCGGATTGCGCGGAGATGTTGCCTGCCACGACTTCGCCGTTCGACATAGGGACCTGCCCGGAGACGTAGAGCCAGCCGTTGGCCTCAACCGATCGCGCGAAGGGTAGATGCTGCCCTCCCGCACCTTTGCCTCCTTCGGCTCCGTACCGCGTAATGCTCATCTCGGGTCCTCTCATTGGGCTATTGGATCCATTCCGTCTTGCTACGCGCGAGAAAACGTCCCGCGCGCTCGCTGGTTGCGCGCTGGGCCGTATAGGACAGAGCCCCGTTGACCCACACCGCATCAATGCCCTCTGCCGGGCGAATGGGATCGGCGAAGGTGGCAGTGTCGATAATCTTTCCGGGATCGAACAGGACCAGATCGGCGTAACAGCCCTCTCGAATCATGCCACGTCCGGCCAGGCCGAATCGTTGCGCCGGCAGCGCGGTCATCTTGTGAATTGCCTCCGGCAATGAGAAGAGTTTCTCTTCGCGGCAGTACTTGCCGAGGACGCGGGGGAAGGTTCCCCACAACCGGGGGTGGGGCCTGGGGTCGTTGGGCAAGCCGTCAGAACCGATCATGGTGGCGGGGTGCGCGAGGATGCGGCGCATGTCCTCTTCAGAGATGCTGTGGTAGATGGCGCCGGCGGGCTGCAGCCGGCGTGCGGCGTCGAGCTGCGGGAGACTCCAGTCCCCGGCGATGGTTTCGAGGGTCTTGCCGGCCTGTTCCGGATGTGGGGTGCTCCAGGTGATCGTGATCGTGACGCGCGGGTCGACCTGGCGGAGATCGAGCGTGCTGGAGCCGGCGGCGTAGGGATAGCAGTCGCAGCCGGCGGGCTGGGATTCGCGCGCCTGATCGAGGGCATGCAGGACTTCTGTGCTCCGGCCCCAGTTGGCGATGCCGGCGCACTTGAGATGCGAGACGACCACCGGCACTCGGGCTGCGCGGCCGATGGTGAAAGTCTCGTCCAGGGCGTCGAGGATGGCTTCCGCTTCAGTACGCATGTGGGTGACGTAGAGGCCGCCGGCCGCGGCAAGAGGTTGCGCGAGGGCCAGCACTTCATCCGTTGAGGCTGAGTTGGCGGAGGCGTAGGCAAGGCCGGTGCTGAGCCCGAGTGCGCCACCGTCGAGGGCTTCGTCCAACTGCGCGCGCATGGCGGCGATTTCAGACTCTTCCGCCACGCGATTGAGGCGATCCATGTGGTTGTTGCGCAGGGCGGTGTGCCCCACCAGCGCGGCGACGTTGATGGAGGGCTGCGCGGCGCGAATGGCGTCCACATACGAGGCGAACGTGGGATAGCGGAAGTCGCCGGCTTCGCCCAGGAGATTCATGGGATCGGGCACGCCGTTGCGCAGGCGGACGGGCGAGGCGCTGATGCCGCAGTTGCCTACGATCACGGTGGTCACGCCCTGCGAGAGCTTCGGCTCCATCGCCGGAGTGCGAAGGACGGCCATATCGTCATGCGTATGCGTGTCGATGAAGCCCGGTGCGAGCGCGAGGCCCTCTGCGTCAACGATGCGGGTTGCGGCGTGCTTGAGGGACGGACCGATTTCCTGGATGCGGTCCCCGGAGAGCGCTACGTCAAGAATCTCTGGGGAGCTGCCGGTGCCATCGAGGACGCTCGCATTCCGGATCAAAGTGTCGCAACGCAACATCACGGTGGTTCAAAGTATAGACTACGGTTGCTGCGCATTTATGGGACAAATGTGCAAGGATTCTCGCATTTCGGGAGGTTCGCGGTGAGCACAGATGCGATCAAGACGTCACGGATCGAAGTTTGCCCTTCGATCGGCGCGCTGAACAAAGGTCTTGCATTCCTGGAACGCGCGATGTCGCCCGAAGAGGCCGTGGATGCGGACTGGAACCTGCTGCGCGAGGACGTGACCTTGCCGGCCGCGGTGCTCTACGAGGACCGGCTCAAACATAATCTCGAGTGGATGCGGGAGTTTATTGGCGCCTACGGTGTGCGCCTGGCGCCGCATGGAAAAACGACGATGGCGCCTAAGCTGTTCGAGATGCAGTTGCGGTCGGGGGCATGGGGGATTACGCTCGCCACTGCACATCAGACCATGGTGGCTTATGCGCACGGGGTGCGCCGCGTGCTGATGGCGAACCAACTGGTCGGCAGGCAGAACATGGCGGTGATCGGGCAGCTTCTGGAGGATCCCGAGTTCGACTATTACTGCCTGGTTGACTCGGCCGCTCAGATCGATCACCTCGGGGCGTATTTTTCGAAGCGCGGGCAGCGGCTGCAGGTGCTGCTGGAGCTGGGCCCGATGGGTGGACGGACGGGCGTGCGCGACGAAGGGCAGTTGCATTCGGTTCTGGAAAGCCTTTCTCGCTGGAAGGATGCGATTGCGCTGTGCGGCGTCGAGGTGTACGAGGGGGTGCTCGACGACGAGGCTGCGATTCGCTCGTTCCTGCGGCGCGCGGTCGATGTTGCGGCGAAGCTTGCGGCCGAGGGCCGTTTTCAGCGGACTGCTGCCCTCCTTTCGGGCGCTGGTTCGTCGTGGTACGACGTGGTGGCCGAGGAGTTTTCCGCGGCTGCGGCTGACGGGGCGGTCGAAGTGGTTCTGCGGCCAGGGTGCTACCTGACGCACGACGTGGGCTCATATCGCAAGGCGCAGGCGCGGATTTGCGAGTCGAATCCGGTGGCGCGCCGGATGAGCTCGAGCCTGCAGCCGGCGCTGCAGGTGTGGGCTTACGTGCAGTCGATTCCGGAGGCGGAGAAGGCGATTATCGCCATGGGCAAGCGGGATGCGGCGTTCGACTCGGGACTGCCGGTGCCGGCGCTGCATTATCGGCCGGGCGATGCGGCTCCGGCAGCCGCTCCGGCGCACTGGGAGCTGACGAGGATGATGGACCAGCACGCCTACATGTCGATTGGCGCGGGAGACGATCTGCGCGTGGGCGACATGATCGGATTCGACATTTGCCATCCCTGCCTGACCTTCGACAAGTGGCGGACGCTCCTGGTTGTGGATTCCGAGTATCGGGTGGTCGA
>Ga0335072_10001211_pt1 | contig 42838 bp, 43 predicted proteins | sample Lox_Sample_21_FD_206725 | JGI IMG/M metagenome (GOLD analysis project Ga0335072, IMG submission 206725) | Soil microbial communities from Loxahatchee National Wildlife Refuge, Florida, United States - Lox_Sample_2.1 | ecosystem: Environmental > Terrestrial > Soil > Wetlands | place: USA... | reverse complement strand
TTTTCGTATACGCCAGGCTACTATGCTCCGCCATCGGCCCCGCAGAATTTTACGTCCACTGGTGACTATTCATCTGGTGCCACGCTGTCATGGGCTGCACCCGCAAATAACAACGGTTCGGCTATCCAACATTATTCTATCTATTATTCAACGGACGGTGGGACGACATGGAATTTGATTACGACTACCGCGAGTACAACCTATACGATTAATGAAGGCACGCTTTTATATCCTGGGACGGGCTATGAATTCAAAGTTACTGCTACGAACGGTAACGGAGAAGGGCCAGGGGCGACGGCTGACCTTACGACGTCGGCTGCACCCGTCACGCAAATCAGTAGTTGTACACAATTACAGAATATAAATACCGAGAACCCATTCGGTACGTATGAGTTGGTGCAGAACATCGATTGCAGTGGAACGAATACCTGGAATGGTGGCGCTGGTTTTGTACCGATTGGAACGGATAGCTCACTCGGCTACTTCGAAGGTACATTTAATGGTGAAGGATATACGATATCAAATCTATACATACACCAGCCTACTGGTTGCGACGTCGGATTATTTTACCGCACATTAGCTGCTACTATTGCGGATGTTACACTCTCAAGTCCGCAAATATCAGGAGAGTGTAATGTCGGTAGCGTTGCTGGTGCAACATACGGTGGGTCCGTATCATATGCATCTACAACTAACGGGACTGTGACAGGTGCCGCTTCGGGTAGCGGAATTGGTGGTCTCATCGGTGACTCCGATTACAATTCGAATACGCAAGTGCCGGGTACCGTTGAAACAAGTTCCTATACGGGAACGGTTGCTGGCGGCAGTAGTTCTCAAGTCGGTGGTCTCATTGGCGACGTTGGAACAATTATGGCTACAAATGACTATGCTAATGGGACCGTTTCAGGCCATAACGACGTGGGTGGTTTAATTGGTCTGAGTGCTACCAGCGAGACTGGCGTCGCGACTGACATTACAGATTCCTATGCCGCTGGTAGCGTTACGGCAAGTGAGCAGTACGCCGGTGGTTTAGTTGGCTTTGACAACGACATACTGGTCGATAACAGTTTTGCTGCGGCTGCGGTTACGGGTGGTAGCGGTAGTTATGCTGGTGGTTTGTCTGGCTATGACACGGCGAGTCCTGCGTGGTCTGGAAATTATTACGACCAGAGCACGGCGACACAGAGTGCGTGTGTAGGCTACAGTGACTCAAGTAACGCATGTTTAGCTGTTAATACATCAGGTTCGCCGAATAGTACATACTTCTTCAATAATCATACGAGTGCACCTCTGAACCAGTGGAACTTCAATACGATCTGGTCTACGCAAGCGACGAGTTATCCGGTACTCACCGCTGACGTTACTATGCACAGTACGAAGCCGGTCATTGTTCTGTATGGTGCTAACCCACTTTACATTACCGAAGGTGGTATACTTGTCGACCCTGGTGCATATGTAACAGATAGCGACAATACGGTGCAAATGCATCAGATTGTATCAACAAATGATGTTAATACGAGTGTGCCTGGAACGTATGCCATTACCTACAATGTCTCAGATAACTTTGGTAACGCCGCATTGCCAGTTACCCGTACGGTCATAGTGCCGACACCACCATCAGCACAGAGTAGCGCGAGTGCGACAGCGACTCCTGCCAGTGCGATCGCCTCTATGCCTCAGGATACATCGGCGACAACCCAAGCGACCACAGATAGTAGCGGGCAGATATACCTTGACCCATTTACTGACTTCACTGACGGAAGTGGTTATGAGATAACAGGAATCGTAGGCCAAGAATATACCTTTACTGCAACTAATGACAATGGTCAAACGTCAACACACACACTAACCATCAGCTCCATAAATGATGCCAATTCGAATTATCCAACGGTAACGCTTACATTGCACTCGACACCGCAAACATTTACTATGAGCTCTGGTCAAACAGTGCAGAAAGATGTTACAGGTGACAGTAGGCCAGACATTGGTATTACTGTTGATGATATAACCGCAAGCAATGTAGCGCTGACTGTATGGGATATTCAGCGTACGAGTGTGCCAAAAGAGCAGATCGCATTATCCTCTTCTGATAAACAAAATGATACCTGGTGGTGGGTCGTAGGCGCAGTCGTGGTCATGGCATTTCTCGTCATCCTCTATAGGAGGCGAGAGCGCAAAGATTCGGCGAATGACTAATGTCCGATATAAGCAGTTTGCTTTAGCTACCGCCTGTTTGCTCATTACGGGCCTTGCCGGCTTTTCCCTGGGCATTAGGTGGAATGACGGTCATTTCTCTGAAAAGACACCACAGAGTACCCCCGTTGTCTCGCTGCCGACTAAAACTCTGGAGGGGACGTTACTGAGCCCGAACGTTGCCGATCTAGGTAATGTGACCCTCAATGGAACGGTACGGCTCGTATCGAGTGAGTACGCCGTTATACAAACCAGATCTGGCACTAATTATGAGTTTATTGTTAACGGCCAGACAGTCGTATTCCATGATTACAAGAAGAGTAGTATTGGCACTATTAAGGTCGGTGACACTGTCCAGATGAGCGGTATTGTACAGTCGGATGGTTCAATTCGCGCGTTTCGGGTATCTGACTAGTAACACTAACGCTAGAAGTAGCTCCCATCTCGCCAGAGATAAGACATAAACTTTTACCCTAGCCCGAGTACGTAACCAAGATTCTCCACTAGCCGTGCATCTGTCGTATGTGCGCTTTCGCCTGCGCCTTGTATAAACAATATATGCTTAGGTATGTTACCTCCCTCCTACATGCCTATTGTAAAAGCTGCAGGGTTGAACGTTTAGAATCTAGCCTCGTCAAATCAAAGGCTGACGTTCTGCTCGGTCTATATATATTTTCTTTCTTGCAGATAAGGTCTGCCGCGACCTCTGCCATGTGTCGGTAGATGGTCAATTTGCCACCGACAACGCTAATAAAGTTTTCGATTCCATCGTCTGTATGGTCAATAACACGGAAGCTACGACTTATTGTTCTATCAGATGCGCTAAGAGCGCCACTACCGAGTAGTGGCCGTACGCCAGCGTAAGCCAGGTAAACTTTTGCGTGGGCGATGGCCGGTATTAGCTTGCTCGTTTCTTGCAGCAGCGCACTGATCTCGTATGGCTCTACCCGGGCCGTGTCTATGTCATCTGTTCTGACCGACGTCGTACCTACAATACTGTGGCCGTTAAGAGGAACTATAATGTCACCGTCAGCTTGAGGACGACACCTGTTGATGACTACATTGTTATAGCATTGTTTGAGGACAACCATCGAACCTTTATCCCAGACGAGCTCTATAGTAATACCCGCCAACTGGCTTATCCTGTTCGCCCAAACACCCCCAGCGTTCACGACATACTTACAACGGATGGCTACTATTTGTCCGGTACGACTATCTCGAGCTGTTATTGTGCCTATGCGTCCGTTCTTTTGGTGTATGTATATGACTTCATGATGGGTCAGGAATAATGCTGGGGTCTCAGCCTGTTCGGCTGCTTGCCGGTTTAAGGCAAGGAGTTCTTGGCTGTCTATTGAGCCGTCGGGGACTTCCATAGCATAGGTTAGGCGTGCGTCCGGGGCTAGTGCTTGCTCGCGGTGGGCAGCTTCCGCGGTATCGATTTCATCCGCTGGGATACCCACCCCTCGACAAGCTCTTAACAGTTTTCGGCCGTACTCAGCTTCTTCGCTATCGAGCGCCAAAAAATAGCCTCCGGTAGCTTTTACTGCAGTTGGTGCGATGTTACATAGGACCTGGTTTTCTCTCAGGCATAGTGCTGCGGTCTCAGGATCATCCATGACGTAGCGGGCGCCACTATGCAGCATGCCGTGGAAATGTCCGCTAGTACCCGCACCAAGTTCGCCCTTTTCGATAACGACTATACTAAACCCACGCTGTGCCAGGTCGTATGCCACCCCAACACCCGTGGCACCTCCGCCTATTACCACAACTTCCACTTCCATTGGAGCGGATCGTCTGTGGCTAGTCTGCGAATGGAAGTCGTTGGGAGTTAGGGTTCTTGCCATGTTAACGTCTACTATACTAGCTTGTGTACTTTACGGTGGTTCGTAAGTCGTGTAAGTATCTAGAGGATTGTATAAAACACCTATCATTTTCCTAACGGGGACGTTATTATCCCGCTGACGTTCTCTGGACGGTACTCGGTTGGGACCTCACTTGTTTGGGCACTCTGCTAAGATAAGACTATGTCAGATAAAAGCAATATACCTCAAAGTGATGGTTCGGTTAAAGAACACATTTCTTCACTTGGTGACGAGCAAACCGTAAAAGATACCAATGTGCTTATTGAGATGATGCGACGCGTTAGTGGGCACGAGGCACGGCTGTGGAACGTAGGTACTATTGGGTTTGATGCTTACCATTACAAATACGGTAGTGGGCGCGAAGGAGATTGCTTTGTTATTGGTTTTTATCCAAGAAAAAGTAAAATCACCATTTACCTAATGGATGGCACGACGCGCTACTCTGAACTGTTGACCAAGTTAGGTAAGCATACGATCACTGGCTACTGTATTTATATCAAACAGCTTAGTGGTATAGAGATATCCATCCTGGAGCGGATCATTACGCAATCTTATGAATATATAAAATTAAAGTCCAAAGACGGGCCCATAGATCGAATATTATGGCAAACTGAAAAATAGACGTTTCTGTCTAAGTACGGCTGATCTACTCCATTCGAAACACGATATAGCGCGTATTACATCGACTTCTAAACTAGAATCAGGTGTCTGAGCGGCTATAACAGCTTTTGAGCAGGCTGCTTTATATCTGGTAAAATACGGATAGCGGGGAAGCGAATGTCTTACAAGAACTGGTATCAACAACATCTGGAAGGTACGGACTTTGGTGATAAGGTTGCTGATCGGGTGGTCCAGGGCATGGGGTCTTGGTCATTCATTATTATTCAAACGGCGATTATCGTGGTCTGGGTACTGGGTAATGGCTACTTCCTGATCGTACACTTTGACAAATACCCGTTTATTCTCTTAAATTTAGTGTTCTCAACGCAAGCAGCGTATGCTTCGCCCTTGATATTGATGGCGGCTAACAGGCAGGCAGATCGAGATAAAATTCAGGCTGAACATCAATACCAACATCAAGAGAAAGAACTAGCCCTTAATACGCAACTGACTCAAGACATACACACATTAACTCAGGAGATACATACGCTCCTTTCTTCAGAAAAGGGTCCAGTACCTTCAAGCTTAGAAAAGGCCTCTGTTAATACCGAGAAGGCACCGTAGTACAGTCTATTTTTTGTCACGATACGCTATAGACAAAGCTACGGTTAAGGATACAATGTTTTTGATAAGTAAATGGGGGCGGTAATTATAATATGAGAAAAATAATCATCCTATCATTTATCACCCTAGACGGTGTTATGCAGGCGCCGGGTGGACCCGAAGAAGATATATCAAACGGTTTCAAATACGGCGGCTGGACTGCGCCGTATTTTTACAGTGCCGACGACGAGGCTGGCGAGTTCATGACCAAGCGTATGAGGTCTTCAGATCTTCTATTAGGTCGAAAAACCTTCGAGATCTTTGCCGACTACTGGCCTAAACACGTAGAAATGTGGCCAGGTATTATGGACGTTACCAAATACGTCGTAAGTACTACCTTAGATACGTCAGATACAGACAAATCTGATTGGAAAAACTCAGTTTTACTTAAAAGCGTAGATGACATCAAGAAGCTTAAAGATTCAGAAGGGTCAGACCTTCAGGTCCATGGTAGTGGCAACTTAGCCCAGACCCTATTCAAACATGATCTGGCCGATGAGCTGTGGCTAGTGACATTCCCGATCACGCTTGGTACTGGTAAACGCTTGTTTGGTGAGGGCACGATCCCTGCGGCCTTTACACTGACAGACAGCTTAGTTATATCAAATGGTGTGATTTTTGCTAATTACAGGCGAGCGGGAGAAGTCAAGACCGGTACTGTTGGAGCATAGAGCGATGTGCTATTCTCTCGAGCCAGCATTCTAGGATTCGACGTCCTTTGCGCATCGCAGGAGTATTATCCCAAAACCCAGAGGAGTTAGCAGTTAATCATCTAAGGAAGGGCTAAGCCTTACTCAGAACCATGTAACGTACCTACAATGAGAAGCCAAGAGCCAGAAACTAAGAAGTAGAAATTAACGATTAGTGCAATTGCACTGATATATATTCCTGCTTTAGAGCCAAGATATAGTAGTAATGAACCGATAATTTGACCTAGATAGCACAAACTTCCACCAACAATACGAAAAAGACTAAGAGCGTAAAGGCTGCCACGTAGCCTAAATGCCTGAACATAACCATTGGTGTTTATGGCTGCCGCAAACAAGGACACGGTTAACCACTCGATCCCTAATGAGTGGTATGTCTGCCCTCCCATTAGGGCTAAAGAACCTATAACGAACACAGAGGTGAAACCAGATAGCATGTTTATAGCTCTATATCTGTGTGTGGCGTCTTTGGCTACACCTTTTAAGTTAATAGTCATAGCTACGAAGACTAGTCCCGCGAGTGTCGCAGAACCAGTCCCAATCAAGATAAAAAAGTTATTCCATTGCTCGGGATTGTATATTTCTGACGTGACCATAAAACCATGCTAACAGAAAAGCATTTCTAGCACAGCCTTACTTATCGAATACTAACGGGCTAGAAAGTACGTGGCATAATGGTAGGTATGTCTGAATCTGCGCCCGACGAGACCAGCATTATGGCCGAATTTGATGCCGGTGTGGAAGAAATGGGATTCAATAGATATCTGAATAACTTTCCTCTGAATTTGCCCGGCGGTATGGTCAGGAGCTTCTTAGAGGATGAGCTAAACGGACTCGATCGGCCGCTGGTCGGATCATATCCCAGTTCTGGCGGTAACGAGGACCTACATAGCGAAAAAGCACGTACCGTAACGTGGCGAGAGTTCTTCGCTGATGTCGATAGTGCCCTCGGGATTGACCCTGCCGACTTACAACGTTTACAGAGGAGCGTAGAGATGTCGATATTCGCAGGAGAAGAACATGATGCGCTATATCGAATCTTAGAATCGGCATACCTTCGACTGCGCCTCTTGGGCTACTCTCACTATGACTTAACACGGTGATATTGGAGGAGCGGCTCTCATGCCTTACTCTGTTACCACATTGTCGAGGTTAGCTCGCATGCCTTTCAGGAGTGCGTATGTTACTTTGTCCATCGTTGCACCGTCAAAGACGGCCTTTTTAATCTTAGAATGGTGGAATGATACGTTTTCCAGAACTGAACCCTTGAATGTGGTTTGTTTCAATGATGAATTGTTAAAGATAGTTCCCTTAAGAGTTTGACCATCAAAGGAGACTTCACTTAAGTCTGACTGCTTGAATTCAGTTCTGTCGAGGGTTGTATTTTTGAAGGAGGCACCTTTTAAGGCGCATCGATTTAACTTTGCCTCAGTAAGATTGGCGTCATCAAAAGCCACATCTTGTATGTCACTACTATCAAAATTTGACTTTGTTAGATCAGCCCCAACGAAGCTCGACCCTTTTAGGGCAGCGGCCTTAAACTTCGCCTCGCGGAGGTCGGATTTATCAAAGATTGCTCCAGTTAATGCGCTCATACTAAAATCTGCACTGGAAAGCTGCGAACCTGCTAGATCGGCACCTAAGAGCGAGGTGGCACGAAACCGGGGATCGCCATTTCCCAGACCGTCCCTGGCGCGGGTCGTATTGGACTCAGTGGAGTTTTGTGTGCCGCTTTCCGTAGCAGTTGCTCCGCCGTACGTCACGTGCTCCATAATTTCTGACACATCACCAAATGACTCGGTAGTTAGACGGTATGCTTCCTCGTCAGTTGCGCCTTCTGCCTTCAGGTCACTATATTTCTCTACTAGGTTGGCGAGTAGTTCCTGCTCTACATCTTTCCGGGCAGGGAAATCACCATAAGGCTTGAATGTATCGTCCAAGAATTGTTTTAATTTGTCGTTCATGATCTCTCCTTTACGTTATAGTAGCTTTTCTAGAATCTGCTTCGCATAATTCCAGTTGTGCTTATTACTCTCATATCGCTCACGGCCCCGACTCGTAATTTGGTAGTACTTTCGTCTACCACCTTGAGTTTCGTCACCCCAGTAAGAGGTGATATAGCCATCGTGCTCAAGGCGCTTCAAGCTTGAATACATTGTCGCCTCCTTTAGCTCATACTCATGATTTGACAATTCGTAAACGAGCTTTGTGATTTCATACCCGTATTTATCGCCATTCGTAAGGAACTTCAGGATTATCGTATCAGTGTGTCCACGTAGCAAATCTGACGTTAGTTTGTTGTCTATCATGCGTACAGTGTATGTCAAAGTACTATGTCTGTCAAGGTAATTTAATGTTGATAACTACTTTATTCGGATAAAGCACCCAATATACCTAAATGTTGCAGGGTAAACTCAACACCGACCCAACTTCTTTGCTATAATCGAAAAATGACCTTGCAAACTGAAATCACTCCTTCGATAAATCCCGGTGACGATTTCTATGGCTACGTGAACCAGAAATGGCTAGACAGCCACCCCATTCCGGCAGACAAGTCGCGTTATTCAACATTTGTCGAGCTAGACGATAGGGTGACCGAGCAGTTGCACAAAGTGCTCCAAGAGCCAGTTCTTAAAGACGAGCCTAGAAACTGCCAACTTGCCAAGAGATTTTACGCCTCAGGTATGGATGAAGCGCGTATCGAAGTACGTAGCTTTGCGGCTATACGTCCATTCATTCGCGAAGCCGAAGCGGTAGCATCCGTGGCAGATATTAAAGCGCTTATAACTAAACGCCACGCTCAAGGGAGAGGACTAGTCTGGCGACTAAACATTGATGTCGATGAAAAGAACTGTGAACACTACATCATGTCCATCGGCCAGGGAGGCATCCTACTACCTAATCGTGATTACTACTTCGAAAAGGGTAAACAATTCACCGAAACGCGCGCTGCATATAAAGAGTTTTTAAAAAAGTTGTTTGAGCTGCTTGATAAAGACAAGGCTACTACTCGTGCTCGCAATGTCTACGCAATTGAAAAGCAGCTGGCAGCTGCGTCAAACACGTCTATTGAGAATCGAGACGTTGAGGCTAAGTACAACCCGTTCTCATTTGTACAACTAGCACAAGAATTTACTGGATTCGATTGGCTGGCATATCAGAAGACCATCGGACTTGAGAAGCTCGATGGTCTGATTGTTCAACAGCCTAAGTTTCTAGGGCAGGCTGTTAGCTTATTAGACTCCCAGAGTGTTAAAGCGTGGCAGGATTACTTTATAGTTCATTCATTTGTGCCGTATATGCCATATCTCGGAAAGAAGTTTGAGGATGTATACTTTGCATTCTTTGGTACTGTCCTGACTGGTGTTGAACGCCAAGAAGATCGCTATAAGCGTGTCATTGACCACACGACATATTTCCTGCCTGAGCCCGCTGGTCAGCTGTACGTCGAGGCACACTTTGATAAAGCTGCTAAAGACACCATCACGGATCTTGTTCGTCACGTCAGCGAGGCGCTTCGCAAACGGATCACTAATTTAGATTGGATGTCTGATACAACAAAGCAAAAGGCACTTGAAAAGCTCGATACATTCATGCCCCTCCTTGGCTACCCAGACAAATGGCGTTCCTACGAGTCCCTAGAGATAGGTGGAGACTATATAGAAAATGTCCTAGCTATTATAGCGTTTGATTGGCAGTACGACATCGGACGAGTAACAAAGCCTGTCGACCGTAGAGAGTGGTTAATGTCACCTGCGACAGTCAATGCGTATTACTGGCCAAATACGAATGGTATTACATTTCCGGCTGCCATACTACAGCCTCCCGCGTTTGATGCGCAGGGAGATTTTGCGGCCAACTACGGTGCTATTGGTGTAGTTATAGGCCATGAAATAACCCACGGGTTTGACGATAAAGGCTCTAAATATGACAAGATAGGCAACCTCAATTCATGGTGGTCCGAGGAAGATCGTAAGGCTTTCGACAAACGTACCACTGCTCTTGTTGAGCAATACGATCAGTACGTAATCGATGGTAAGCATGTGAAGGGAGCACTCACACTCGGAGAGAATATAGCTGATCTCGCGGGGATACTAATTGCGTTTGACGCACTGCAGCAAAAACTCCAAGAGTCCGGCGAGCGAGACAGTCTTGATGGTTTTACACCAGAGCAGAGGTTCTTTCTCGCACAGGCACGCTTCTGGCGAATGAACATACGGCCTAAACTCACATTACAGCTTTTGGTTCGTGACCCTCACTCTCCCCAACACCTTCGCGTTAACGGTGTTGTTCCAAATATGGATGCTTGGTATGAAGCATGGCATGTGAAAAAGACGGATAAGCTGTATAAGACACCGGATAAGCGTATTCGGATCTGGTAATGTCAGTGGTTAGTTGGCTGAGTCAGTCCTAGGGTAGGGCTGGTATACGCGTTTCCGATAACCTCCTCTAAGATAAACTTTTTACCACCTCAATCAACTCCTCGGGTTTATCTATCAAGCTGCTGGGGTTGTGTGATTGAAGAGCTGCTTTAGTGTTGAACCCCCAGCTTACCGAGACGCATCGTACGTTGGCCTTGTTGGCTGCCTCGATGTCGCGAACCTCGTCGCCTATAAACAAACACTCACTGCTGAGATAGTTGAACCTCGCTTGTAATTTCCTAAGCGCCTTAGGCTTACCAAACAACCCTGCTTTGCTATATATGTAGTCGAAATCATTCTCTAAACCATATTTCTTAAGAAATAACGTGATCCCTTTCCCGGAATGTGAACTCACGATATATAGCGTATAGCCCCTCTCACGTAACGTCTTAAGCGTATCTGCTACTCCTGGAAAAATGGTAATATCGCCTTGATGGCGGTCCATCTCGCGCATGCCTTTGGTGACGAGGAATGGCAATTTCCAGGCTTTCACCTTGAGGATTCTTACGACTTCCCGAGCAGAGTATTGACGTAGCTCCTCGATCTCTTCAGGGGTGAAGGGCTTACGGTTAAGCGCATATTCTACCCCGTGTACAAATACGGGGAAGCTGTCCGCGAGAGTGCCATCAAAATCAAAAGCCAGAGCTTTTATAGTCGCTGCAGTAGGCTGTGTCATCGATCTCATCATACCAGAACCATGTGGAAGATATGTAGTTGTGGTTTATCGTCCAAGCTGTCCAAAATCTCGATTAACTACACGGAAGGCGAGCTTGGGACTAAAGACTTTACGCTACAAACGTCAGAGGTTTCTGGAGCTGCCTGGGTGGGGGTGCAAAACTTTGACGAGTTCGATATCATTGAGCCGTCGAGGACGGTCATTAAGAAATATTTAAACTTAGCATAACCTCCCCATACGGCTAGCTCTAATCGACGCCTTACCGGCCGTGATCCCTAAATTGTCATAAATTTTACAATTCTTCTTAAAAAGTTGGTACTATACTATACTTATTAGCACAAGGGTAAATTGAAAATTTAGAAACAGTGCATCATAGATCGTAAGTATTTCAGTCTACGACGGAAGGAGTCCCAATGAGCATACGACGTTTAGTCTCTGTTACTCGAAGAATCGGTATAGGATTTTCAGTTCTAGTATTATCAACAGGCATGGCTGCCATGCAGGTACCTGCACGTACGGTTGCCGCAACCACCGCACCACAGTCTACCGCTAAGATATCCTTTACATTTGACGACGGATTACAATCTACGTATACCGAGGCGGCGCCAATTTTAGCAGAATACGGTCTAACTGGTACAGACTACGTCATAACTGGACCAACCTGTATTGGACAGACTACCGTACCAAACAGCTGTGCCGCTAATGGCGATCGTGCTTACATGACATGGGCGCAAGTACAGGCCCTTCAGAATACGGACGGCTGGGAAATCGGCTCCCATACTGTCGACCACGACTGTTTGGCCGATAGCGGTGAAGACGACCCGAGCGATTGCGCAAACCCCACACCTCTCACGACCGCTCAGGTAGATGCTGAGCTGTCCAATAGTCAGCAAACACTAGCCTCCGAAGGTATTAACGCGACTGACTTCGCTCCACCGTACGGAGACTACAACAATAATGTGTTGGCGCAAATTGCTAAATACTACGCATCAATGCGCCAGTTTAAGAACTCTGCCGACAATGCAAACGTTTGGCCATACAGTGACTACTACCTGCAGGATATTACCGCACAAGAAGGCGTAACTCCTGTTTCTAAGATCGAAACAGATATTAATAATGCAATATCTAACAACCAGTGGTTGGTACTAACATTCCATGACATTGCAACCAAACCAAGTACTAACGCAAACGACTGGCAATACGGTACGAGCGAGCTACAGCAGATTGCTGCCTATGTACAGTCCAAGGAACAAGCTGGTCAAATTCAGTCAGTTCACGTGGATCAGGGCTTAGTTACGAGCAACACGAATATGCTGCCTAATAGTAGCTTTGCCGCCGGCATCTCGGATGGTTGGACCACCGACTCACCGAGCACAATTACTGCCGACTCTGGAGACAACGGTAGCTACCCTAATCCTACCTACTCAACTAAGCTGACTTCTGGCTCTTCGGCAGGGCACCTCTTCTCGCCGAAAGTAGCGATTAATCCGAATACAACGTATGTCCTTAAGAACTTCTTGAATTTACAAGCGATCACTAGTGGCGAGGTAGCGTTCTATATTGACGAATATAATGCTCAAGGTGACTGGATATCGGGTCAGTATAAAACACAAGAAGTCAACCCGTTTGTAGAGGACCTGAACTTTACATATACACCAAGTTCATCGTCAGTCGCACAGGCGTCGCTGCAGGTTATTGTGAATGGCACTGGGATTACTGGATATTTTGCCAACCCTCAGTGGTTCCCGGCTTCAACCACAACACCGACTAATCTATTACCGAATGGCAACTTTGCCGCCGGCATCTCGGATGGTTGGACCACCGATAGTGCAACGAATATATATGCGGATAGCAACGGTAATGGTGCACCGGACAATCCTCAGTATTCTGTCTCTCTGAATGCACCAACAACCTCAAATAATGCCCATCTCTTTTCACCTGAGATAGCGGTTACCCCGGGCGACACCTACAGTATTACGAACTGGCTAAACATCAAACAACTTACTAGTGGTGTCGTTGGGTTCTACGTAGACGAATACAATTCGAGTGGGGCCTGGATATCGGGCCAATATCTAGCGAGTGACAGTACACTTGGTCCCGAAAACGTAGGATTTACATACACGCCATCATCAAGCAGTGTTTCCAAGGCTGCGTTACAAGTGATCGTAGTGGGTAACTCTGGCTTGCAGGCCTACTATGACGATGCAGTCTGGTCACCGCCCAGTAGCTAGGGAACGCGTGAAGTAATACGGGTAAGCTTAAATTATTACAGACAGGTGGGCTAGTGCTACAAGGCTATAAGCTACGTGGCTCCTAGAATATAGATATAGATTCAAGTACTTCAAAGTGAGGATGGCCATATATAGCACGAACAGGCTAAGAGGTGAGAAATGGGAAGTGCGCCTAACTGGCCTTCTGCTAATACTGGCTCTACTACTCGTCCGATTCTTCAGTGCTTCGACTATACATGTCGGTCTACCGAATAGGCTACAAGACCTCATAACATTGTCGGCCAGTGTAATCCTAGAGTCCTTTCCATTTGTAGTACTGGGAATTGTACTGTCAATTGTTGTCCAGATCTGGTTGCCGCAAGCGGTTATACAGTCTTGGTTACCGAAAAATGGATTCCTCCGACGCCTCTGTATCTCGTTTACTGGCGTTCTGCTGCCTGTATGCGAGTGTGGGAACCTTCCGGTCGCGCGAAGCCTTGTTGCTCAAGGGTTTACTGCTGCAGAATCGATCACATTTCTCTTGGCAGCACCCATATTGAATCCAGTCACACTCGTCACCACCCATCAGGCCTTCCCAGGAGATACACGCCTACTAATCGCACGTGCGCTAGGTGCTTTAATTATTGCGAATGTGATCGGCTGGCTATTCAGTAAGGAAAAACACGAAACACGAGTACTAAACGCTGCATTCATTACGTCTTGCAAAGTAAAAGACGAACATAATCACGCAAAGTGGTGGCGTAGCATTGAACTGTTTAGGGCAGAGATGGGTAACATAATGCCCGCTCTTTTTATCGGTAGTGTTGTAGCGGGCTGTATTCAAGTGATTGTGCCGCGAGAGGTACTCCTCGGCTTAGGTGCTAACCCGGTCATATCAATCCTGGCCATGGTCGTCCTAGCCTTTATCGTATCTATTTGTTCAAATGTCGATGCCTTTTTTGCATTGGCTTTTAGTACAACCTTTTCAACTGGCGCAGTGGTGGCTTTCCTTGTCTTCGGACCGATGATAGACGTCAAGATGCTAGCACTAATGCGTACGACATATACCAAGAGGACACTCGTGCAGATAACAGTACTGGTTCTGCTTCTTACGATTATCCTTGGACTGGCGGTCAACTATGCTTTTTAAAGCACCGAACCGGTTCTCTATTGGGCTATTGTTAGGGGCAATTACCACTGTTGTTATTGTATGGTTAAGCTACACCAACACACTCAATGTATACATTAGTTCGCGGTACGATATATTTGCACTACTCATGGCACTACTTAGTCTGATAGGTGTTGGTGTATCGAGTAGTATCAAGAGCACTGAGTTACGTACAGAGAACAGGCCGAGTTTTCGAGTTGTGGGTACGATAGTGCTCACTGGTTTACTAGCTCTGTCGTTACTGTTACTGCAGCCAAAGGCTTTGACAAGTACTACGGCTTTGCAGCGAGGAATTAATGCCGGTGGTCTAAACTTAGCAGCAACCACTAATACGGCCAGTTTTGGTGAGACCGATTATTCACAGTTTGATGTTCGAGATTGGGCATCTGTCTTAAACCAGACGAGCGACGTGAAATTTTATACTGGCAAGACGGCCACTATAACAGGCTTCGTAAGCCCAGTGCCCGGTGGTAACTCTAATGTGTTTTACGCATCACGTTTTTATATTACATGCTGTGCTATGGACGCACAGCCATATGGAGTGCCAGTGTATGAACCGAACTGGAGGGGGAAGTATTCACCGAATTCATGGGTGGCTGTCTCTGGGGGCTTCACGTCTGATCCTACTAAAAGCAGTGTAACCCCGATTGTCTTGATACCATCAAGGATCAACACGATACCGGTGCCACAGGATCCGTATGGACGTTAAGAGCTATCTTAACAAGGTACGCAGTGAGGGTGCAGACCTTGATAGTATGTTTATTATTCTAGTAACGGGCTCATTACTATGTATCATCATTCTTACGTGCATGGTGTTTATCCAGGGGCCTCGAATTCGGGAAGTAACATTTAACCCTGAGCTCTCGACGCAGAATTCTGGACAATGGATTCTCATGCATACCAACTTGCCATTAGGGATGATACAGGGCAAGCAAGTAATGATATCGCCAGCAACACCATTCAGCGTACTGAGTAGTGGCAATGAAGTCGCGGTACAGTTCAAGCAGCGCCTATCGTATGACAGCCACTATACAGTGAAAGTCGCGACAGGTTCGGTTACCTTGCAGTACGGCTTCAAGACACCTAAAGGGGTCTGTTTCTATCTCGTCAGCCCAGGTACTCTTAAAGAGCATACGGTCGGGGACGCCGTCGATCAGACGGTGTATCAAGCGCCGTTTATCAATGAGTTTGCATTAACAGGTGATTACCTCGCAGTCGTTGAACCAAACGGTTCGACCGATAGTCTCGTGATCGTAAACACGAAGACAAAGAAAAGCTACGATGCGGATTTGCCGCAGGCTGGTACCATTCAAAACATTAAGGCGTCTCCAGATGGTCAAGATTTTAGCTTTACCTTTACGAGTCTCGAGGCTTCAAGTAAACCGAATTACAACACGGACCTTTTCTCACTTGATGTGCTTACAAACAAAGTAGTCCCAGTCTATGGTTTTAATCATCAGCTGCTCCAGGCGACCGACTGGACCTATTCACCCGATGGGTTAGCTATGGTCGTGCAAACCTTTTCTTCGGTTATTGAAGCAGTGTACCTTAACAGTACGACACCACCACTACCGATCGGTGCGTATTCGATCATAGACGGATTTTCGTACGATGGCACACATCTATATGTTGGCACACTAAAGCAGGGTACTGAGAATATCGATCTGGATACGAGAAAGGGCACATATCTAGATCAAACACCGCTTGGATCTATGTCGAACCTTGAGCTAGTCGCACCACTACCAAATAGTGCTGGTTACGTCATGCAAGTGCAAGAGCCTATAGCTACAAGCGCAAATTACGCACAATATGTTATGCTCGTGACGAGTAGCGGGCAGCGCACGTTGTACGCCTCGAGAAATGGTGCTGACGCGATTGCTAGCGTAAGTGTTTCGCCGAATGACGAATATGTGGCTATCGGGGTATCGCCGACATCCGCTACGCAACCCGGTAGTGGGACATTAGCAAACACAGTCATAGTCAGTACGGCTACTGGTAAAATTGTTGACACTATCCCCTCACTCGAACAAGTCGTATGGGAGTAGATGGTTACCCGTAAAGAAGGCCATATCAATGTATAAAAGTTTTAACTCAAATCTTATCCTAAATTATATTCGTCAGATATGTGGCTCAACTAATGGCAAAGGGGTGATATATGACTAATGAAGCTCCAAGTGCGGACCTTGCACGACAGCCAGACCAGTCAGGAGTACCTCAACTATTACTAGGGGCGACCGACGTCTGGGACCAATCAGCTCTGCGCTTAAGCCCTGATGAAATAACGGCGCTTATCGAGACGAATGGTGAATCAGTGGATGCGGCACCCATGCATGAATTTGCGACGTTTGAAGATTTTCTTGACGGGCAACAAAATTTTTGGCAGGCATTCGGTGCCGCAGGTGTTATCGGCGATATCAATAGGTCGCTTAAGTATTTTCAGAGATTCGCAATTTTATACCCAGAGCAATATGTACGTATTGCAAGAGGTCAAGCTGATATCCTGCGGAGAAGCGTTGCCCAGGAAGGTACGTATAACGATCCATGGTGGGTCGACCTATATGATGCATATCAAAAAGTTTCGAAGTTAGTGGACGTCAACGACAAGTATGTTGTAGTTGACGGTACGGTCAATTCCCGCATACTCGTGAAATAATCGTTGCGCCTCATGGGCCTAGTATCCGTAATCCACGACCACATGGGGACCAGACTGCCTTAAGCTTGATGGGGTCTTCACTTTTGTAGTAATACCACTTATGCTTGAAATAGTCCTAAAGAATAGTTCCTAAAGGTTTGAGGGAGTCAAGGTGAAAAAGGCTTATATCTACACACTTATTGTAATAGCAGTTCTTGTGGCGGCAGGTGGGGTGTGGTACTTCGTTGCTCACAAGACCACGAATAACAATATGAATTCCATGAATATGAGTAACTCGAGTGCTAGTACCACCAACCAGTCTCAGGTCACAACGAATGCAGTAACAATCCAGAACTTTGCCTTTAGCCCTGCCAACATCACGGTAAAAAAGAATACGACAGTGACATGGACAAACAAAGATAGTGTTGCGCACACGGTTATGGAAACGGATGGCCAAACGGGCCCTAACAGTAATGACATCAACCAGGGAGCGAAGTATAGCTTTACGTTTAACACTCCAGGTACATATCACTACCACTGCTCGATACATCCAGAGATGGTCGGTACTGTGACCGTTACAGATTAGAAATGTAGCAAACCCTGAAAAGGGGCTCAGCGGATGGTGTGTTTGTTGATGCGTCGCAAAAGAGAGCTACGTATCTAATCGTTTGGTGGCCTTATAGAACCAGACCTTTATAACATCAAGGAATACAAAATAGAGGCCGGTCATAGCAAGTATTAGGCCTAGCATACGTATGCTGAGTGGTGTAAACGTAAATATTGTTTGCGTTGGTCGGGCGTATATGACACCAATTGTTATGACTGCGATGATACTAAATGCCCAGGTAAGTGCTGTCGAAAATCGAGGGGCCTTCCAAAAATGCTCCTTATTACGTACTGATAGGATAACCACGAAGCCTATAACGGTAAGGTATAGATATAGACTCGTCTGGACAATACCAATAGTATGGCCTTTCACGAGTACGAAGAATAGTATTTCAAACAGCGCAGTGTACGTACCAAGCATTGCTGACGCAAAGATTAAAGAGTACATATTGTACTTGCTCGGCTGTCGTAATTCGTCTTCACTGACGTTGTCTGTGGCAATCGCAACCAGGGGGATATCACCGAGCAGATTGGTCAGAAGTAGCTGGGTAGTTAGCAACGGTAGATTCGAAGATAATAAATATAACGCTGACAATGCAAAGAAGTTGCCAAAGTTGCCGATCATAGTGTAACGGATGTATTTATTGATATTGGCAAATATCGCTCTCCCATAGCGAATACCGTTCACGATAACTCCGATGTCACTCCTGAGTAGTAGGATGTCAGCACTTTCCCGGGCAACGTCAGTAGCGTTATTGACTGCGATAGCGACGTCGGCTAGCTTCAGTGAAGGAGCATCGTTAATGCCGTCCCCTTGATACCCTACGACGTTACCACGTAGCTTGAGGAGCTTTATAATGCGATACTTTTGTTCGGGGTTAAGTCTTGCGAAGGCGTTGTTCTTGTGGGCGGCCTCAGCTAGCTGGCTGTCAGATAGCTTGTCGATATCTTCACCGGTTAGTACTATCTGTCCCTCGCTCATGAGTCCGACCTGAGTAGCGGCATACTGTGTTACTTCACGGCTGTCTCCAGATAGTATCTTGATGGCAACTCCTAACTTCTGGGCAAGTCTGACTGTTCGTTTGGCGGATGGTCTTAGCGGGTCTTCGAGGGCGACGAAGCCGACAAAGTGTAGACCATCCTCGTGCTTCAAGATGTCGAATTCTTCGCTTGAGGTATACTCAATCTCCTTATACGCAATTCCAAGATGGCGTAGCCCAAGCGCTCCGTCTTCTCTAATAATGTTCATGTAGTTTGACGTGCGATGGTCCTTGGTAAGTTGAAGCAGCGTTTCCGCTGAGCCGACTTCTACTAGAAACGATTTTGCACCGTCAGTATAGACAACCCGACGCCGGCGTGCTCCTGGATCAAAAGGCAACTCTTCAAGGCGTTTGTAGCCTACTGCTATCTTTTGGATATCGGCAGGGATGTATTCGCGGAATGCTTTATCATATGAGCCTTGAAATCGTTTACGCTTTTCGTCTGTACTCTCCAAACTCGCGATAGCCAGTAGCTGGAAAAGCTGCGGATCATCGGCTACGAGCTTAGTAATTCTCTGCTTATTCTCCGTAAGCGTACCAGTCTTATCGCTACATAATACCGATACATTGCCTAGGTCTTCGACTGCGGTTAGTGTTTTGGCTATAACATGACGCTTTGCTAAACTTAGTGCTCCTCTTGATAACGTGACTGTCACTATTACCGGCATAGCTTCAGGTACGACTGCTATAGAAAGGGCAATCATAAAGAGTAGCAAGCTACCAATATGCGATGTATCATGCACGATAAACAATTTGAGAGCGAACACGACAGCGAGAGTTAAGAAGGTTACTCGCACTAAGAAATTACTGAATGCTGACAGCGACTTCTCGAATTGCGTCTCTCGTTTCGTGGAACTGGAGAGGTGAGCAATTTTGCCGAGTTCTGTGGTACTGGCAGTGGCATACACTATCCCTTTGGCCTCGCCTTGCTCAATCGTACTACCGGCATACACGAGTGCAGTGGCGCCGCTGGTATTTTTGGCAACCGGCACAGATTCCCCAGTGAGTTGTGACTCATTAACCGTCAAGTTATCAACATTAAAAAGATGCACGTCTGCAGGCACAATGTCACCTTCGCGTAGTATGACAACGTCACCCGGCACAAGACATTTTTCGGGAACCGACACCTGCTTGCCGTCGCGTAAAACCATTGTCTCTTTCCCAACCAGCTTCTGTAATTTCTCGACCGCTTTTTCTGATCGAAACTCCTGGTAGAATCCGAGGCCTGTATTAATGAGTAGGATTACTGCGATAACAATGCCGTCGTTCCAATCCTTCAGAGTAAAGGACAGGATACTAGCGGCGATGAGTAGATAAATAAGAGAACTTCTGAATTGTTTGAGTAGTAGGCCGAATGTGCTCTTTTTGGCTTCGTTTTTAAGGATATTCTGACCGTATGTTTGTACGCGGTTACTTGCTTCGCTGGTAGCAAGTCCATCTTTTGACGTATGAAGCTCGGCGATAAGCTGGTCGGTGGTAAGAGTTTTTATTTTTTTGCTGTCCATATGTTATCGAGTTACGTAACCATTACGCTTTGTTGGATCTAAGTATCTGTTTTAAGGCTATAAAAATAGACAATGTACTGCTCGCTATATTAAATATGCCCTAAGTGTTAGGATTTTACAAATCAATGAACGTACATTCTTAGGGATGTTCGTTTGCTATAATAAAAGGCCTATGGCTTTAGACGGCAGACGACGCCCAGCTCCGCAAAGCATCGATGGCTTCTATAGAGGCACTACATCTCATTCTACTGACAAAAGCAGATTGGTTACACAGCCTCGAATTACCCTAAAACCATCACTCTCTGTCTCGGGACCTAGCCCCACCAGGCCGCGACTCAATACACTACATACTCAATCCTCAAATAGGACGGAAGGTTCGGCGAGGTTTGGCACAGCGATTCCTAATACAGAATTTGCTCGTATGTCAGATGTTTCTAAAGGCAAGTCGGTAAAGTCGAAGCGCCAGCATACGTGGAGACACCCAAGAGCATGGTCGGTAAAGCGTAAGCTTATAACCTCAATGTTGTCAGTCCTGCTGGTAGGTTTTCTATTGGGTGGATGGTATGGTGCAAGGTTGCTCGGCAATGTTAACAAGGTCTTTCATAGCAGTGTTATCGGTGATGTCTCAGCATTGTGGAGTAATGTCACGCTAAAGGGAGAAGATCAGGGGCGTGTGAACTTCCTGCTGGCGGGAGATTCGGCGGATGACCCGGGTCATGGTGGTGCCGATCTTACTGACTCGATCATGGTAGTTAGTATTGACACTAAGAATCACACGGGCTTCATGCTGAGTATCCCGCGTGATCTCTGGGTGAATGTACCAGGCTGGGGCCATGAAAAAATTAACGCTGCTAACGATGTTACAGACTTTAGTCAGCCAGGCTACCCTACAGGCGGCATGGGACAGCTGGAGCAGATAGTCCAGACTGACCTCGGTATCCCTATTGATTACTATGGCCTGATCGATTACACGGCATTCAAAGATTCGGTCAATGCCGTTAACGGTATTACGATTGATATCCAAAGCCCCGATCCAAGGGGACTGTACGATGCATATACAAACCTAAAGCTGCCGAATGGTGAAGTGACATTGAACGGTGACGAAGCGTTAAATCTAGCCCGTGCTCGGTGTGACGAAGGAGTTGGTGATGAGTGCTATGGCTTCCCGCAAAGCGACTTCGATCGGACCCAGCATCAGCGCCAAATGCTTGTGGCATTGGAACAGAAAGCCGAGACCGTGGGCGTGTTGGCTAACCCCATCTCAGTCACTAAGCTATTTGATGCTTTCGGCAACAACATTCAGACGGACTTGAACCTACAAGACGTTCTCCGGCTGGTCCAATTAACCAAAGGAGTAAACGTTTCCAATCTAGCTTCGCTGACCTATCAGTACGGCGGCAGTAATAGTCTACTTACTGACTACCATGCCCCAGACGGCGAAGATGCGCTTGTACCAAGTGCTGGTGTGGATGACTATAGCCAACTGCAGGCATACTACCAACAACTGACCTCAGATAACCCAGTTGTTCGTGAGGCACCGAGCGTTGTGGTCTTAAACGCGAGCGATGTCGTTGGTCTAGCACACAAGGAGTCCGTCAGTCTGCAAGGTCAAGGCTTCACTGTTGCTGGCGTTGCAGATGCGAACAACCAGCATCCATCCACAATGATCATCGATAACTCAAACGGTCAGAAACCAGGATCACTAAAGCTGTTGCAGCAGCTATTCCCCGGTACGACAGTCACTAGTACCACTGGATCTACTGAGGCCGAAGAAGCACAGGGATACACAGCAGACTTTGTAGTTATCTTAGGACAAAACTGGGATAGCAGTAGTGGTAGCACTGCCTCACAAAGCGGTCAGTGATGGTGCGTTAAACGGCCATACATTTCTCGTTCCGTTTCGATCTAACGAGCGGATTGAGATTGAGGGGTAGATATCGGCGCTACTGTAATTGCGGCGTCTGGATGCGGGAATAGAGGGGTTATTTCGGCGGGACTCACGTCACAGGCTTGCACCCATTGACTTCGATAGAACTCCCATTCCTGCGCAGTGTATGAGGCGACCTTTTCTTGTGCGGCGAGACTTCTATCGGCTTCAGTAACACAATCGTCACGTTGAACTGTGTGAGCTATCTGTACTACATCTATAGCTCCATCTAGCGCTGAAGCGGACATAGCTAGATGACCACAGGCCGTTATGATGCCGGCCGCGCTGGCTATACCAATGCGTTCCTTGAGAGATCTCCTCCATCTACCTGTAGTACTATTCGGCGCTGTAGTACTGAGGTGTGAATCCCGTATGGGCTGTACTACTTCTGCTTCTTCTCTTTGCCTTTCGATTTGGAGGAGTTTACGCTGATGGATGCGATTTACTGTACCGATAAGACCAACTTGCCGTACGGCGACTGCTGCGTTTACTGCTGCATATGTGCCACTGATTCCTATACAAAGAAGGTCACTGGTGTCACCAGTATTGCTGAAGTGCACGACCTGAGCTGCAAGCGCGTCCATTCCAAGAAATGCTTGACCAGCGTGCCCGATTACATATGACCTAAGAAAAGACCTTGCGTTAGCGAAACCAAGTCCTTCGTCATCTACTCCACTTCTGATGTAGCTCGTCAGAGTGTTTTGTATATCTTTTCTCCCCGTCAGGGGCAGCTTGTCTATAAGCTGAACGCAGCCACGTAACATAAACGATAATTATACAATCTTATATAAATAATTGCAATTATATGTATGGTAACGCTTGCAGTAACGCAAGCAGAATGGTATAATAAAAAACATGTTGTATCGAATCAACCAACCTCGCATTGCGACCACGACGACGCTACAGTCCTAGCCCGTCTCGGTATTGTTGATTCCAAAAACTCCCGTGACGAGCGGGAGTTTTTGTTTTCTTGAGACATCAACTCCACATAGGGCGGTAACCAGAGAAACCGAACCAACTAATGAAATGGAGTTTGTGATGAAATATTTTGTGTTGAGCCAAGATGAGAAAGTCGTTGACGTAGAGAACTACCTCAAGCGGCATGATATAGATAAGGAGTTTGCGCGTTTTATTCGCCGTGAGGCGCTAGGAGAGGTATTGGTAGAACAGTCGAGTGATAAGCCGGCTTATCTACAATACGCTAATAAACTAGGTTTCCAGTGGGAACAGAATGCTGAAATCGGGCACGTACAGTACAACTATAAAGCCAACCTTATGCGGCGACTGGTCCAGGACTATGCGCGCCAATTAGTTCACGAGATCGGTATGCCGATATATGAGGTGAACGGTGCAAATATGTTCAGTCTCAACCATCCTGTGGTCGAAGCGTACGCTTCACTGTATGGTGATCGACTCTATCAATTCAAGTCAGGTAATCACGACGTAGTCATGAGCTATGACGCAAGCTACCCGCAATTTAACCTTGCAGCAAGAGCGCCCCTGAGCTATAGACAGCTGCCATTCGCGCACTTCTCACTCTCTGATTGCTATCGCCACGAGCAGAGTGGCGAAATGATGCTATTGCTTCGTCAGCGTCGATTCTTTATGCCAGACATCCATCCCTACTTTAGGGATGTGGCTGAAGCATTTGCCTGGTTTCCGAATATACAAGAAAAGATTGTTAGTGCCGCTCAAGACGTCGATAGGGCATATCAAGTAGTAATCGAAGTACCCTCAGAAAGAGTTTGGGAGCAGTACCGTAACTATATAGAGCAGATTCCTAAAGCACTCGGCGCCGACGTATTGGTCAACGTTATTGAAGACGGCCATGACCGTTACTGGGTTGTGAACGTGGACTATAAAATCATTGACCAATTGGGTCAAGCACGTGAAATCGGCTGTATCCAGGTAGATATCGGTAACGCTCAGAGACTCAACATCCGTTACATAGATAAAGACGGTAAGAGCAAACATCCTGCTATCATCCACTCGGCCGTACCCGGCGGTATTGAACGGTATCTGTACATGGTTTTCGATCAATACGCGGAGGCAGGGTTGCCGATCTGGTTACAGCCAATCCAAGCTCGGCTTCTGCCGGTAAGCGTCGACTATGTAGACGCCTGCCAGAAACTACTGCAGAAATACGAAAACTTACCATTACGAATGGAAATTGACGACAGAGATATCAACTTGTCTGCGAAGCTTAAGGCGGCACACGAGGATCTGGTGCCACATAAGATAGTAATTGGGCAGAAAGAAGCACGTAATGGCTACGCGGAGCTGGAAGCACTCGTAAGCCAACTTGGCTCTAGGATAGAAGGCAAGCCCTTTATCCGCAGGGAGTGGCCGGCGGAAATTAGTAGGCAGTTAGCGTAACGTGCTCTACTAAAACATTACGTTAGCGGCTGAAGCGGACGAATCTCGAGTGTAGCTGCTCCATATTCTTGCTTGAGCTGAGGAGCTAACCCGCCAAGTGCAGCTGCCTCACGCATGTCGTCCGCTTCAATGACCGCGAAACCATTAATACTATCACTGTCGTGCACATAGTCTTCTTGAAGGCTAGCGCTAATATTTTTGCCTTGTGATTGCAGGGGAGAGCCATCGATAAGCTTGCCTTCTCGGCGAAGGTCATTCATCCATGCCAACCTATCAACTACACTTTGGTCCTTCTTGTCTTCAGGAATGCTTCCTCCATAAAATAGTAGTAGGTACTTCATCTCCAGCTCCTTATGTATGATCCAAGTATACTGCCGAGCATAGTAGCTATTCCATACTGTGAATGGATAAGAGCAAGTTACTGACACAGAAATAAACCATAAGCGTGTATCCATTTGAATCCCTAAAAACCAAGTGATTGGCCGCAGGCCACTTTATCTGTATACTAGTGTCGTTACTGGGGCGCCTTGGCGGAGTGGTTACGCAGGGCTCTGCAAAAGCTCGTACACCGGTTCAAATCCGGTAGGTGCCTCCACAATTTACCTCATAACCCCTTTGGGCGAGTGGCGGAATCGGTATACGCGGCGGACTTAAAATCCGCTGACCAAAAGTCTTGTGGGTTCAAGTCCCACCTCGCCCACCATAGATATTTCAGATCTAATTACCTCAGTAAGATGAGGTAATTTTAGTTTAAGCTTCAAATAATGAAGGTGAAGCGGCCAAACCGCTATCTGCACCGACTGGATCGTACGTCCAAGTGGGGACTGTGGTGTCCACTGTAGTTAGTGATGTACTACTCGCTGGACCTCCTTCGGTCGGATAGAATCGTACGACATCAAGGGGCAGCTCCGTACTGTTTAATATCTGGCCAAGATCTGCTGCCAGGCCATGTCGTACGTCTGTTATTGAGATGCCACCAGGATAGTGCAAGGTCTCGAGGGCGACCCTAGCTAGGACGATTTTTCCTGGAATGGAACGAGTACGCTCATAGCTCGTGTCAAGCCCGCGCCTAACGTCTCTCTTTTCATTCACGAGAGTTGCATATGAAGTGTCGTCCGGGACGGCTAAAATATCAAAATAAGGACGGCCAGTACTACCAAGAGTGAATTTTGTACTCTCGGTATGGGCTATCGTCACCGTAAGTCCACCAGATGTAGGTTGTGACTGAGCAAAATCTGAACGTAGCACTCGGTTGGCGTGGGCAATATAAGGTCGTCTATGCGGATTAGTCAGCTGCCATGCCTGCGTACGGCCGAGCGACCTTAGCGCCTCAGTGTATGTAACGGCTCCTAACAAACCAACTCGCGCAATTTGGCCTCTGATATCACGTTGAGTAGCTACGAGCGGGTCGCATACTTCTGCAAGAGAGAGCCCGGCACCATATACACCTGAGAACCTGGTTGTATCAGCAGTAGTAGAGTGGGCTTCCAACGACATGTGCGGCCAAAAATGACATAGTAAGGCTACACGACCCTCGATGCAAGCTGGTCATAAGGAATCTGCTAGTTTTTTAAGTTGCGTCTTCTTTTTCAAGCCAGCTTTTCTGTACAATGATAGGGAAACGGGGGATTAGGATGGCCGAAGAGAGGGGTTTTAAGAAATGGGCGCCATTAGTAGTAATGGCACTTGCGTTGTTTATCGTGGTACTTGATACGACGATTATCAATGTAAGTATTAAGGCTATCATTAGCGATCTGCACAGCAATCTCAAGGCTATCCAATGGGTTATCACCGGCTACAGCCTCATGCTGGCCGCCTTTACCATCACGGGTGGCCGATTAGGTGATATCTTTGGGCGCAAACGAATGTTCCTTATCGGCGCCGTGGTATTCGGCGTCGGTTCGCTCATGGCCTCCCAGGCTCACTCATCTGAATTTTTGATGCTCAGCGTTTCGCTTATCGAGGGTGGTGGAGCCTCTATGATGTTACCCGCTACCGCAAGTCTGCTTGTTAGTACATACCGCGGCAAGGATCGGGCTGTAGCGTTTGGTGTCTATGGTGCAATTGCGGGTGCGGCTGCAACCCTCGGACCGGTCATCGGCGGTTGGTTGACGACCAACTACAGCTGGCGCTGGAACTACCTCATAAACCCTATAGTGGTTATTGTGCTACTGGCTGGATCTTCGTTGGTGGCCGAAGCACACGAGCGAAACCCTCATCGGCCAGACATAGTAAGTGTTATCCTTTCCGCACTCGGTCTGGGCGGTATAGTGTACGGTATTATCGAGTCATCGACGTACGGTTGGGTAAGGGCTAAGACAAACTACGAGATCTTCGGACAGTCATTTCATCTGATGGGTATATCAATCAGTAGCTATGCCATCGTATTTGGCTTGATATTCTTGATGATATTTCTACTATTCCAGGCTACGCTGGAGGAACAGGGCAGGGTACCGCTGGTTAGTACTGGTCTACTCAAAAACAGTGAGTTCATAGCGGGCACCACGGTGCTAGCTATAGCAGTACTGGGCCAATTTGGCTTAATCTTTACGTTGCCTATCTTTCTGCAAGGATTGTTAGGCAAAGACGCCTTCCATAGCGGTATCGCAGTACTACCAATGTCAGTAGCAATACTGGTGGGTTCGCTGATGGCAGGGGTACTTGCCAGTCGACGCAATGTACCGCAGCGCTACCTTATTCAAGTAGGCCTACTGCTGTCGGTAATTGGTGGCATCCTCCTTCATGCCGAAGTCTCGATTACCGCTACTGCAGTAACCTTTATACCCGGAATGGTCTGTTTTGGCCTGGGATTCGGTCTCGTGATCGCGCAGCTTACGAACCTGACACTCTCTGCAGTAAGTGTACAGATGTCCGGCGAAGCGTCTGGCGTCAACAACACCTTTCGGCAGGTCGGAACCAGTATGGGGCAGGCGCTCATTGGTGCACTACTAATTTCTGCTCTCAGCACGCGACTGACCACTGATGTTGCAGCCAGCAAACTACTGCCGACCGCCGCTAAGCCACAGATCGCAGCCCAAGTTGCAACTGCGGCACAAAGTCTCGGCACTGAAAGTATCGAATCTAAAGACCTGCCTACGCAAGTAGTACAAGAAGTTATCCGTATTAAAAACGATGCCATTGTTGTAGGTGTAAAACGAGGGATGGAAGGTGTGATCGGTGCTTCGGCATTAGCACTGCTGCTGAGCGCGTTCTTGCCAAGACGTGCACAAAATCATGACTACGGTGCTGAATAACGTATACTTAAAAGTATGTCTGAAACGGATGATTGTCCATTCTGCAAACTGAAGTCTAGCGAGATTGTAGGGAGTAACGACCGCGCTGTTGCACTACTCAGTAACCCGCGTAAAGTACCTGGACATATCTTAGTCCTGCCTAGGCGTCATATTGAAGAGCCCTGGGAGCTTACAACAGATGAGCTTTCCAACATCTTTGAACTTATTTTCTTTGTAGAACAACGTTTGCTTGGCAAACTTGGGGATGGTGTTGACATTCGTCAAAACTACCGGCCGTTTAAGCAACAGACTAGACTTAAGAAGAATCACGTTTTGTTCCATGTCATTCCACGTAGTCAAGACGACTATCTCTATACAGTATCCGAACAATTTGAACGCGATTTATTTGCCGACCTGGATAATCTAGAACGCAAAGAAGTCGAAAAGCTCCTTAAGGACCATGACTGAGCCTAAGTTTGTACCCAAGCCAGGACAGGTAGACTATACGAATATTCGCTACTGCCCAGTTGTTAACGTAATCCCCGTATATGAGCATAAAGTACTACTCGTACAGCGTTCAGCCGAGCTTAACTTCTATCCGAATTACTGGCATTGTATTGCCGGATTCCTGGATGACCAACAGTCGATCACCGAAAAGGCATATGAAGAACTCAGAGAAGAACTTGGTTGGCAACCTATAGATGTGCCAGAACTCAGCCTAGGACAAGTGGTTATTACTGAGGCGCCTGAATACCGTAAAACATACTTGGTCATCCCCATGCTGGCCCGCGTCAAGCATCTAGAATTCAAGCTTGACTGGGAAGCACAGCGTGCCAAATGGTATACGCCTAATGAGATTCAGTTGCTGCGGCTGCTCCCTGGTTTCGAATCTGTCATCGATCAGTTCTTACCTGTGATATAATGATCTAGCTATGAAAGCTATACTATACGTAATGCGTATGACGATGCCCGCCGGGGCATAGCTTTTCTCTTCTTAATTTTTCCTTTGTCAGTCTAAACAGGTACAATACAACCTAATGAGTAACTACTACGTCACAACTTCTATTCCCTATGTCAACGGCGAACCACACCTTGGCCACGCTATGGAGTTCGTCATGGCAGATGTGCTTGCCCGTGCAGCACGTAAGCGTGGCGACACGGTCATCTTCAGCACCGGCACCGACGAGCACGGCGGTAAGATTGCTGAAAAAGCAAAGGATCTAGGCCTCAAGCCGAAGGAACTAGCTGATCAGATGTCCCAAAAGTTTCGTGATCTGGTCAGTGTATTGGATGTTGAGCCGGATCGCTTCATTCGCACGACTGATAAGGGCCATGAACAGCGTGCGCAGCTCATATGGAAGGCTCTCACTAAAGACATCTATAAGGGCAAATATGTTGGTTGGTACTGCACCGGCGACGAAGAATTCTTCACAGAGACACAAGTCAAAGAGAATCACGGTGTATGTCCTGACCACAATCGACCGTATGAAAAACTTGAAGAAGACAACTACTTCTTCCGTCTGAGTGCCTACAATGAGCAAATCTTAAAGGCAATCGAGTCTGATGAATTACTAATTGTGCCCAAAACCCGCAAGAATGAAATCGTTAGTCTGCTTCGGGATGGGTTGGAAGATATTAGTATTTCACGTCCAAAAGACAAAATAAATTGGGGTATACCAGTGCCAGGCGACACCTCACAAGTCATGTACGTATGGTTCGAGGCACTACTGAATTACATCACGGTATTGGGCTATCCAGAGCATGAAGACTTCAAGAACTTTTGGCCAGCTAACGTGCAGGTAATCGGTAAGGGCATTATTCGTTTCCATGCCGCCATATGGCCAGGTATCTTATTCGCTCTTGGCCTGCCACTACAAAAACAGCTCTACGTCCATGGATACGTGACCATTAATGACCAGAAAATGAGTAAGTCGCTCGGTAACGTAATTGCGCCGGCCGAAATCGTAGAGAAATACGGTGTAGATGCCTTTCGCTACTATTTTCTGCGTCACGTACCAAGTTACGAAGACGGAGATTTTACCTGGGAACAGCTAGAGATGGCCTACAACAATGAGTTGGCCAATGAGCTTGGAAATGCTGTACAGCGTACTGCTGCCATGATTCTGAAGTATCAAGGGGGTATGGTAGGTGATATCCCTGAGGCAAAGCACGACGCCGGTGCGTACGACGAGGCTATTGCTGCGTGCCGCTTTGATCGTGCGCTTGATCATGTATGGGATCAAGTACGGGGCCTCAACCAGTTCATCGATCAAGAGAAACCATGGGAAATTGCTAAAACTAAAGACGAAGAGCATCTCCGCGAAGTGCTAGCCCAACAAGTCAGTGACCTACTTGAAATCGCCGAGTTGCTCGCCCCGTTTTTACCGGGAACCGCAACTAAAATCGAGCAATTGTTCCAAGATGGCCTTATTCATCCGCAAAAAACCACGCTGTTTCCTAGGTTGGACGCAGCTGAAACACATGAATAAGATCGATCTATTCGATACGCATTGCCATATACATGAAATGGTACGCCGTGCGACACCGGTGTACGATAAGTGGCACAGCGATACCACAATCCGGACGCCAGAAGATGTCATCAAAGCGGCTCGCGATGTGGGTGTGAACCGTATGCTATGTATCGGTACAACATTGGCTGACAGTGAATTAGCAACGGAATTTGTAGCCACACGCGAAGGGTTGTGGGCCGCTATTGGCATACATCCTCATGAGGCGCATCGGCATCTGTCGGCCGCAACCAAAAGACGGTTCGCCGCTCTTCTACAGGATGGTCGTTTAGCGACAAAAATCGTGGCAATCGGGGAGTGCGGGTTAGATTATTTCTATGATCACTCCCCCCGGGAGTCACAAATTGAACTCCTGAGATTTCAGATAGAACTAGCACTCGAGCACGACTTGCCACTCAGTTTTCATGTGCGTGAGGCGTTCAATGATTTTTGGCCGATTTTCGAAAGTTACCGCGGGGCAAAGATCCGGGGAGTCCTGCATAGTTACACGGATAATCTGACTAATTTGGAAAAGGCAGTAAAACACGAGCTGTACTTTGGCGTAAACGGCATCGCGACCTTTGCGAGGAACGAAGCGCAGCATGTGATATATCGCACAATTCCACAACAGCTACTTCTGTTAGAAACTGATGCACCATTCTTGACGCCTGCGCCCTTCCGTGGTACAATTTGTGAGCCAAAACACGTGCGTGTAACAGCCGAATACTTGGCTGACCTCCGTGAAGAAACTCTCGAAGATCTAGCCAGCGCTGCAACCACAAATGCGCGGGCTTTGTTTAAGGTGTAGAGTATTATGAGTCATAAGTCCGAAGTCAGCAACCCATCCCCTGAACAGCTGTGGGGAGATCCTGCACACCACTCAAGACTATCTCGCGAAGGTCAGCATGTTATTCCAGATATGATACTTCGCGTTGATCGCTCTGTGGGTGAGATGTCCCGCTTTATGCCATTTATACTACCTGAAGTACCGTCCAGTCCGGAGGGGCAACAGTATATGGATAATATGGCGGTGGCAGGTAGGACGGCTATTAGTGGGGCAGAGGCCGCTCCTGCACAACCTGCGCCCGTTGATGCAGCAAGAGTTGCAGGCGCTGCAGTGATGCAGCCGGCGCTTGCAAGGGGAGGACTAGACCTTGCTGCATAAACTATTCGGTGCAATCCTACCAGTCGACCAGCAGACTCGCGAGGCTCAAGTCCGACGCGACTTTCTGCACGACTGCGCCCATATGGGTGGAATGCTGTTTGGTCCCGTCTCGAAGGGGGGGCGCCGTGAGTTCTTCTGTCTAGATGAACATACTTGGGTCTGGCACGAAGAGTGGACTGACAGTAAAAAGGTACACCACACTCGTACAACACGCTACGATATCCGACCACATGGTATATTCAAAGCCCAAGATGGCCAGCCGTATCAGCCTGTGACCCAAGAGGAAGCGTATCACCTATATGCTGCGGCACGACAATACCAACAGAACCTGCACGAACGTTTCGATCCGCTTCTAGCGGCGGCACGCTAGTCTACAATTATCACTATGATCTATCTCGACCACGCGGCTGCGACGCCGCTCAACCCAGAGGTACTGGCTGTTATGCAGCCGTTTTTTACTGACCAGTTTTATAACCCATCCGCTACGTATATGTCTGCGCAGAAAGTACGGGCTGCACTAGAGCAAGCACGAGCTGATGTAGCCGTACAACTTGGCGCCCGACCCAGTGAGATTATCTTTACGGCTGGAGGCACTGAAAGTGACAATCTAGCCATTACGGGCGTAATGCGTGAGTTTCCTGACGCGAACATGGTAGTCAGTGCTATCGAGCACGATGCCGTGTTAAAACCGGCTACGCAGCTCAACCGTCGTATCGCAGGTGTTACGAGGCGGGGGATTGTTAGCATTGAAGACTTACGAAATAAGATCGATGACAATACAGTGCTAGTGAGCGTTATGTATGCCAATAACGAAGTTGGCACCATCCAGCCCATCCGACAGATCGCTCAGCTTCTTACGCAGATTCGCGAGGAGCGCCGTAAGTCTGGCAAGTCGTTACCGATCTATTTGCATACTGATGCCTGTCAGGCGGCGAACTATCTTGACCTTCATGTCTCCCGCCTAGGGGTTGACCTTATGACGCTGAACGGTGGCAAAATCTATGGCTCGAAGCAGAGCGGTGTTCTATTTGTAAGACATATGGTCAGATTACGCCCCATTATCTACGGTGGCGGCCAAGAACGAAACTTACGTAGTGGTACCGAAAATGTCCCTGGTGCTATAGGGTTTGCTAAAGCATTACAGATCGCAGTAGACAGACGACACGAAGAATCTGAGCGTCTTCAAGTCTTGCAGAAGCTTACCTTTGACCTCATTAGCGATAAGCTGCCCGGTGCAGTCATTAATGGCTCGCAAAAGCACCGTCTGCCTAATAACATTCATATAACCCTGCCCGGTCAGGACAACGAACGCATGCTCGTTGAGCTTGATGAACGAGGCATCATGGCCGCAGCTGGTTCAGCCTGTTCCGCGTCTGACGATGAGCCGAGTCATGTACTGAGTGCGATGGGTATTAACGACGCCGACGCTCGGGCTAGTCTACGTATCACTATGGGCCGTGAAACCACTGCGGCGGATATTCATGAACTTGCTGATACTCTACGAGCCATTGCGTAGACACAACTCTTCAAACTACCGAATATCAAAATCTCCCGCTTGAGAAAACTCAGCGGGAGATTTTTGAAGGACTAAATCTACTTACTGCCCTTTTTCTTACCCTTAGCGTAGCCCTTACCGATTGCTCTTGCTACCGGCTTACAGAATGCTCCGACGAGCCTGCCGGCTATATTAAGCCCTGTCTTTACGGCAAAGTATGGGCCAAAGAGGGCGATAATGGCTGCTGAAACATATACCATCTCATGCTCGCCCTTAGAATCTGTATCCCATTTGTGGGCAATTCCGGAAGCCTTCAATGGCAGATATAAGTTTTGCTCATTATGCTTCCACCAATTTTCTACTGCTGTTATCTTAGGGCCTAACCAGTGACCCCATTTCACAACGTTTGGATCGGGATGTGGCTTAGGTTTATTAGTCTCATTATCGTATGTGAACACGCCATCTGTCTTCAGAGAGTGCTCACCCACAGACTTCAGAACAGCACTTGGCGCACTGGTCATCTCACCATTGTCGGGTACCTCAACTATCTGGACAGTGCCATTGGCACCTTCCACTGTAGTAACAGTTCCACCGTCCGCAGTTACTTCCTTAGTAAATTCACCCCACACCGTGTCCTCGTTCTGATTTGCTGCACCGGCGGCGTCTACTACATCTTGCCATATTGTTTCGTCTCCCTGTGGTGGTTGCAAATCTACGACTTTAGGATGATGACCGGTATTATGCGTGACGACAGCAGAGCTGCTTACCTGCGTAAACTCCATTGTGAATGCTTGTTGAGAGCCTCCACTATAATTTGGATCACCAGGATTTGCAGGAGCTACGGCGACAGATTCACTGCCGCTACCAAGAGCTCCTCTGGCAGTTGCATAGCCTACAGTTAATGCACTTATTGCAAGCATACCTACGGCAACAACCCTTCTTAGGGATGGAGCTCGGCGACCTCGGTTTGCGGCAGCTGCAGTGGCAGCTCTACCAACAGGCCGCGCGCTAGACGCATGTGTCGCCCTATGTGTGTTACCGCCAGTAGCTGCAGGTGCTATCTCTGTAGTACTAGCACCGCTAGTAATTGGGTCTGCGTTAACTGTAGTTGTATCAGCGTCGTCGTCTTCTGTAGTGCCAGACTCGGCTCTTATCTCGTCACGCGCTTCCATATATAGGGCACTAAATCGTGCTCCTAAAGCTGGATCATTAAATGTTAGATCAAAACCTGCCACCGTGGTGGTAAAAGTCGTTTCGTTTACTTGAGACGGTTGGCTCTCTGCCGCAACCGGTCCTGCTGTAGTTGTTGACATTAGTAAAAAACCTCCCGCCTCTCCTTAATAAAAATGTGAAATCAAAAGGCAGGACTACATAATAGCATATTTTGAATATTTTGCAATACATTTTATGGTAAATATTTTAACTTGCTGGCGAATGATCAAATATGTGTTTCTCAAACTCGTAGCATACTCCTAATGACCTATGGTACTGTTTGCGCTATACTCTTAAGCAAGACAAAGGCAAACAAATATGAAACTAGCCAAAATAGCGTTACATGTGACCTTTGGCACGTTGATTCTCATCGGGCTAGCCGGCAGTGCTCAGGCAGCAACAAAGAACAACTCCAGTAGCTCAAATAGCACCTCTAACTCTTCAAATAGTACTAGCTCAAGTAGTTCGTCTGGCTCATCTAACGCTGTCGGTATTCAGATCTATACGGCTGCCAGCCAGCTACAGACTGGTACAATCGTGCAGCTTGGCAGTAGTGGTGCCGACTCTGTCGCTCCGTCAACCTACGCAAAGATGCAGCAGATGTATGGGGTTGTCGCCGACCCAAATGCTCTGCCGTTAACGATTACGGATGGTAATATTCCAAACCAGACGTATGTTGCTACGGATGGTACCTATAAAGTGCTCGTCGACACGCAGAATGGGACCATTAACGTAGGTGATTATGTGACTATCTCGGCACTCGACGGTGTAGCCATGAAAGCCGGGACGTACGATCAGCAGCCGATGGTACTTGGCCGTGCCGTGGCTGGCTTTGACGGCAAAACGAGTGTAATTGGCACCACAACCCTTAAAGACACTAATGGTGCCAATGATAAGACGGTACAGATCGGTCTGATATCAGTAGCTATAGAGATTGAACGTAATCCCGACAATCTGAGCACGAAAAGCAACTTGCCTCCATGGCTACAGAAGGTCGGACAGCAGATTGCACAGAAAAACGTGAGCCCAATACGCATCTATTTGAGCATTGCCATCACAGGTTTATGCGTAATTGTCGCGTTGGTAACGCTCTATGCTGGTATCCGCAATGCGATTATCGCTATTGGTCGTAACCCACTCAGTAAAAAGACAATATTCCGCGGATTACTCGAGATTGTCTTAACAGGCTTTCTGATTTTAATAATTGGACTATTTGCGGTATATTTACTACTAAAGTTATAATAAACATAAACAGGATGGGCAAAAGAATATGACGATCTGGTGGCTGGCTTTCATACTGGGTAGCCTGGTAGCCGTATTTCTGGGATTCATCTGGGTGGTCGTAAAGCTCAATGACCTGCAGGATGGCAAAAAGGGCAAAAAGAAGACAGGTTCTGATTTAAATAAGGCCTACTCTGATGTAGCAGAAGAAGAGGTGGGACACCTCTTCAATAAGGAGTTCCGCGAAGAGTTACGAAACCGTGGCCGTTTACGCTTTGAGCAAATCATCGACAACAATGCCATGTTCCTGAAACAGGATCTGGATATGACGATTTCTCAGCTGAATGAGTACATGAAGGGGCAGATCTCCGCTAAGCTGGAAGATGAATTTGCTGCGTACTCCAAAGCTATGAAAGAAGCACAGGAGATGACCTTAGGTGTGCTCCAGAAAACTGCCGGTGAACTCGAACAGCAGCGCCAGGAACTGAGCGAGGCTATGAAGAAGAGTATGACCGTACATGAAGCGAACATGCTTCAAAACTTTGAGACTAACATGGCTGAAGTTGTAGAGCACTATGTCATGCAATCTCTTGGCGAGCAGTTTGATATGAAAGCACAGCTTCCCTATATCATGCGACAGATGGAGATGCACAAGAAAGAGATGATGGAGGACATGCTCTTGTGAGCACGTCTACTCCTCAACTTATGCTCCCTGCGGCTGTTGTGAGCCATGCTGACATGGCTCGGCTACTGCGTGAGCTAGAATCTATCGATAACGAGCTGGAGACCCAAAAGGCGCGCCACCAAGGTGAGTCCGGCAAATACCATTTGCCAACAATGAGCCAGGCCCTCAGCGACTTCTTACTGTCAAATAAACTCGATATTACCAACGACCATGTCCGTATGGACCTTAAGTCACAAGTTCGCAAGTTAAAAGACCACGCACCAGTTATGCATATGACGTTTTCGACTGAAGTTGATCCTGAATCACTACAAGACATTGCCGCGTGGGTCCGTCACGAACTACACCCCCAAGCGCTTATCAGTGTAGGTCTCCAGCCATCCCTGGTCGCTGGCGTATATATCCGTACCCCTAACCACGTCTACGACATGAGTGTACGCGCCTTTATGCAAGACAGCCGTAAACTTATCGTAGAAGCGCTTGATAGCTTGAAGGAACCTGCTAAGTGACACGCGCGAAGGATAAATTATTTGACGATCTGGTAAATCGCGGTAACCCGGTCGGTGAGATTATTGGAATTGACTCTTTTCTGGTCAAAGTGCGCGGGTTACAGCCATCTAATGTACACGCACTCGTCCGCTTCGAAGATGGGAGTCGGGGCTATATACACCATATCTATGAAGATTATGCGATCGTGATGAAGCTCGACACGACCAAGCTAAGCGTTGGCATGGTTTGTGTTATGCAGCATGACCAACTTCTCACTAAGGTTGGTAAGAACTTTATCGGTCGCGTGATAAACATATTCGGCGAACCGATAGACGGCAAAGGGCCAATCCAGCCAGACGCCACTTGGGAAGTATTTCACGACGCACCGATGCTCTATGAGCGTCAATTACTTGATTCACAGCTTGAGACAGGTATCACGGTACTTGACATCATGTTCTCGCTCGTGCGTGGTCAGCGTATGGCTGTCTTAGGCGACGGCAAAGTAGGGAAGACGTCTATGACGACCCAAATAGCGATCAACCAGAAGAATACTGACATTACAGTTATTTACGTGTTAATTGCAAAACGTCAACGTGACGTGGCACAGCTTGTTGACCGCCTTGAGAAAAACGAGGCGCTCGGTAAGGCTATTATTATCGTTACCAACATGTTTGAATCGCTCGTGACTACCTATTTGGCGCCGTATATCGGGGCCGCCCACGGCGAGTATTTCTGGCAGCAGCTTGGCATGGACACGTTGGTTATCTACGACGATTTAACAAGCCACGCACAGGCATACCGTGAAATTTCCCTGATCGCAGGTGTAAGCCCAGGACGCGACAGTTACCCTGGTGATATGTTCTACACCCACTCATCGCTCGTGGAACGGGCTGGACGACTAGAGAGTAACCATGCAACCCAGACCATCTTACCGATCGTGTACGCGCCCGCTGGGGATATTACTGCTTACTTACCGACAAACGTTATGTCTATGACCGATGGTCAATGGATTCTTGATATGGAAGTGTTTAAAGACACGATGCGTCCGGCTATTAGTACGGGACTCAGTGTGACGCGTGTCGGTGGTGTTGGCCAGAACAAGCGCCAGAAGGCGCTCGCCGCGGCACTCAACAAGACGCTAGCTGGATATCGGCAAGCCGAAGAGTACGCCCACTTTGGAACCGAGCTTTCACCGGAAGCTCAAACCGACTATGACAAAGGCAAGGCCCTCTTCCAACTTATGAATCAAGAGATAGGTGAGGGCTATTCGCTGATGGACCAGCAGTTCCTACTCGATATGGTGCTGAACTCGAAGCCCGGAGAAAAGATAGATATCAAGAAGATGAAGGACCTGGTCAAAGAGTATTCGCCAAAGGTAGTCGACACGAAAGAGAACTCTAACTTTGACACACTGCGTGACGAATTAAAAGGCAAGGTACTCATCGCTACCACTAATGCGGCGGGTAAGCCAGCTGCAGCCGGTGCGACACCTACGCCAAGTGCAGCACCTGGCGGTGCAACTCCGGCACAGGCTCCGGCCACGACGAGTGCAGCAGAAAATAAGCCACCGGAAGCGAGTGCTAATACGACTGCGAAGGCTGACGACAAGAAGGAAGAAAAGTCGGACAAGGACAAGAAAGAGCAAGATAAGCCCAAAGATAAGGACAAAGATGCAGCTGAGGTGAAGAAATGAGACGACCGCTTGAAATCGCTGCCGAAGAGTCATCGATGCGCACCATCGTATCACTAACGACTGCATTTGAAAGCTTATCCAGCATGAAGATCATGCAGACAAAGAGCAGGGTGCTCATCAGCAACCAATTCTTTAACGAGGTCTGGGGTATTTATAAGCAGATACGTATGGACGTAATGTTTAACTTCGGACGTTCGGTTGACGAGAAACCTATCGATAAAGAGTTACTAATCCTCATTACTGCTCCGGGAGGCTTGAGTGGTGATATTGATCAGCGTCTCATAAGAAAGTTTCGTCAGTACTACGATCCAGAGAAGAATGACATTATTGTGATTGGGCGTCATGGAGTGCGTCAACTTGATCAGCTTAAAATCAAGTACAACATCTACTTTGATATGCCGACAAAAGACTATATCAATGTCGAACCTCTCATGGAGCAGATACGTAAGTATCGTAGCGGCAGAGTATTTTATCAGAACTACATATCGCTCAGCCAGCAAGATATACGTGATCTAGATCTTGGAGAAGTGGTCTCGCGCATGGGTAAAGTTGCTGATCTCGATACGGTTGACGAGGATAAGATTACCGAGAAAACCTATATCTTTGAGCCAAACCCGTATGTAGTCGCCGCTCACTTGGAGACTTCCATCTTACGTCTTACGTTAACGCAATTCATTTACGATAGCCGTCTAGCGCAGCTAGCAAGCCGCTTCCGAGCCATGACTGCAGCTAAAGAGAAGTCGACAGAGACAGCCGATGACCTACATACGCAATTTAGGCGTGCGAAACGTGCACTCGTTGACGTTCGCCTTAAAGAGAGTCTGGCAGGACTAAAGAAGATACGCGCAGGAGCTGAAGAATGAGCAAGGGTGCTGTCCGTGTCCTAAAAGATCTGGTGATCAAGGTACAGTTTGACGACGATATGCCTGATCTGAACGAGATGCTCTACGTAGAAAACGAGCGTAAAACTCCACTACTTGTGAGTAGTCTTGAGCATGGTGACATTGCGGTGTGCCTCAATATTGCCGGTGATCGTTCGATTAAGAAGGGCGCTGCCGTCAACCGCAGCGGCCATTCCCTAGAGATACCAGTTGGCGATGAAATGATTGGTCGAGTCTGGGATGCGTTAGCGCGGCCAATTGATGGCAAACCCCAGTTAGACCAGGCGGTGCTCGATAAGATGGCCAAACGACCAATCTTTGCTCCGTCCTTCCAGGAGACGAGCCTTAAGGGCCGTCCTGATGAAATCCTCGAGACAGGCATTAAGGTACTCGATTTCTTTACACCATTTGTTAAGGGTCGCAAGATCGGTATTATCGGTGGCGCTGGTGTGGGTAAGACGGTGTTGACCATGGAGATGATCAACAACGTCGCCGTAGGCTCCGGTGCTTTGAGTATCTTCGCCGGTATTGGTGAGCGTATTCGTGAGGGTCACGAACTGTACAAGACGCTGGCGGATAACGAGCTGCTCAAGACAACGGCTATGTTCTTTGGGCAGATGAATGAGAATCCGGTGCAGCGTTCCTTAATCGCTCTGAGTGCTATTACGCTATCAGAGCACTTCCGGGATGACCAAAAGAAGGACGTTCTGCTATTCGCTGACAACATGTACCGCTACATACAGGCGCGGAACGAAGTCTCGACCATCATTGACCAGACGCCAGCTGAAGGTGGCTACGAGCCGACGATTTTCTCTGATGTGAAGGCTCTACAGGACCGTCTGTCTTCGAATGAGAACGGCTCTATTACGGCACTACAGACCATTTATGTGCCAGCTGACGACCTTTCTGATCCAGCCGTACAGATGATTCAGCATGAGCTTGACAGCACGATCGTGCTTTCTAGGCAGGTGGCCGCTCAAGGTATCCGTCCCGCCGTCGATATTAACAAGTCGAGCTCATCACTCTTAACTGCTGATATCGTGGGAGAGCGACACTATCTACTCAGTGTACGAGTACAATCTATCCTCCAGAAATACGAATCTTTGAAGGGGATCGTTGCAATCATAGGTGAGGCAGAACTTTCGAACGAAGACCGTGATGATTATAACAAGGCAAAGAAACTCATCCAGTACTTCTCGCAGCAGTTTAACGTGATGGAGAAAATGACTGGTATCCCTGGCGAGACACATACTCGAGAGGATACTCTAAATGGTATTGAGGAAATCATTGTATGAGTGACGACCAAAAGCCAGTCATGCGCCAGGACGCTAGTACGGGCGAGATGGTCGAAGACAAAGCGGCTACCGAGGAGGCTGAAAAGGGCGGTGCAGACCCTAAAAGGCCTATGATGGCGATCAAGGTGTATGCACCATTTCAGATCTATTTTGAAGGTGAGGGATATAGTATCTCAGGCGTCAACGAGACTGGCCCTTTTGATATCCTGCCACACCACCATAATTTTTTATGCATGCTCGTACCCTGCGAGCTTGTTATCAGAACTCCTTACGAAACAAAACGAGTCAAAATCTCTCGTGCGCTCATGCATGTCAAAGCCGAAAAAGTTACCGTGTTTGTTGATGTATAGGTAGGTGCTCTAGTTACATCTACTCGGCAGGCGGAGTAGGTACGCAGCGTTAATCGGTTATAAAGTAGTCATACGCGAATGCTGAATTAGGCGGGGGTGTAGCAGCTGCACATATCTTGAATCCCGTCTGGGTCCGATTGTCTACGTAGTACTCAGATTGCTCTGCACCAATACCCACAGGACTGATAAGCACATGGGGAGTAGATGTGAATGCTTTAGTAAAGGTAAGTGTAATGAAGCAACCAATCACGGGGTTGTTGCCCGTGTTAATGTTCACAGTTCCACTCGTATCGCTGCCAAACACGGACGCTGATCCACCGTTGCCAAGCACCCCGAAACTGACGCTCCTCCCTGGAGTTGCTCCAGTAAACGCAACGTGGTTCGGCACTTGCAGTTGGGCGTTTCCACTCATGATGAGGTTTGTAACTGTCAGAGATCCGATGCTCACTGATCCGCTAAACGATGAATTACCCGCTACGTTCATACCATTTTGGATAGTAACGAGCCCTTGAAAAGTCGTACCGTTGGCGACCTGTAAGCTGTTAATCTGAGTGCTGGCGAGGTTCGTGGTGCCCGAGACGGTTAGCTGTGGGATAGATAGCTGACTGCCGAGTTGGATCGTGCCAGCTACATCCAAATTGTCATGTACGAGGACATTGCCTGAGAATACCGCATTACCCTGTACGGTTAACGTCTGCCCACTACCACCGACTGTGGCATTGGAATTGGCGAGTTGCTTGAGTTCTGACTGAGTCAGCGTTTGGCTCGCTACCGACGGGCTAGGTGGCGCTTTCTTACCATTAAGGTACGATACGACAAGGACAACGACGCCGATAACAACGACAAGCAGAAATAGCAAAAGATACACATTGAACCGCTTTAAGGTCTTCTTTAACGCGCTTGGTTGTTTACCGGGCTTAGGACTGTCACTTTTAGCGCCGTCAGTTGCTGGAGACATTGCACCGGTAGACGAGGTAGCATCAACTACATCCTCGCTAGGCTTACCGAGCGCGTCGTGACTTGGCTCATTGGCGGCATCCGACGGCTGTGTTGCTTGCGTGTTTTCCTCTGGTTTTTTGTCTGATTCCATATCAAATCACACACTATTAACACTGTATGTGCTTATACTTAATGATACTAAATAAGCTAGGTAACTACCAGGAGTAGACACGAGCTGTTTGTCTTCTGGTTGAAGTTCCAGGATAATAGAATATATCCATATGCGAGATCGTAAACTTCGATGGTGCGGATTTGTGGCGGCTTTAGTGTTGGCCTTATCTTTTGGCCCAGTTACGAATGTTAATGCCGGGGCGCCGCAATCGTCGTCGAATGACTATTCAGTGAGTGAAGTACAAATTGGGGGTAATGGGAGCACGGTCAATAATTGCTCCAGCAGCTATTGTGCTCAAGAATCGGTCGGTGATACGACGGTCGGCGGTGCGAGTAGTAGTAACTATTCTGCGCAGTTCGGTTCTGACACGACTAATGAGCCACTCCTGGAAGTTATTGTGGATGGTGGAAGCCAGGATCTTGGTGTACTTGATCAGTCCACGACCGCTACTGCAACCTTTGGTCTAAAAGTCCGTAGCTATCTCAGTAGCGGGTACACTATTTACGTTACCGGGGCTTCCCCGAGCCAAGGTGAGCACAACCTGAAGTCTCTAGATACATCATGTCCGTGCACCTCACAGCCCGGTGCGGAACAATTTGGTATAAATCTCGCGGCGAACACATCACCAGACATCGGGGCGGCTCCCGTACAGGTGCCGTCGGGCGATTTTAGCTACGGTGCGGTTGATAGCGACTACAGCCAGCCAAACCTCTTTAAATACCATGAAGGTGATGCCGTCGCGGGTAGTTCAACAAGCACCGGCGAGACTGACTATACTTTGTCTATGGTAATGAACATATCCAACGTTACTCCCAGCGGTCATTACACCAGTAACTTTACCGCAGTCGTGGTCCCCACCTACTAGTGTAAGCGTAACGAGAAACAAGCATTCTGAAATAAGGCTGTGGATAAAGTACT
>Ga0335072_10001210_pt1 | contig 42838 bp, 34 predicted proteins | sample Lox_Sample_21_FD_206725 | JGI IMG/M metagenome (GOLD analysis project Ga0335072, IMG submission 206725) | Soil microbial communities from Loxahatchee National Wildlife Refuge, Florida, United States - Lox_Sample_2.1 | ecosystem: Environmental > Terrestrial > Soil > Wetlands | place: USA... | reverse complement strand
AAGGTGCGCAGGTCGACGTTGGCGCCGAAGACAAAGCGCACCAGCGCGGAATCGGTCTCGAGCTCGCTGTCGATCGCCTGGACGCCGGGAGGCAAAGCCGCCTGCGCGTCGGCAAGATCGAAGGTCAGCGGCGCGGAGAAATTCAGCACCAGGCGGTCCTTGGAGCGGTCCGCCGCGACGGCCGTGTCATTGGTGACGTCGAACACGTAGCGGGTAAATGTCGGCAGGCTGGCGACATGGACGCGGATCGGCGCGGTATATTTGGCCTGCGTCAGCTCCCGTTCGCGCTGCAACTGCCGCTCGGCGTCGCGTGCGCGTTTCGCAAGTTCGTTGACGACGTCCATCGGCATGGCCGGCGGCGGCCCGTTCCAGGACGACGGCAGCAGGTCGACGAAGAGCTTTTCCCCGGCGCCCATCATGTTGACGGTGATGTTCTGCGCCAGCGCGATGCGGATCGCCGAACCGTCGGGGTCGCGCCGCGCCGCGCCGATATAATTCGACGCCAGCTCCGGCAATCGATCGACCGACACGTCGACCGGCTGCTTGAAGCTGATGATCAGAACATGACCGTCGACCTTGGTGCTGGCCTCGATATATTGGCTGGCGCTGAACAGGAGCCGCGCATAGCCATCGGTGGTCGTAACCGTCAGCGTGGCCTTGATCGGCTTCGGCGCCGGCGCGGCGACACCGGGCGGCGCCGCGAGCGACACCATCGCGAGCCCAAATATTGCGAGCGCGCCGACGCGCCCCGGTTGGGCGCGGCTCCATAGCCGGCGCGCCAGGCCAAATGCTGCACCAAGGCCGCCGACGCGAAGCCCCATGCTCCGGATGGTGCAAGCGCACGCCATACAGGACTCAAAACTCACTCAACGCGACACAACACGGCCGGGGAAACAGATCGCCCGATGCCAGCCCAGACTTGACCATAAGAGCGCGTGCTTAATGGCGGCTTAATCTAATCAATTCAAATGCTTAGGTATTTATCCCGAGGCCCCGTGACGCGCACCCCCGCGGTTACGGCGCGCGCGCCCTGGCAAAACGGCCCTGCCCGGCCCGGCGTCGTGCCCCGCCAAGCTCCATGCTATGGCGATGGCCGAAGCCGCCGCGCCGGCGCGGAATATCACGGGACAGGGCCTGATGTTGCACACCTATCCGCTTGATCATGCACGGACTTCGCTGTCGCAATGCACCTGGATCGATCTCGTCGATCCGACCAAAGAGGAGCAGGCCGCCGTGGAACGTGCCTTCGGCCTGCGGGTGCCGTCGCGCGACGAACTGCTTGAGATCGAGACCAGCAGCCGGCTGCAGATCGAAGACGGCACCCTCTACATGACGGCGCCGCTCATTCTCGCCGACGGCGGCGAGCCGTGGATTCCGGAGCCGACCGGCTTTGTGCTCGCCAAGCATGTGCTTTTGACCGTGCGCTCGATGCCGTCGCCCTATTTCGACAAGGTGGTCGAGGAAATCTCCCGCCACCCGTCATTCGATCCGGCCTTCGCCTTCGTGCGTATCCTCGAGGAGATCGTCGCCCACATGGCGGACTTGCTCGAGACCACCAGCAACGAGCTCGACGACGCCTCACATGTCATTTTCCGCGCCGACCGGCGGCCGAAATTATCGCATGAAACCGCACTGTTGCGTCAGCTCATGATCCGCACCGGCCGCACCAGCGAGCGCATGGCCCGCATCCACTACACGCTGCTGTGTCTCGACCGCATGGCCAAATTCACCCAGGACCGCTGCCGCGATTGGATCGCGCAAAACCTCTGCGCCGACCTGCAAGCGATTTCGTCCGACGTCACTTCGCTGGTGCAATTCGTCGAAGGTGTCGTCAACCGGGTGCAACTCCTGCAGGACGCCGCGACCGGCATCATCAATATCGACCAGAACGACGTGATGAAGGTGCTGACCATCGCCTCCGTGGTCGGCATTCCGCCGGTTCTCGTGGCCGGCATCTACGGCATGAATTTCAAGATGCCGGAATATGAATGGAGCTTGGGCTATCCCTACGCCCTGGCGCTGATCGTCGTCACCGCGCTATTGCCGCTGATCTGGTTCAAGTGGAAAGATTGGATCTAGGAGCCCGCGCTTGCCGTAGAGCGCTTTAGCACTTCCGATACCGCTCCCGAACGGACATGATCCGGAGTGCCGCGAAATCGACACGAATGACCCGTTGCTCACTCAGGTTCGCCCGAGACAGCCGCATGACAATGATACCGGGAACCCATCTTCAGTCGCGAGGGCCGGCACCGGCTAACCGATGAGTCCGATCACCCACAACCTGACAGGACCACTTTCGGCCACAGCGACGGGGATGCGGCCGATCCCGACACGCGTCAAAAGACCGGAAAAGGATGCGACATCAATTGTCGATCGACGAATTTTCTTGGGAAGTGAATGTCAAATGACTCTCGATCAGCGAGTTGCAGGGCGGAGTATGGACGATCTTGAGGCGATGTTCGAGCGTATCCTCGAAGAGTGTATCGAGCAGCGGAAGATGAAGTTTCCGCTGGTCCTGTGCGCGGTCGCGGCAAACGGCGCGATACTGGCGTACAAGATCCACAATCCCGGCAGAGCCCTTTGGCAACTCGCCGGGCATTCCGAGCCGGGCGACTTCTTGCAGTGGCCAATCAACCTGATGGTCGTCGATCGCACCGGCGAGGCCATGCGGGTGAAGTTCGATGTCAATGAAGGCGTGACCTTTCATTGACGACGTGCATCATTTTTGGGCAGCGTATCGGATGAGCGAGCCGCGCGCTTCGAGGCGGCCATCGCGGATCAGTCCGCTTATGACCGATCTGGCCGCCCCGTCGATGAACGGACTGGCGCGGCGGAAACCCAGCCAGATGGCGAACCGCCACACGCTTTCGTCACGCTCGATCCAGCCGCGCCCCTGCATCGACGCCAGGAACTGGTCACGCAGAAACTCGTGCTTGTAGTCTATGATGCTTCGCGTGGCGAGGGCGAGCCTGTCGCCGCGGCTTTCCAAAATGTACCGCCGAAGCGCCGTGCGTATGACGCTGTCGAGGTCCTCGCGGGACTGCGTGTTAGGAAAGGAAGCCTGCAACGCAGCGATGACATCTTCCCGGCTTCGGGGAGCGGTTTCAGCCAAGACTTGACGCAGACTGCAGATCAGTTCGTCCCGCGTTGAAACGAATTTGCCTGCGCCGGCCGATTGGCGCCCCTCGGGCTGCTCATTCGGGCCCGCCGGCGTTTCCCGCAATTCCGGCGGGATCGGCAATTGGATATCAAGCTCGGTCGCACAAATTCTGTCCCAGCATTCCGGCGTCTTGGCCCACTCGCCAAGCATCCGGTCTTGCGCGGTAACGCGCAGAGCCCGCTCGATCTGGCCGGCGCATTCGCCGATCAAGGCAGCAAATTCGGGCGATATGGCCTGGCGCGACCAGAGCAAATCAAAATCGACGACGCCGTGGGTCTCCCACGACAGGATCGCGACCGTGTAGGCGACTATGACATCCTCATAGGCCAGAAATTGCTTTTCCTGCACGATGCTCTGGGTGGCGCGGAAGACGATGGCCTTCGCGACAAACGCCTTGTACCAATCGGCGTCGGGTTGCAATCCGGCGGGATGTTCCTCCTTGAGCCTCTGCATGAAGAGATGAAAATTTTTCTGATTGCCGCTGCTGACATAGTACGGAAAGCCGTCCCAGGCGTTCAGATACTTTGCCACGTCCGCCTTCGTAAACCGTCGCTCTACCGGGATGTCGCTGCCAAAGGCCGCATAGGCGCCGCGCGCCCGCTCGTAAAACCACCGGCTTTGCCCGTCGCTCAACCATGTATCGTTGGCCAGGCGCTCCAGAGCGATGTGAAAAGGATCGTTCGCGGAAAAGTCCGCAGGCTGCACGGTGTTCTGGCTGTTCGCCGAGAGCGACACCGCCGCCACCATCGAATCGAAATTATCCCGCTCGACTTTGATGATCTTGGCGGCGACCATGATGCCGTCGAGCTTTGCCGCGTCCAGCCGTTTCGCGCGATGCAGGCTCGCCGTCGTCTGTCCGCCGTTCACGATCTGAAAGCCCCGCAGGGAACGAATCCCCACGGTCCCGGCGGTGCTTTTTGCCAGGTCAATTTCATCCGCGATCGCCACGACCCCGTTGTTCAACGCCAGGAAGCTGCTTGGCACTTCCAGAATGGTTTTCCGGATTCCGGCGTTCACCGTCTCGCGTCCGCGAACGCCGAGAAAGGCCCGGACGTTATGTTCCAGCAGCCGCGACCCGTATTTTTCATATGTGTCACCCAGAATACTTGCCGGGACGACCGCCAAATAGGCGTCGTAGCCAGTCCCTTCGAATGACGCTTTGAGACAGGGCAGCGGCTGGCCGAGCTCCTTCAAAAAGTCGATCACGATATCGTCGTTGGTAAGTCCCTCATGCAATACATAGAAAAGCTGCTCGATATCGAACGTGTTGACGATAACGCGGGTGTTGTCCGACGTGCGCCTGATGTCCAGAGGCGCGATCGGGACGATGCCGTCCGAAATGATCACAAGGCGAAGAACCCCGATCCGTCCCCGCGCCCGCAGATCGAAGATGCGGCGTGCGAGCTCGCCGGCATCGGTGTTCGCCGGCGCGATCGCCTTGTGCATCCCGCTGCAGCTCGCCTCGTAGAACCGCAGCGCCTGCTTCAACGCCGTCGAGATTTCATCGTTGGACAACGGGCGCGGCGGAAACGCCCCGGTATGGACCGTCGTCACCAGGAGCAGACGGTCTTCATCGTCAGCCAGCGCGAAGCCCGCGATTTTGTATTTCTGCGCCTCGAATGTGCCCTCCTGCCAAAGCAGGATCGGATTTTCCAGGGCCCCTTCGTTGCCGAGCTTCTCGAGCGCAATGCGGGTGAACTCCTCCGCGTGATGCCGCTTGCCGATGCCGGACTGTACGGACGCGTCCACCTCCGCTTTCAGTTTGCGTGCGAACGCGAGCACGGACTCGGCATTTATGATCGGCTCTCCCCCGCTCGTCATTGCGTCTTGCCCCACAATACCCCACTCTTGCCCAGCGGTTTGAGGTTGCCAGGAAGCCGGCGGCGAACCTTTCGCGGTCTTAGGAAGCAGTCATGATCCGGGCGGAAAAGAGGCGCCGAAATGCCGCATGAACCGGGACCAGGAATCGAGTCACGGGCGACCTCGGGCGCCGGCGCCGGTCGCCATCGCCGCGTCGTTGCCGCTGACTTGACTCAAGTGAACGGACGGGGTTGGGGAACCACAATACACCCATCGATGTTATCGGTTTCGCATAGGCGGCAATAAGCAAAAGAGCTCGATCAGGGAAAGCAGATCCGGTGGATGCAGCCGAGGGGCTGTAACCATTATTTTTTTCGATTGTGACGGAGGGCACCATGGCACAGTCACAAACAAACGGGGGCGGACCATCCATTTCGGTGAGTCTGACCGTCAACGGACAGCATCATGCCTTGACGCTTGATCCGCGTTCGACCCTGCTCGACGTGCTGCGCGAGCACCTTGATCTGACCGGAAGCAAAAAGGGTTGCGACCAGGGTCAATGCGGGGCCTGTACCGTGCTGATCGACGGCCGGCGCGTGCTGTCGTGCCTGACCTTGGCCGTCACCAAGGACGGCGCGAGCGTCACGACCATTGAAGGCCTGGCCAAGGATGGCAAGCTGCATCCGCTGCAACAGGCTTTCATCGACCACGACGCGTTTCAATGCGGGTACTGCACGCCGGGACAGATCTGCTCGGCGGCCGGCCTGATCGCCGAAGGCAAGGCCAAGACCACGGACGAAATCCGCGAACTGATGAGCGGCAATATCTGCCGCTGCGGCGCCTATCCCAATATCGTTGCGGCGATCCAACAGGCGATGGGGCAGCCATGATCGGATTTCATTACGCCCGCGCCGCGAATGTCGCGGACGCCGTCAACCAGATGCGTGCGAGCCCCGGCGCGAAATTCATCGCCGGCGGCACCAATCTGGTGGACCTGATGAAGATGGACGTCGAGCAGCCGTCGAAGCTGATCGATGTCGCGAAGCTCCCTCTAAACAAGGTCGAGCCAACGGCGGCCGGCGGGCTGCGCATTGGTGCGCTCGTGCCCAACTCCGATCTCGCTTATCACCCGCTCGTCGAGCAGCGCTATCCGATGCTGTCGAGCGCGTTGCTGGCCGGCGCCTCGCAGCAATTGCGCAACATGGCCTCGGTCGGCGGCAATCTTCTGCAACGCACGCGTTGCGCTTACTTCTACGACATCGCGACGCCATGCAACAAACGCGAACCCGGCAGCGGCTGTTCGGCGATCGATGGCTTGAACCGCATGAATGCGATCCTCGGCACCAGCGATGCCTGCATCGCGGTGCACCCTTCCGACATGTGCGTGGCGCTCGCCGTGCTGGAGGCGAAGGTCCACGTCGCGGGCCCCGGCGGCGAGCGCGCCATCGCCTTTGCCGACTTTCACCGGCTCCCCGGCGATACGCCGCAGCGCGACACCAATCTCGCTGCCGACGAGCTCGTGACCGCGGTCGAGCTGCCGCCGCGCGGCTTTGCCGCCAATTACACTTATCTGAAGATCCGCGACCGGCTGTCCTATGCCTTCGCGCTGGTGTCGGTCGCGGTCGGCCTCGAGCTCGACGGCGGCACGATCAAGGAGGCGCGTTTTGCGCTCGGCGGCGTCGCGCACAAGCCCTGGCGCAACGCGCAGGCCGAAGCCGCGCTGCGCGGCCGGCCCGCCGAAGCCGCGGCCTTTGCCGAAGCCGCCGCCATCGTCCTGCGCGATGCCAAAGGCTTCGGGCACAACACATTCAAGATCGATCTCGCCCGCCGCGCCATGGTCCGCGCGCTGTCGCAGGCCGTACGGGGCACGCCGCAGGTGCAGTCCAACAAGAAGATCGCGTAAGCACAGCCAGTGAGCGCAACCATGACTTCCTATATCGGTACTCCGACGTCCCGGGTTGACGGCGTCGCCAAAGTTACGGGCGCCGCAAAATATGCCGCTGAGTTCAACGTTCCGGGCTTGGCTTATGGCAGCGTCGTCACTTCGACGATCGCGAAGGGCCGCATCACACAGATCGACCGCAGCGCCGCCATGCGCGTTCCCGGCGTGATCGATGTGCTGACCCATGACAACCGCGCGCCCATGGCGGATAACGATCAAGCCTACAAGGACGACGTCGCTCCCGACGGATCGCCGTTTCGGCCGCTTTACGACGACAGGATCCTGTTCAACGGCCAGCCCGTCGCGCTGGTTGTTGCCGAAACCTCCGAGGTCGCGCGCTTCGCGGCTTCGTTGGTCAAAGTGGGATACCGGCAAGAGCCGCACGTCACGGACCTGTACCGCCAACGCGATGTTGCCGTCCCGGTAGCCGCTCCGACGGCTCCGATGGAGGCGATGTTCGCGCCTCCCAAACCGCGCGGCAATGCCGATCAGGCTTTCGCCGGCGCCGCGGTGCGTCACGAGGCCGAATATCATGTCCCGATCGAGCACCATAACCCGATGGAGCTCTATGGCTCGACGGCGATCTTCGAGCGCGACGGCAAATTGACCGTCTACGACAAGACGCAGGGCATACAGAACGTGCACCAGTACCTGTGCAACGTCTTCAAAATGAAACCCGATGAGTTGCGCGTCCTGGGGCCGTTCATGGGCGGCGGCTTCGGCTCGGGCTTGCGTCCGCAATACCAGGTGGTGCTTGCCGTTCTCGCGGCGCGAAAGCTCAGGCGCTCGGTGCGCGTCGTGTTGACACGGCCGCAAATGTACGAGCTCGGCTATCGGCCGGCGATGATCCAGCGCGTCGCGCTCGGCGCCAATGCCGATGGAACGCTCGATGCCATCAAGCACGATGCGGTGACCGTGACGTCGCAATACGAGAATTTCCACCGGCAGGAGACCGGCTGGTCGAGCCTGCTCTACAAATCCGCCAACGCAAAATTCGCGCACAAGCTCGTGCGGCTCGATCTCGCGACTGGGAGCGACATGCGGGCGCCGAGTGCCACCACCGCGATGTTCGCGCTTGAATCGGCGATGGATGAGCTTGCGGTGGCGCTTAAGCTCGATCCGCTCGAACTTCGCCTGCGCTGCTATTCCGACCGCGATCAAAACGACGGCCGGCCCTTCAGCAGCAAGGCGCTGCGCGAATGCTACCGCCAAGGCGCCGAGACGTTCGGCTGGAACAAGCGCAATCCCCGGCCCCGCTCGATGCGGGACGGCGGCGATCTGATCGGCTGGGGCATGGCGACCGGCGTCTGGGAGGCGCTGCAGGTCCCGATCACCGTGCGGATCGTGCTTGGCGCCAACGGCCATGCCGAGGTCGCTTGCGCAACCTCCGACATCGGCACCGGCACCTATACGATCATGGCGCAAGTCGCCGCGGACATGCTCGGGCTGCCGCTCGACAATATCAGCATCAAGCTCGGCGATTCGAGCCTGCCGCAGTCGCCGGTCGAAGGCGGCTCCTGGATAGCGGCTTCGGTGGCGAACGGGATCGCGACGACCGCCGCGGCGATCCGCGGCGAGCTGCTGCGCCTGGTCAGGCAGATGCCGAACTCCCAGCTTGCCAATGCGGCCGACGACGACGTCGTGCTCACCGACGGCAAGCTGGCGAGCAGACACGACTCCGCGCGATCGGTCTCGATTGCGGATGCCATGCGACACGGTTCGGTCGATCGTATCGAGCGCGAAATGACCACGAGCCCGAAGGATGACTCGTCGCGGGCGCATAACACCCACTCGGCCATCTTTGCCGAGGTCAAGGTCGACGAGGAACTTGGCGTGGTTCGCGTCGCCCGCGTCGTCTCAGCCGTCGCGGCGGGGCGCATCCTGAACACCAAGACCGCACACAGTCAGATCATGGGCGGCGTGGTCTGGGGCATCGGCATGGCGTTGCACGAAGAGACGCTGATCGATCACAAGTTTGGCCGCATCATGAATGCCAATATCGCCGAATATCATGTGCCGGTGAACGCGGACGTCCACGACATCAAGATCATCTTCGTCGACGAGGCCGACGACAGCAATCCTCTCGGCATCAAAGGCGTCGGCGAGATCGGCATTGTCGGGGTGGCCGCCGCGATCGCCAACGCCGTCTACCACGCGACCGGCAAACGGGTTCGCGACCTGCCCATCACCTTGGATAAATTGGCGGCGTGACGGCCCGACCGCCGGGCGTGGCGCCATATCGCGCCTGGTCCCGACTGAGGCTGCGAAAGCCCTGGGACGGCGCGATCGCACGGCGCCACACTTCCTCCAGTGTGCGATCAACGGCGCCGGGCGGGCATTCATCGCTACAATTCGATCGGATTATGTTGCAAACCATTAACTCCCGGACCGCTCAGCGATTGTGAGGTCGATCGCATCGCCGCATATTCGGCGGCGAGGGCGACATTTGGGATGAGTAGCCATGAGCGACTGGCTGCTGACGACCCTGCCCATCGCGGTCGTGATTTACTTTCTTGTGTATCCGGCACAGTTCGCCTTGGTGCTGAACTGGATGGGCGCATATTTGCACTGAGCGCGCCGGCCGCGTGCGGTCTGCGATCAGGCACCGGATAACAAAACCCCGCTCTGCGAACTTGCAGCTGCGGCGTCACTTTCCGTTCGGCTGGCCGTCGATCTTCGGCAGATCGGCGGAGCTCGCGCTGCCCGGCGCCGCCTGCGGCGACTTGTTGGCGAGTTCGACGGTGAGGCGCTGGGCGACGTCGGGCTGCATCTGCGCCATGATGTCGGCCATGCTGCGCGGATTGATCTTCGAAGCGACTTCAAGCAGCACGCTGTCTTCAAGACCGTTGAAGATCTTGGCGGCGTCCCGCGGCTTCATGTTCTCATACATGGTGATGAGGCCCTTGAGCCGCGCGGCTTCCGCCTCATTGTTCTGCTGCGTTTCGGTCTTGATCTGGGTCTCGATGTCCTTGATCTCGTTGAGATGCGTGTCGATACGCTTCTCGGCGCTCTGAATGAGGCTCTCGCGCATTTCGAGCTCGCGGGAACGAGTGTCGAGCTCCTCGCGGCGCTGCTGCAGGCGTTCGAGTATGGCGCGCTCGGCGCCGGTGGGGATCGAGCCCTCGGTCGGAATGATGGTGCCGTCCGGCGAGGGCGGCGGGTCGACCGGCCCCGGCTTGGCCGCCGCGGCGCCGGGCTTGGCATTGCCGTCGGATTTGCCCGCGGACTTGGCATCGGGCTTGGCATCGGGCTTGGTATCGGATTTGGCGTCGGGCTTGGCCTGTCCTGCCGGCGTCTCGTTCACCGAACCGGTAATGTCGAGATTGTCGCGATCGGTGACCACGGCATTGGCCGGCCGCCGCGATGCGATCTGCGGCAAATTCTGGATCGAGCTGCCGCCCGTCTTGCCGTCGGGAAAATTGAACATCTGCTTCGCCCATGATCCGGGCGTCGGCTGCGCATACGCCATACCTGCGGACTCGTGGACGATGGAGACGTTGCCGTCGCCGGTCCGGCCGGCATTGGCGGAAAACAGATAAGGACTTTCCAGAACCAGATCCGCGGTCTTGAGCACGAGCAGGCAGGCACTCGCGATCAGCGCAATCGGAATAAGCCGCAGATCGCGAATGAACCGCATCATGCTGCGAGACCGTGCACCTTCATGCGCAACCGCTCGGCAAAGGCTTCGGCGGCGGCGGCGACGGCCTTGGCGTCGGTCTTGATCGCGGCCTTGGCCGCGGCCATGCCTTCGACCTTGGTCTGAATGATGTCTTCGATCTTGCTTTCGGCTTTCGCGGGCGCCGCTTGCCCTGCCCCGCGCGGCTCGGCACTCTTCGCCGCATCGTCGGCGCGCCGTCCGGCGCTGACGATCTGCGACAGCCGGCTGATGAGGTCCTTGCCGGACACCACGGCGCGGTCGAGATCGCCGGCAAGACGCTCGGCTTTGCGCAGCCGCTCGCCGAGCCCCATGTCGCATTCGTGCACCGTGATCTTGAGCCCGCCGATGGCGCGCTCGGCGATTTCGGTGGCGGTGACCAGTTCGGAAATCGTTGCCCGCAGCGACTGCTCGTCGGCCTTGAGCAGCTTGAGCCTGCGGTTGAGCATCATGCAATAACCGATTGTCAGGACGAGCAAGATCGCAACGACGCAATCAATCAACATGCCAAGACCTTGACTCATGGTGTCTCCATCCGAGTGCTCGATCCGCCCGCCGTTTCGAAAATGGCGAAAGTCATATTCGGTTTGCGCAAAGGCTTGGCGACGCGCACGGCGACGCGGTCGCCGACGCGGCCCATGCGGCCCTCTGTCAGGGTGACGTCGCCGCAGCGGACGACGACCGGCGTGTCCGATTTGAGCTCGAGCATCAGCGTGTCGCCGACATCGAGCTTCATAATCTGGTGGAGCGGCAATTGCGCCTCGTAAAGCACCGCAGCGACTGAAACTTCGGCCTGCGCCAGTTCGGTGGCGAGATGCCCTTCCCAGGTCGCGTCGCGGCCGAACTTCTCGCCCATGAACATCTGCAACAGGACGTCGCGGATGGGCTCGATGGTCGCGTAAGGCAGCAGCAGCTCGATGGTGCCGCCGCGATCCTCCATGTCGATGCGCAGCCGCACCAGAATCGCGGCATTGGCCGGCCGCGAGATGGCGGCAAAGCGCGGATTGGTCTCGAGCCGGTCGATATTGAATTTCACCGGCGACAGCGGGCGGAAGGCAAGCTCAGCGTCGGCCAACACCACCTCGATCATGCGCTTGACGAGGTTTGTTTCGATCGTGGTGTAAGGACGGCCCTCGATGCGGATCGTGGTCTGGCCGCGGCGGCCGCCGAGCAGCACGTCGATGATCGAATAGATCAGGCTCGAATTGACGGTGGCGAGGCCGAAATTCTCCCACTCCTCGGCCTTGAATACCGCAAGGATCGCGGGCAGCGGGATCGAATTGAGATAGTCGCCGAACCGCACCGAGGTGATGCGGTCGAGCGAGACTTCGACGTTGTCGGAGGTGAAATTGCGCAGGCTGGTCGTCATCAACCGGACCAGCCGGTCGAACACGATTTCCAGCATCGGCAGGCGCTCGTAGGAGACCATCGCCGAGTCGATGATCGCGCGGATGCCGGAATTGTCGTTGAGTGAGATGTCGGCGAGACTGAAGCCGAGCAGCGAGTCGATTTCTTCTTGTGTCAGAACGCGTTCGGCGCCGCCTTTACTGGCTTGCAGGAAGCTCGCGTCGTCGGCGGCCATGGCCGCGCCCCATTGCGAAGCCACCGAGTCGGCATTGGCGGCAGCAGCCGAAGCCCGCGCCTCCGTCCCATTCGCCGGCCCCTGCTCGGCCTCGAGCGCTACGCCCCATTCGGCGGCGAGCGCATCGTGGTCGATCTGGTCATTTTCAGCCATTGCTGCAAATTCCCGAAATTAGATCGTCACTGAACGACGATTTCCTTGAACAGGACGGCGTTGATGCGGCTCGGCGCGATCGCGGCATTGACGCGCCGTGTCAGTTCTTCCTTGAGCCGGTAAAGGCCGGCGGAGCCGTCGAGATCGGTCGGGCGCAATTCGCGCAGATAGGTCTGGAACGTATCCATCAGGCGCGGCATCACCGGCTGGATCTGCGCCGCCATCTGCTGGTCGGGCAGCTCGAGCACCACCTTCACCTTCAGATATTGGGTGCGCTCGTTGCCGCCGCCGTTCGACAGATTGACCAGAACCTCCGGCATATCGAGGAAGGCCGGCGGCTTCACTACGGGAGCTGTCGCCACTGCCTCGCCTCTGCCGGCGAGCAGGAAATGATAGGCGCCAAAGCCGATGCCGCCGAGCGCGACGAGCCCGCCGACGGCAATAAGAATGAGCTTGAGCGGAAGCTTGCGTTTTCCGGATGTATTTTCGCCGTCGTCTTCGGCGATATCGCCTTCAGATTGCGCTTCGTTCGTTGCCATTATCGCTCCCGCTCGCCTGGAGAGCGCACGCAGCCGGATCAATCAACGCAAGACGATGTTGCGGGCGCCACGGCGGCGCCGGATGCGGCGCCACCGCCGGGAAAGCTAGGGGAGGAATGGTTAACGGATACTTGCCGCGGCGGTTCCAGCGGGAATTTTTTGCCGAGTGCGACGCCGTGACCGGCCGTTTCTGCCCCCTCCCCGGTCCAGGGTGTTAACCCTAATGCATTGATAAGGCTCGATTTTAGCCCCTTCCCGGCACTGGCACGGCTTCTGCAATTAACCCTTCGCCTCGCGCGGCTTGGGAGAGCCGAAGAGGCGCCATGGAGGGTGCCATCCGACGGCTTCCTCCGCGCAAAAGGGAGAATCTTTCCGATGGAGAATATGCTTCTCGTCGGCCTGTCGCGGCAGGTGGCGCTCGAGCACCAGCTCGACATGATCGCCAACAACATCGCCAACCTCGACACCACCGGCTTCAAGGCCGACAAAACGGTGTTCGGCGAATATCTGATGCCGAAAGCCAGCGACCAGACCTTCAACGGCCGCGACCGGCAGATCGACTTCGTCGAGGATCGCACCAGCTACGTCGACATGGCGCCGGGCGCGATCCAGCGCACCGGCAATCCGCTCGACGTCGCCATCGACGGCAGCAACGCCTATTTCGTGGTGCAGACGCAGAACGGCACCCAGCGTTATACGCGCAACGGCGCGTTCCAGATCAACGGCGCCGGCCAGCTCGTCACCTCGAACGGCGATCTGGTGCTCGGCAATAGCGGCCCGATCACGTTCCAGAACACCGACCACGATATCGTCATCAGCGGCTCGGGCATCATCACGGTGCGCGAGGGCAATGCGACCGCCGACTCGCCGCGCGGCACCTTGCAGCTGGCGAGCTTCGCCAATCCGCAGGCGCTGCAAAAAGCCGGCGCATCGACCTTCACGGCGCCGGCGGGTGTCGCCGCCAATCCGGCGCCGGCCGGCACTTCCGTGGTGCAGGGCGAGATCGAGAAATCGAACGTCAACGGCGTCGCCGAAATGTCGCGGCTGATCGAGATCACCCGCAGCTACAGCGACATCGCCAACATCCTCTCGCAGGAAGGCGATTTGCGCAAAAACGCGCTGACGCAACTGTCGCAGACGCCGACAACCTGATGCGTTCGACTTGGGTCTTTGTGCGTTCGGGTCTTGGGGCTTTGAGTTTCGGGGGAGTGTAAAGAATGCGTGCGCTCGATACCGCTGCGACCGGCATGGCGGCCATGGACCTTCAGGTCCAGGTCATCGCCGGCAACATCGCCAATATGAGCACGACCGGCTTCAAGAGCCAGCGCGCCGAATTTCAGGACCTGATCTACGAGCACGTGCAGCGCATCGGCGCGCAGGCCTCCGATCAGGGCAACATTCTGCCGGTCGGCATCGAGCTCGGCTCCGGCGTCAAGACCGTCGGCACGCCGCGGCTGATGACGCAGGGCTCGCTGATGCAGACCGGCAATCAGCTCGACGTCGCCATCCAGGGCGACGGCTGGTTCAAGATTCAGATGCCGGACGGCACTTTCAACTACACCCGCGACGGTTCGTTCCAGCAGGACTCGCAAGGGCGCATCGTCACCGCCGAAGGCAATGTGGTGCAGCCGACCATCACCATTCCGCAGAACTCGACCGGGCTGACCATCAACAATCAGGGCCAGGTCTCGGTGACGGTGCCGGGTTCGACCACATCGCAGATTCTCGGCCAGTTCACCATCACCCGCTTCACCAACAATGCCGGCTTGCAGGCGCAGGGCAGCAATTTGTTCACGGCGACGCCGGCTTCCGGCAATCCGCAAGACACGCTCGCCGGCACCGACGGCGCCGGCACCCTGCAGCAGGGCTTCCTCGAACAGTCGAATGTCGAGGCGGTGACCGAGATTTCCAATCTGATCGCGGCGCAACGTGCCTATGAAATGAATTCCAAGGTCATCACCGCCGCCGACGAAATGCTGCAGACGACTGCGCAATTGATGCGCTGAGAAGGATTGACGGCAAAGGACCGGCACCATGACCAGGCAAAAGATGGGTCACAAAATCGGCCAGACGATCCGCAACGCCGCCGCGATGCTGGCGCTTCTGCTCGCCGCCGGCGGCGCGGCGCTGGCGCAAAGCGCGCCGCCGCCCGCGCTGCGGTCGAGCGTCACCGTGACCAGCGACGTGGTGCGCATCGGCGACCTTGTCGAAAATGCCGGCCCGGTCGCCAATATTCCGATCTTCCGCTCGCCCGATCTCGGCACCACCGGCGCGGTCGCCACCGACCGCATTGTCGAGGCAATCCGGCCGCACGCGCTGATCGGCATCGACACCCGCGGCCTCGCCGAAGTCGTCGTCACGCGCGCAAGCCGCGCCATCTCGGCGCGGGAGATTTCCGACCGCATCGCGCAGGCGCTGTCGGGCCAATACGGCTTCGGCGACGTCCACAATATTCTCATCACGTTCGACCATGACGTGCGCACCTTGCAGGTCGAGCCGAACATCACCGGCGAATTGCAGGTGCAGAGCCTGTCCTACGACCCGCGCACGTCGCATTTCGACGTCACGCTCGGCCTGCCGTCGAGCATGGAAATGCGCCGGCAGACCACGCACTATGTCGGCACCGCGATCGCCACCGTCGACGCGTTCGCCGTCGATCATCCGATCGAGCGCGGCCAGGTGATCAAGGCCTCCGACATCACCATGCTGCAGCGGCCGAAGACCGACACCGCCATGCTGACGGACCGCAGCGCCGTGATCGGCTACGCGGCGCGACATTCGCTGCAGCCGAACATTCCGCTCACGGCCGCCGACCTGGCCAAGCCGGAGATCGTGCAGCGCAGCGACACGGTGACGATCGTCTACGAGGCGCCGGGCATCGTGCTCACCTTGCGCGGGCAAGCCCGGGAAGCCGGCGCGCTCGGCGACACGATCAGCGTGCTCAATGTCGAATCCAAGCGGGTCGTTCCGGGAGTCGTGACCGGACCCGATCGCGTCAGCGTCAGGGCCGTCACCACGCGCCTGGTCGACAACATGGTGACGCAACCGCAGTGAGCGACAGCGAACCAGCCGCGAAAAGTACGTTACGAGGCAGTAGCGACGGTCAGTTGCGAAGGTGAAAGGTAGTACAATGTCGAAGAGTACAATGTCGAAGAGCGTCCTGCTGCGTTGTGCTTTGTTGTCATCGGTCGCCTTTCTCACCGCGAACTGTTCCGCAATCGACAAACTGGCGCTGATCGGCAGAGAACCGCCGCTCTCGCCCATCGAGAACCCGACGGCCCAGCCTTCCTATAAGCCCGTCCAGATGCCGATGCCGACGCCGCAGCCCGTCACCTTCAATCCGAATTCGCTGTGGCGCAACGGCTCGCGCGCCTTCTTCAAGGATCAGCGCGCGCACCAGGTCGGCGACATCTTGACGGTGAAGGTCAATATCAACGACACCGCGCAATTCCAGGATCAAACCCAGGTGCAGCGGACCGCCACCGAGGACAACGAGATCACCAATTTCATCGGCGCCAACCGGATCAACAATCCGGCCAAGGCGGTGCTGCCGGGCGCGCTGATCACCGCCAACAGCAACACGCAGAGCAATGCCAACGGCTCGATCAACCGCACCGATCAATTGGTGACCAATGTCGCCGCCGTCGTCACCCAGCTCCTGCCCAACGGCAACATGGTGATCGAAGGCAAGCAGGAGATCCGGCTCAACACCGAGATGCGCGTGCTGATCGTCGCCGGCGTGGTGCGGCCGGAAGACATCGAAAGCGACAATACGATCGAATTGCCCAAGATCGCCGAGGCGCGCGTCGCCTATGGCGGCCAAGGCACGCTCTCCACCATCCAGCCGCCGCCCTGGGGCAACCAGGCGCTCAGCGTGCTGTTGCCGTTCTAAGCGCATGATCCGGGAACGGGAGAACCGGTTTTCCGGGATCAAGCGCAAACAATAAGGGGGCTCCCCGGGGTCGGCGTTGTGTAAAGCATACGCGGATCCTGAACGACGCGGCCTCCGGCAGCTCCCGCCGGAGGCCGCAACCGTTTTCGGCGCGGTCGCCCGCGGGCCCGACGAACGCGCGAAAAGAGAACGCGCGCTTCACGGTGAACGGCGCGGCAGCGATCAGCCGCATACATGCCTGGCCTGGTCGCGATGCCGGGACTCGATTCCGTCCGGGCCGGGCCCGCGATCGCGCGGACTTTGATGAATTCTTCGCGTGGGGACTTTAACTCTCCGACCACCGGCGGCACACTGGCGTTCGTCGCTCTGGGCGCTTGCGGTCGAAGATCGCGATTGCCCGTCGTATCGCAGGAAGTGGGCCGATGCCGTTCGATCGCCGCTCGCTGCTCAAACAAGCAGCCGCGCTGCCGCTGGCCGCGATGGCGCCACGCGCCGGCCGCGCCGCCGACAATCCTCCGAGCTCCGCGAAGGCCGACTACACGCTGCACATTGCGAATGGGCTGGTCGAGCTGTCGCCGGACCACATCGTGTCGACCACGCTCTACAACGGCCAGTTTCCGGGGCCGCTGATCCGTCTGACCGAAGGCAAGCAAGTCGTCGTCGACATCCACAACGAGACCGACACGCCGGAGCAGCTTCATTGGCACGGCCAGTTCATCCCGACGGACGTCGACGGCGCGGCGGAGGAAGGCACCCCCTACATTCCCGCGCACGGCATGCGCCGCATCGCCTTCGTGCCCAAGCCCTCGGGTTTCCGCTTCTACCATACGCATGTCGTGCCGATGGGCAATCTCGGCCTCGGCACCTATACCGGGCAAGCCGGACCGGTCTATATCGAGCCCGCGCATAATCCCGGCGCCTATGACCGCGAGGTCTTCCTCGTGCTCAAGGAATTCTTGCCGTCCTTCAGCCAGGGCGGCGACATGGCGATGGATTTTCTCGCCGGCGCGCCGATCAAGGAATTGCAGGACATCGGCGCGAAGGCCGACCGGCAATTCCCGGGGCCGAAGGGCTACGAGGTCGGTTACGATCTCTTCGGCATCAACGGCAGGATGCTCGGGCACGGCGAGCCGGTCCGCGTCAAGCAAGGCGAGCGCGTCCTTTTCCACGTGCTCAACGCCAGCGCGGGGGAGATCCGCAGCCTCGCTTTGCCGGGACACACGTTCAAGATCGTTTCGCTCGACGGCAATCCGGTCCCCACACAGGCCGAGGTGCCGGTGCTATGGCTCGGCACCGCGGAGCGCATCTCGGCGATCGTCGAGATGAACCATCCGGGCAGCTGGGTCATGGGCGATCTCGACGACGACGATCGCGGCCACGGCATGGGCATTGTCGTCGAATACGCAGGCGCCAAAGGCAAGCCGCAATGGAGCAAGCCGAAGCCTTACAAGTGGGATTATACGATCTTCGGCAAATCCGGCGCCGCGCCCGCCTCGCCAGACGAAACCATGGAGTTCACTGTCGTCAAGCACAACGCGGCGCTCGATGGCTTCAATGAATGGCTGCTCAACGGCGAAGCCTTCTCGATGGAAACGATGAAGCCCGTCCATACCGTGCACGAAGGGCGCCGTTACCGCCTGAAGTTCCGAAACGCCAGCGACGATATTCATCCCCTGCATCTGCATCGTCACAGCTTCGAGCTCGTGCGTGTGGCCGGCAAGCCGACCTCCGGCATCATCAAGGATGTCGTGATGCTCGGCGGCTTCCAGGACGTCGAATTCGATTTCGTCGCCGACAATCCCGGATTGACGCTGTTTCATTGTCACCAGCAGCTGCACATGGATTTCGGCTTCATGTTCCTTTTCCAGTATGCGTGACGAACGATGCCGCCGGCATTCGCTAGCTGAAATCGCCGCAGGCACAATCCCTGCGCCGGCGGGTTATTGATATTGGTTCGCACTCCCGGCGCCGGTCCTTCTTTTGACATTCACCGGCCTGTTCGCCGGCATCGCGACGGAAAATGGTTGGCCCGATCCTTCTCGCCGGGCAAGATTCGGTTCCATCTCCCCGGCGCATGCGCGGCTTGCAACTCCCGCGCGGCTCGCGAATTGTGATTGCAGCGATAATGTCGGTGTCGCGCATCGAGGTAGCGGTGACGGAGGTCGACGTGAACAGGACGAAGTCCATACCCGCCGCAAAAACAATTTCCCCGCGCGCCTCGTTGATAGTGTTTCGGACCGGCATCTACGCGGCCGCGCTCGTCATCGGCGCGATCGTGATGAGCCTTGAAATGCTCGGCTCGCGCTATCTCAATCCATATTTCGGCAGCGGCATCTATACCTGGGCGGCGCTGATTTCGACGGTCCTGGCGGCACTGACCGCGGGCTATTTCCTCGGCGGCCTGATCGGCGACAAGACCGTGTCGGCAGCCGTCCTGGGCGCCATCGTCGGCCTGGCCTCCGTCTACCTTCTGGTCCTGCCGAGCTTCGCCGGCGCCGTATTGGGTTTCTTTGCCGACGCGGTCGATGACGTGCGCGTCGGCAGCCTCTACGCGGCGTTTGCGGTCATGTTCCTGCCGGTGACGCTGTTCGGCGTTTATTCGCCATTTGCGATCCGGCTTGTGCTGCGGACGGCACAGCAATCGGGAACCGTCTCGGGCGCCGTCTATGGGGTCTCCACCGCCGGTTCGATCATCGGCACGCTCGGCACGACGTTCTTTCTCATTCCGCTGATCGGAACGCGGGCGATCACGCTCCTGCTCGGCGCGGCGGGCTTGGGCTGCGCCCTGCTCCTGATCGCATTCGACCGCGTGTTCGCACCGGGAAAAGGCTTCCGCTCGACGCTCGGCGTGATCATGTTCGCGGCGCTCATCGCCACGAGCCGCAATGCGTGGTCGGACGGCCTGATCGACGAAAGCGTGCGCGCGCAAATGCTGCAACACGGCGACGGCCAAGTCGCGCATATCGAAACCGAGTACAATAATCTCTTCATCGACAAGCATGGATCGCTTCTTGGCTTGAGCAGCATGTTCAAGGGACGGCCGGACTATGTCGAATCAATTGCCGATCTGACAGATCCCGACGCGCTGCCGGTATCCTACAATCGAACCATGGCGGTGGCGCTCACTTACCCCGCGGCAACCAAACGTATCCTGATGGTCGGACTCGGCGCCGGATCGATATCGACCTATCTCGGGCGCGCGATGCCGGACGCGCAGATCGACGTGGTGGAGCTTGATCCGGGCGTCATCGCGGCGGGGAAGAAATATTTCGGCCTGCGCGAAAACGACAAGGTGCGATTCATCGAGAGCGACGGCCGCGTCTATCTCAACCGCCACAAGGGCCAGTACGATCTCATCCTGCTGGATGCGTTTCGCGAGCTCGGCATTCCGTTCCATATGCTGACGAAGGAGTTTTATGACCTCGTCAAGGACCACCTTGCGCCCGGCGGCGCGGTTGCGTCCAACGTGGCCGCCAATACCAAGCTCTATGTCTCGACATTGGTCACCTTGCGTGCCGTTTTTCCGACGGTCGACGTCTATCCCGATTGGGCGGACGCGAAATTCGCCCAGGCGATCGCAGTCGCGACGCCCTCGCCGCGGCCGGACGCCGACACTTTGCTGCAGCAGGCGGCGGCGCTGCAGCGGCAGTTTCGCTTCCGCTATTCACTGTCCGACGTCGTCGGCAGGCGGGTTACCAAAGATTTTTCGCAAGGCGGCGAATTGCTGACGGATGATTTTGCGCCGGCCGATCTTTATCGGGTAACGCCGGTCGGACAGGTCGGGCAGCAATAGGCTTGTTGGCCGCCGTTGCTCGCGAACGCTCAGGCCGTGAGCCGGCGTGCCGGGTGCGAGAACTGCGCGCGCAGCTCCTGCGCCACGTTTTCGACTGCGCCTGGCCAGTCGCCGAAGCGCGGCTGGCGGAACAGGCGCGCGGTCGGATACCAGGGGCTGTCCGCGCGCTCGCGCAGCCAGCGGAAATCGGCGCCAAGCGGCAGCAAGACGAACAGCGGCTTGCCCATGGCGCCGGCGAGATGCGCCACAGCGCTGTCGATCGAGATCACCGCGTCGAGGCCGGCGATGACGGCCGCGGTATCGGCGAAATCGCGAAACGTGCGCTCGAGCCGCAATAAATTCGCAAAGCCCGCCAGCGCCGGCTGATCCGCGTCGCGCACCTTGTGCTGCAGGCTGACGAAATCGACACCCGGCACATCAAACAGCGGCGCCAGCGTCGTCAAGCGTATCGACCGGTTGGCGTCGTTGTCATGGGACGGATCGCCGGACCAGACCACGCCGATGCGCGGGCGCCCTTGCGGCAGAAGCTCGCGCCACGCGCGGATATCATCGTCGGCCGCATGAATGTAAGGCACCGGCGCCGGGATTGTCGGCAATTCCGTGCGACAGGCCAGCGGCAGGCTCAGCAGCGGACAATGCAGATCGAAGGACGGCAAGGCCTCGCCGCGGGCGATCACAGCTTCAATCCCCGGAATGCCCGAAAGCAGACGCACCAAGTCGGGCTGCACTTCGACAACGACCCTGGCGCCGCGCCCGGCGACAAGCGGGGCGTAACGTACGAATTGCAGGGTGTCGCCGAAGCCCTGTTCGGCGTGAAGAAGAATGGTCTTGCCCTGCAGCGCGCCCTCCCCGAGCCACAGCGGCACGCTGAAATTGCGGCGCTGCGACGACAGATTTCTGCCCTGCCAGCGCGATTCATAAGCGCGCCAGCCGGCGTGGAAATCGCCCAGGGTCAAGCGCACCAGGCTGTCGACAAATCGCGCCTGGGCGAAGTCGGGCTTGCAGGCGAGCGCGCGGCTGACGCTCATCAGCGCCTCTTGCGGGCGGTCGAGCTTGCGCAGCGCAATGGCGCGATTGGTCAGAAGCGCGGCATTGTTCGCGACCATCGCCAACGCGCGGTCGTAGATCGCGATGGCGTCGGCCGGCCGATTGAGCTTGAGCAGCGCGTTGCCGTAATTGCCGAGCGCGTCGAGCAGCGCGGGATCGGCAGCAAGCGCGCGCTCGAAGCTTGCCAGCGCCTCGCCGGAGCGCCCAAGCTCGAGCAACACGACGCCGCGCTGATTAAGGAGCTCCGCATTGCGCGGCGCGAGGCGCAGCCCCGCCTCGAAGCTCGTCAGCGCATGATCGAGCCGGCGCAGCTCATAAAAGACGAGGCCGAGGCTCGAGAAACCGTCGGCACGCTCCGGATCGATCTGCAGCGCCGCCTGGATGAGCGACAGCGCGCTGTCATGGCGGCCGCAGTCGCAATGCAGCCGGCCGCGGCCGTGGAGCGCTTCGAAATTTTGCGGCTCCGCTGCGAGCGCCGCGGCATAGAGCCGATCGGCTTTGGCGGCGTCGCCGGCGTCATGGGCGGCGAGCGCGCGGCGCAACAGGCGCGAAGCGTGGCGCGGCGAATTCGACAGACGTGACGCGCTGTTCGGCATGAGCGCTACCCGCTTGACGGTGCGACGCGCGGCGCCGCACGGTTCCTTAACAGCGGGTAAAGAGGTTCGGTAAACGAAGGCTTAAGGGCGGCGATCCGGCACGACCAGACGGGCGCTTGTTTGTTTCCCCGCCTTTCGACGGGAGCGCCGGCAGCCTATTCGTCGCGATAGACGCGCTCGCGCCGCTCGTGGCGCTCCTGCGCTTCGATCGACAGAGTTGCGATCGGCCTGGCTTCGAGCCGCTTCAACGTGATCGGCTCGCCGGTCTCCTCGCAATAGCCATAGGTGCCGTCTTCGATCCGCTGCAGCGCGGCGTCGATCTTGGCGATCAGCTTGCGCTGGCGGTCGCGGGCACGCAGTTCGATGGCCCGGTCGGTTTCCGACGATGCGCGGTCGGCAAGGTCGGGATGATTCTGATTCTCGTCCTGAAGATGCTGGAGCGTTTCCTTGGCCTCTTTCAGGATGTCCTCGCGCCAGTCCAGGAGCTTCTGCCGGAAATATTCGCGTTGGCGATCGTTCATGAACGGCTCTTTGTCATTCGGTCGATAGGACTTGTCGTCGGCCGGTCCGCCCGCCGCTTCAATTCTTCCAGTCTTCTGTAGCGTATCGGCAGTCCGACCGTTCTTGCCCTTAAGCAATTGCATCTGCGTCAACTCCCACCCCACGCTCACGAGGTTACCCTCGTTGGGCGGCTTATATCCAAGCTACATGACAGAGACAACAACGATCATGGAGCCGCAGAAAACGCGATTTATGCATTGATAATAGGCAGTTACAGGGGGTCATCCAAAATTGAAGGCGCCGCCCGGGAACTCCTCCCCGGACGGTTCCGGGCCTCGCCGGAATCACCAAAACCGGAACTTTCAGAAAATTCGCCCGAAAACGGCACCAAACACGGCCGCGCTATGCCACCTCGGCTTTGGCCAGTTCGACCGAAACCCGCAGATCGATCTCGGCCATGACCTGGTCCAGCCGGTCGTCGCCGGTCGGCTCGCGTAGTTCGTCAGCCACCGATTTCAGCCGCAGCATGGTGGTGTGATCGAGCGTGCCGGCCAACAGGCCGAGCTTCAGTTCGTCGAGGGCGTCCAGCGCACGGCGGCCATATTTGACCGCGCGGCGGCGGCGTTCGGTCGGATCTTCGACCCCCTGCAGCGCGATCAGGGCGTCGATTCCGCCCAAAGTGCGCAACGCCATGGCCGCGGTTTGGGCCTTTGGCGCTTCCGTCCCACCGAGCGAGAACCCGCCGCCCGAAGTCGGCCGGGCCGCGGCTGTACCGGGGGCAAGCGAGGTGCGGTTCGTTGCAGAGACGCGCATACATATAAGGTGTGCCCAGTATGGTTAATGCCGGGTAAAGGGCGGCAAGAATTGCCGTAGACCGGCAAGGGATGCTTGTCCCGCGCCGCCTGCCTCCGCCATGCCCCACCCAATAACTAAAATATTTCAGTACCTTAAAGGAACGTCCCCCGGTGGCATGCAACTCGCATTGTCTGCCCCGTCCGGCCTCTTGGGGAGCGAGAGTGCCTGACCTCTTGGGGGAGCAAGAGATGCGAATGTCGTTTCGTACAGCGCTTGTCGCGCTGCTGATTTTTGGCTGCGCCGTAGCACCGGCGGCGGCCACGTCGCGCATTAAGGACCTCGCCAGTATCGAGGGCGTGCGGCAGAACCAGCTGATCGGCTATGGCCTCGTCGTCGGCCTCAACGGCACCGGCGACACACTCAACAATACGCCTTTCACCAAGCAGTCCCTGCAGGCCATGCTGGAACGGCTCGGCGTCAACATCCGTGGCCAGACCATCCGTACCGGCAATGTTGCCGCCGTGATGGTGACGGCCAATCTGCCGCCCTTCGCCACCCAAGGCACGCGCATCGACGTGACCGCGTCCGCCATGGGCGACGCCAAGAGTCTTGAAGGCGGCACGCTTCTGGTCACCCCGCTGCTTGGCGCCGACGGCAATGTCTACGCGGTGGCGCAGGGCTCGCTCTCGATCGGCGGTTTCACCGCCCAAGGTCAAGCCGCCAGCATTACGCGCGGCGTGCCGACGGTCGGGCGGCTGCCGAACGGCGCCATCATCGAGCGCGAGATCGAATTCGCCCTCAACAGCGTCGGCCAGTTGCGCCTGGCGCTGCGCAACGCCGACTTCACCACGGCAAAGCGCATCGCCGTCGCCATCAACGACTATATCGGCGCGCCGGTCGCCGAGCCGCTCGATCCGTCGACGGTGCAACTCACTTTGCCGAAGAAATTTCCACAGAACGTCGTCGCCATGCTGACCGAGATCGAGCAGTTGCAGGTCGAGCCCGACGAGGCGGCCAAGATCGTCATCGACGAGAGATCGGGCGTCATCGTGATCGGCCGCGACGTGCGCGTCTCTACGGTCGCAGTCGCACAAGGCAATCTCACGGTGACGATCTCGGAGACGCCGCAAGTCAGCCAGCCGGCGCCCTTCTCGCGCGGCCGCACTGTGGTCGTGCCGCGCACCTCGGTCGGGGTGCAGGAGGAAGGCAAAGGGTTGGCCATGGTCCAGGAAGGCGTGTCGCTGCAGCAAGTGGTCGACGGGCTCAATGCGCTCGGCATCGGGCCGCGCGACCTGATCACGATCCTGCAGGCGATCAAGGCGGCAGGAGCCATCCAAGCCGATATCGAGGTGATGTGATGACGAGCCTGAATCCGGTCGATTTCAACGCTTCGCTCAATTCGATCGCCAATGCCGGCAGCGCCAGCGCGCAGAACGCGTTGAAGGTCAAAGGCAAGGCCAAGCAGGCGGCGGAGAAGTTCGAGGCGATGTTTCTCTCCAACATGTTCGAGCAGATGTATACCAGCATCGACGGCGACGGGCCGTTCGGCGGCACCGGCGCCCTGAAGATCTGGCGTTCGTTCATGACCGACCAGATCGCCAAATCATTCGCGAAATCCGGCGGCATCGGGCTTGCGCCGCAGGTCTATGAATCGCTGCTCAGGCATCAAGGGATCTCCGCATGACGCCGATCACGACACAGGCCGACGCCGAGCTGGCGATCGGCGATCTCGCCCGCCTCGTCGAGAAGATCAGCAGCATCATCGAGCAGGAAACGACGCTGGTGCGCGCGGGCCAGTTGCGCCGCGCCTCGGCGCTCGAACAGGAGAAATCGCAGCTCGCCGGCCAGCTCCATGTCGCGAGCCAGCGTCTCAGGACCAATGCCGAATTCCTCAAAAGCGCACCGGGACGTTGCGCCGAGCTGGCGAAGATGCAGGACAATTTCCGCGCCCTGCTGCAGAAGAACATGGTGGTGCTGGCGACCGCGCACGCGGTGTCGGAAGGCATCATGCGCCGCCTGTCGAAGGATCTCGCGCGCAAGGCCGGGCCGCAGGTCTATGGCGCCAGTGGACGCGCCGCAGCGCCCAACCCGAAGCACGGCCGGCCGCTCGCCATCAGCCGCTCCCTTTAACTTGCAGACTGCCGGCTTTTAGCCCGTCGGCTTCCGCCCTGCGACCGCGCTGAGCTCCTGATGGAGCTGCTGCAGCGGAAGATCCCAGTCGCCGGCCGTCGTCTGCCGGAACAGCCGCATGGTCGGATACCACGGACTGCGGGTCCGATCGCTCAACCATCGCCACTCGGCCGGAAACGGCAATAACAGCGCAACCGCCTTGCCCATGGCGCCGGCGAGATGCGCGACCGACGTGTCGACAGACAATAAAAGATCGAGCTGGGCAAGAACCGCGGCGGTGTCGGCGAAGTTTTCGAAGTCGTGGCCAAGCGCAAGGACGTGATGGCGGTGCAAGATCTCCGCCTGCGCCGGAGCGACGTCCTTTTGCACGCTGATGAAATCGAGATTGGGCAGCGCGAAAAGATCGGCAAATCGCTCGGGTGCGATGGAACGATTATGATCGTTCAAATGCTCCCTGCTGCCGGCCCAACACAGGCCGATGCGCAGGCGGCCGTTCTGCGGCAGCCGATCGCGCCACTTGGCGAGACGTTCCGGCGACGGCCGGATATAGGGCACGTTCGCCGGGATGCTCGCGACCTCGGTCTGGAAGGCCGCCGGCAGGCTCAGCAGGGGGCAATAACAGTCAACCGGCGGTGTCGGCTCGTTTTCGGCAAGCACCGATGCAACGCCGGCAACGCCTGCTGCGATCTCCTGCAACGGCGGCGGCACATCGAGAATGACGGTGGCGCCGAGCGCGGCGACCAGAGGCACGTAGCGGATGAAATGGAAAGTGTCGCCGAAGCCCTGCTCGGCCGGCAGCAGGATGGTCTTGCCTTGCAGCGTCTGTTCGCCGCGCCATAGCGGCGCGTCGACACGGCGCACTTTCGGCGCGCGCCTGGTGCGCCAGCGCCATTCATAGTCACGCCAGCCGTTCTTGAAGTCGCCGCGCCGCAGGCGAATGAGGCTCGAGCGATGATGCGCATCGGCGCATTGCGGATCGATCGCCACCGCGGCGGCAAAACTTTGCAACGCCTCGTCAAACCGCGCCACGGCGCCAAGCGCAGTGCCTTTGTTGACATGAAGCTCGACCACGTCCGGGGCGATGGCAATCGCCTTGTCATAGCAGGCGACAGCGGCATCGGGACAGCCGAGCCGCAGAAGAAGACCGCCGCACTCGTTCAACGCATCGATATCGTCGGGCTGCGCCGAGAGGATGATCGCGAAAGCGCCAAGGGCCTCCTCGTGGCGCGCGAGCGACTTCAGCGAAGCGGCGCGATTCTTCTGCGCAAGCGGATAGTCCGCGCAACAGGCAAGCGCGTCTTCAAAACAGGCGAGCGCCTCTTCGTGGCGTTTGAGAGCACCGAGGATCAGCCCGTAATTGTTGAGCACTTCCGCGGATCGCGGCGCACGCTTGAGCACGGCAGCGACGAGCCGCAGCGCTTCCGCATTGCGGCCCTGGCGATGGCGGAGAAGACCCAGCAAATGCAGACTGTCGAAATGCTGCGGCTCGGCCGCCAGGATCGCCGTGCAGATCGTCTCCGCCTCGGCAAGCCGTCCCTGCTGAAAATGCGCGAAGGCCTGCGCGATGCTCGGCTGCGACAACCCGGATTCTGCCTGCGCTGCCGTCATCTCTGCCTCGCCGGGCGCGTCGCAGCATCACTGAGCTCTTGCCGCAGCTGTTCCAGCGGCGTGTCCCAATCGCGGATCGCCGGTTGCCGGAACAGCCGCATGGTCGGATACCAGGGACTGTCGGCGCGGTGCAGCAGCCAGCGCCAATCCGGCGCAAACGGCAGCAACAGCGCGACCGCCTTGCCCATGGCGCCGGCGAGATGCGCAACCGACGTGTCGACCGCGACCAGCATATCGAGCATGGCGACGACGGCAGCGGTGTCGGCGAAGTCCTCGAAGTGCTGGCCAAGCTGAAGAACGCCGTGCGCCTCGAGGAGCGCCGCCTGCGCTTCGCCGACGTCCTTTTGCACGCAGATGAATTCGATGCCCGGCAGCGACAAGATCGGGATGAAACGCTCGAGCGCAATCGAGCGGTTGCGGTCGTTCAAATGCGCCCTGTTCCCCGACCACACGATGCCGACGCGCAGGCGGCCATCTTGCGGCACGCGGTCGCGCCATTTCTCCAACCGTTCGCGATAAGGCCGCAAATAGGGAATGTTGGCCGGTATGGTCGCAAGATCGGTTTTGAACGCGATGGGCAGGCCCAGCATCGGGCAATGCAGGTCGAAATCCGGCAGCTTGTCGCCGTCGACCAGAACACCGGAAATGCCGGGCACGGTGCAGGCAATATCCTTCAGCGGCTCCTGCACCCCGAGGATGACCTTGGCGCCGCGCGCCACGATCAGCGGCGCATAGCGGACAAAATTGATGGTGTCGCCCAGGCCTTGTTCGGCGAGCAACAAAACGGTCTTGCCGCCGATATCCTCCTCGCCGCGCCAGATCGGCTGCTCGAACTCCCATGGCTTCCAGGCGACGCCCGGACGCTTCCAGCGATATTCGTACTGCTTCCAGCCGTTCTCGAAATCGCCGATGCACAGGCGTGTCACCGCGGAATTGAAGTTGGCATCGACGTGTTCGGGATCGAGCGCGAGCGCCTTGTCATAGCTGGCAAGAGCTTCCGCCATGCGCGTCATGCCGACGAGCGTATTGCCGCGGTTGACATTGGCGGGGATGAGATCCGGCTCGATGCGCAGCGCCTCGTCGTGGCGGAGCAGCGCCTCGTCGTGGCGGTCCAACAGCGTGAGCGCAACGCCGCTTGCCGACAGCGCCACGGCGTTTCCCGGATCGAGCGCCGCCGCCCGATCATATTTTACGAGCGCCTCGGCGGGCCGATTCAGCCTGACCAGCGCATTGCCGCAATGGATCTCGGCGATGATGTGATCGGGATCGCGGGCAAAGACGGCCTCGAAGCTCGCCACCGCGTCGTCGAGGCGGCCGAGCTCCATGAGCACACCGCCGCGGCTGGCCTCGATGTCGCTGCGGTCCGGCGCCAGCGCCAGCGCACGATCATAGCTGTCGAGTGCGTCCTGATGACGGTCGAGCTTGCCGAGAACGAGACCGCGCGTAGCGAGCGTCTCGACATGGTCCGGCTGAAGCGACAGGGCCTTGTCGCAGGCTTGCAGCGCCTCATCGTAGGATTCAAGGCCGGCCAATGCGCCGGCGCGATTGTGCAGAACCTGCAGATGATGCGGCTCGAGCGCGAGCGCGCTGTCATAGCTCGCAATCGCCTCGGCATATTTCTTCTGGACGAATTGAGCGAGGCCGAGATTGTTCCAGGCGTCGACGCGCCCCGGCTCGAGCTTGAGTGCCGCTGCGAAGCTTTCGGCCGCCGCGTCAGGCCGCACCAGTGCATGAAGAACATTGCCGCGATTGTAGAGGGCGTCGGCATAGTCCGGCCGCGCGGCGAGCGCGCGTTCGCAGCTCTCCAGCGCCTCCTCCAGCCGGCCGAGCTTCGAGAGCGTCACGCTGCGATTGCTGAGCACTTCGGCATTGTCCGGCGCGACGGCGAGCGCGGTGTCATAGGCGGCCAGCGCCTCCTCGTGCCGCGCCAAGGCCTGAAGCGCATTGCCGCGGTGATTATGTGCCTGCACATGCTGTGGCCGCAGCGCCACGACCCTGTCGTAGTCGGCCAGCGCTTCGTCATGCCGGTCCAGCGCCGACAGCGAGTTGCCGTGGTTGTAAAGCGCGTCGACATGCTCCGGCGCGAACCCCATCGCCTGCTCATAGCTTGCAAGCGCCTCGGCGTAGCGGCCAAGCTTCTTCAGCGCATTGCCGCGATTGTAGTGAGCGGCGGCGTCCGCGCTGCGTGCCGACAGGATCCTGTCGAAAGCGGCCAGCGCCTCGTCGTGGCGTTCAAGCGCTTGAAGGATGATGCCGTAATTGGTCAGTGCGTCGGCCGATCCGGGCTGCGCCCGCAGCGCTGCGCCGACCGCCCGCAGCGCCTCGACCGGATGGCCGTTCTGATAAAGCAGGACGCCGGACAGATGCAGCGCGTCGAAGTTTCCGGGATCGACGGCGAGAAGCGACTGATAGATCTGCGCCGCATCCTCGAAACGGCCCTGCTGGTGCAACGCCAGCGCGTGTTGAATGGTCTGTGCCGCTTGCGGGCACTTAACCTCGGCCGGGTTGCTCATGACTGGCGTCACCGAAAGGCACGCAAGGCGGAATGGGCAGCGACGCGGCCCCGGTCGGCGGCGATTGGCGCGTCATATCGCCAGCCCGTGGTCCGCGCCGGATTACCGTCGACCAAGATGGTTAATCAAGAGTTACCACGGGACAATTTCCGGCAACCGCCCGGCCCGGCGCGGCGATACCGGATGTTAACCGCAACAGGGGTATGGAACGGAACGTGAGGGTGAGAATCGACCCGCCTCGGAAGTCCTTGGAATGAGCGTCAGTAATATCGGATCCTTTTTGCAGTCGGCGGCCATCTCGTGGGGCTCCTCGCAGGGCTCGGCGCTGGAAGAGCTTGGCAGCGCGATGAGCCAGGCCTTGGCCAATAAGGGCAAAGGCCTCGCCTCGATCGCCAACGGCGAGGCGCTGGTTCGCACCAACAACCAGATCACGCAGCTCATCCAGAACGTTCTCAACGGCACCACGGGAACGTCCGGCACGAGCAGCGGTTCGTCGACAGGAAATTACAAACCGGCCCAAGCGGCCACCGGCACGGGCAAGGTGTCGGTTTCGGTCAGCACGACGCTGGCGAGCCTCGGCATTCTCAAGGGCGGCTCGGTCTATGTCAGCGCCGGCGGCAATACGACGAGTTATACGTCGACCGGCAGCGACACCGTCGGCGACCTGCTGAGCGCGATCAATACCAATCTGCCGAATAGCGCTCAGGTGAAGGCCACGCTGAACAGCCGGGGCGACATCGTCCTTACCAGCAAGAACACGACAGACCAGATCAGCGTCAGCGGCGTTTATGCCAGGAATATCGGCTTCGCCGCCGGCAACCAGACCTTCAAGCCGACCGCGGCCAGCGGCACGCCGCCCAGCACGACGACCTCCAGCACGTCGAGCTCGAGCAAGACAAGCTCGACGTCTTCCAAAAGCGCAGGCGTGGAGAGCGCGTTCACGTATAGCTCCAGCAGCGCCGCATCGATCCTGGGCGCTTCCGGCGCGAGCGGCAGCCTGGTCGACATGCTGACCTGAGCGCCTCTCCGGCGCATCCGATCTGCCTGACACAAATTTGTGGTTCGCGCGGCTTGCCGCGTTTTTTACGCGAATTTCCGGATCAATGGAGCCGGCGGCGGCCGGAGCCGGCGGACCGCACCCGCGATCAAGCCTCGACGAATTGCGACGATAGATCGCCGGCAAACGTCAGCGGGCCGACATGCCCAAGCTTGCTGTCGAGATCAGCCCAGATCTCGCCGCCGATGTCGGTCCAGCGCTTGCAGAAGGCAAAATCCTCGCTGAGATAGGTTCCGCTCGCGTCGATCATGGTGTCGAACAGAGCGTAGCGGTTGTCACTTGCGGTGAAAGCATCGACCGAGTGATCACGCTTGAATTTCAGCTGCGGATAATGCGCGCACATGCGCTCCAGTGCTTCGCGCCGTATCATGAGGAAGCCGGTGCCGGCATAGCGGACCTTGACGAAGCCGCCGCGCTGCGTCACCGCGTTGGGGTCGTCGACCTCGAAGACATAATTGAAAGCGGCCGCCGGCAGCGGCCGATCGGCGGCGACCGTCTCCCGCACTTTGCCCCAGTCGAACCGCTTGATCGGATAGACCGCCGCGCACATCTCGGCACCGCATTCGATCAGCCGCTGAACCTGCTGCGGCTCGAAGCCGATATCGGCGTCGAGGAAAAGCAGATGCGTCGCGCTCGGATCGTCGAGAAACTGCGCCACCAAGCTCGCCCGCGCGCGCGGGATCAGCGCATCGCCGTCCTTGAACAGCATCTTGATTCCGAAGTCGCGATAGATGCGGGTGAGCTTTTGCAGCTTGAGCAGCGAAGCCGCACAAAGAACGGAAATCTGGCCGCCGAAACACGGCACGGCGACGGCGAGATTGACCTGCGCCGGCACCGCCGGCTGCAGCGGCACCGAAGCTTCCGCCACCAGCGCCCGTGTTGTGCCGGAATCTGATCTGGACGACATCGCCGCTGTCTCCCTGCCCGCTCTGCCTGGCCCGCCGACCGCCGGCCGTTTTGAACGATCCGTGCGGCGCTCTCGGTTTATGGTTAACGGATTTCACACGGCTATGGATAACGGCGGGTTAACGCTGCGGCGAGACGCCATTTAAAAGGCGAAAACGACAACAGCTTGGGGCCCCGATCCGTGCCGACGCAATCCGGATTAAGTCCGTTGGTTGCGCTGCACAATTTGCCCACGAGCAAAAATTGCCCGGCTTTACGCGTCTTTAAATGAAATGGGGCAAACCTGTGCCCGCCGATCAGTCCGATCGGACAACGCACTCGTGCCTACAGAAGTAGCGTGAGTGTGCGCCAGTACGGCCTGTAACCAGAAGGGTAGTTGCTATGAGTGACGTCACCTTAACATCGGGCATTCGCTCGAACCTGCTTGCCCTGACGCAAACCTCGAACGACCTGACCACGACTCAGGAAGCTCTCGCGACCGGCAAGAAGGTCAACTCGGCTGCTGACAATCCGAGTTCCTACTTCACCTCGCAGAATTTGACGCAGACGGCGAACAACCTGAGCAACCTGCTCGACCAGATCGGCCAGGGCTCGCAGACCATTAACGCGGCCACCGACGGCCTCACCGGCCTGACCAGCCTGCTTCAGCAGGCCCTGTCGACGGTGCAGCAGGCCCAGTCCTCGAACTGGACCACCGCGGCCACCACCACGGGCTCGGTCAGCGTCGGCACAGTCGCCTCCGCCGGCACGCTCACCATCGACGTCGGTTCGTCGACCTACAGCGTCTCGATCGCGGCCAGCGCCACCCTGAGCCAAGTCGAAACCGCCATCAACAGCACGACCGGGCTTGGCAGCACCGGCTCCGTGACCGCGACCGATGACGGCTCGGGCCACCTGGTGCTGACCTCAAACAACGCGCCGGTCGGCTTCACCGTTGTGGGGAACTCCACGTCGGCGGCCCTGGGCGTGGCCACCAGCACCACCAACAACGTCGCCATCGGCCAGAGCTCGACGCGCTCTACCCTGCAGAGCAACTTCTCGACGCTGCTCACGCAGATCAACCAGCTCGCTTCGGACTCCGGTTATAACGGCGTCAACCTGCTCTCCGGCGACAGCCTGACCATCGACTTCAACCCGACCGGCACCAGCTCGCTGACCATCACCGGCGTGACCTTCAATTCCGCCGGTCTTGGCCTGTCGTCTGCCAGCGGCACGGGCGCGACGTCGTTCAACGCGGACAGCGTGCTGTCGGGCCTGGTCACGAACATCAACACGGCGCTCTCGACCGTGCAGACCCAGGCCGAAACCTTCGGCACCAACGCGTCGACGATCACGACCCGCTCGAGCTTCGAAACGGCGCTGATCAACACGCTGCAGACCGGTGCCTCCAACCTGGTCGTCGCCGACCAGAACGTGGAAAGCGCCAACCTGCTCACCGAGCAGACCCAGCAGCAGCTGGAAATCTCGGCGCTGTCCATCGCCAACCAGGCCAACCAGTCGGTGCTCAAGCTGTTCGGCTAAAAGCAGTCTGGTACAGGCCTTTACGTAACGGCGGCGGGGCGAAAGCCCCGCCGCTTTCTTTTTTGCCCGGCAACGGCGCGGCGGCGCCGATTATGGTTACCGGGGCGACTTTCAGGCGGGGCCAAGGCCCCGCCTTTTTACTTTTTGAAACAATAGCTTACGGATGCCGTCGGGGCGTCGTTCCAGGAATTTCGTTCCGATTAGCTCTCCATTAACCATAGTGAGTAACCATGTAGGCGCGGCAAGGGGATTCGTCCGTGCTCATGAAGCTCGAACTCAAGCCGAATGAACGTTTCGGGCTCGGCAGTCGGCACGGGCTGTAAGCAGAAGGTAGAACGATGTCTGATATTACTCTTACGACTGGCATTCGGCAGAACCTGCTTTCGCTGCAGCAGACGTCGAACGACCTGACCACCACCCAGGAAGCTCTGGCGACGGGCAAGAAGGTCAATTCCGCCGCCGACAATCCGAGCTCCTATTTCACCTCACAGAATTTGTTCCAGACCGCCAATTCGCTGAGTGCCCTGCTCGACCAGATCGGCCAGGGCTCGCAGACCATCAACGCGGCCACCGATGGCCTCACCGGCCTGACCAGCCTGTTGCAACAGGCGCTGTCGACCGCGCAACAAGCGCAGTCCGCAAGCTGGACGACCGCGGCGACGACAACCGGCTCGGTCAGCGTCGGCACGCTCGCCACCGCAGGCACGCTCACCATCGACGTTGGTACGTCGACCTACAGCGTGACCATCGCGGCCAGTGCCACGCTCAGCCAGATCGAAGCCGACATCAACAGCACGACCGGGCTTGGCAGCAACGGCACTGTCAGCGCGACCGACGACGGCTCGGGCCACCTCGTGCTGCTCTCCAATGAGCCGCCCATCGGCTTCACCGTTTCGGCGAACGCCACTTCGGCGGCGCTTGGCATCACGACCAGCTCGACCACCAATAACGTCGCCATCGGCCAGAGCTCGACGCGCGGCACGCTGCAGACCAACTTCAACAATCTGCTGTCGCAGATCAATCAGCTCGCTTCGGACTCCGGCTATAACGGCATCAACCTGCTCGCCGGCGACAGCCTGACCATCGACTTCAACCCGACCGGCACCAGCACGCTGACCATCACCGGCGTGACCTTCAATTCCGCCGGTCTTGGCCTGTCGGCGGTGTCCGGTACCGGAGCCGCGTCGTTCCAATCGGATAATCAACTCGCCTCGACGGTCGCGGCAATCAACGCCGCGCTCGCCACGGTGCAAACCCAGACCGAGACCTTCGGCACCAACGCGTCGACGATCACCACCCGTTCGACCTTCGAGACGGCGCTGATCAATACGCTGCAGACCGGCGCCACCAACTTGGTCGTCGCCGACCAGAACGAGGAAAGCGCCAACCTGCTCACCGAGCAGACCCAGCAGCAGCTGGAAATCTCGGCGCTGTCGATCGCCAACCAGGCCAACCAGTCGGTGCTCAAGCTGTTCAGCTAAGCCGGCCCGGCATCAAGATCCATCTGATGGCGGCGGGGCGAAAACCCCGCCGCTTTTATTTTTATTCGTGCCGCGGCGAGCCGGCGGAGCCCTTGTGGACCGATGGACGCGCCGCACGCGCCCGGCAACCGTTCCGCGGCGGCGCCGATTCGTTAGACACTCGTTAACCATGTTGCGCAACGATGTCGCCTGCGCGCAGCGAGAAGTCGCAGAGGACGAAGCCGTGGCCCTGAAAATCGAACTCAAGCCGAACGAAAGGGTCCTGCTCGGCGACTGCGTTGTGACCAATACCGGCCCGCGCACGCGGCTGCGGATCGAAGGCCAGGTCCGGATTCTGCGCGAGAAGGACATCATGACGCTGAGCCGCGCCGACAGCCTGGCGAAGCTCATCTATCTTGCCATCCAGTTCATTTACACGGCCAAGAATCCGAAAGAGCACCACGATCTCTATTTCCGGCTATCGAATCAATTTCTCAAGGCCGCGCCCGGCGCCAAGGCCATCGTTGAAGAGATCAACAACCTAATTTTAACAGGAGAACTCTATAAAGCGCTGAAGGAAACGCGCAAGCTTATCGCCTACGAAAAGGAACATCTGAAGATGCGTCACGCCGTCAACGCCTACGCCAAAGCCACGGTGGAAACGGCGTCGCCGCGCGCGCTCGAAGCGAACTTATTGTTGCAGGCCGCGGCGAAATTGCAGGCGGTTCACGACTCGTGGTCCGACAAGCCGCGAGGCCTCGACGATGCGCTGCTGTATAATCGCAGGCTTTGGACGGTGTTTCTCGATGCGGTGACGAGCGAAGGCAACAGGCTGCCGGAAGAGACGCGCGAGAATATCCGCCGGCTCGGCGTCTATGTCATGGCGGAAACGTTCTCCATGATGACCCAGCCGAAGCCGCAACATCTGAAATCCATGATCAAGATCAATCGCGGCCTGGCCGCGGGCTTGCGCGAGAAGAATTGAGCTTCCACGCCGAGCGGCCTAACCGGCCAGCCAAAGTCAGCTGAAACAATCTGCTTGCCTGAAGGCCCGCCGGTCACGCGGCGCGCGGCATATCGAGGCGGAGCCGGCCGCGCAGATGCGGGATGCGGTTGACGTCCATCGTCGCGGCAAGGCTGCGGATATAGAACAGCTCTTCCTTGGTGGCGATGCCGAAACCCGCGAATTGGCGCCGGCCATCGCGGAAATCGGCGTCCGATATGGCGTCCTCGAACAGATCGAGCCAGCCCGATTCTTCCACATCGCCGGCGGCGCCTTCGTTGAACAGCATCTTTTCCCGGTCCCTGATGACGGTCGGCAGCTGTCCGGGATAGAGATCGAAGAGCGCCCGCAGCGGCGCTTTGCCGACCGGCGCAGCAGGGCCGGAGCGCTTCACCAGGTCCGAGCGATCGAGCGCGGCGCCGTAGCTGACCAGGGTCTGGTCCAGGAACGGCTCGCGGATCTCGAGCTGGAATTGCATCGCGCAGCGGTCGACCCGTTGCAGATTGGCGCGATGCATCATGCCGAGGCACTGCCGCTGCAGGTTGCGGCCGAGGCCGTTCTGATGCGCGAAGGCCTGTTCGAGGGGTGAATAGCCGGCGAACAGTTCGTCGGCGCCCTCGCCGCACAGCGCGACGCGGAAGCCGTCGCGGTGGATGCGCTGCGACAGCAGATAAGTGTACAGGCTCGGGCGAATGACCGCGGGCTCGAACGTCTCGACCGCGGCGACCACCATGGCGATCAGCGGTAGCGTCTTGGCGCCATGCGCTTCTATCTCCACTTCACGCAGGTCGAGCCCGGTCTCCTCGGCATAATGTTTGGCAAACAGATAATCGCGCGAGCCGGAGCCGACCGCGATATAGCCCGGAATGTCGGGGCGGAAGCGCCGCGCATAATGCACGATCAATGTCGAATCGATGCCGCCGCTGAACAAAGCCGCGACCGGCAGCCCCGGCGGCACGCGCACCCGCACGGCTTCGGCGAGCACGCGATCAAGCTCCTGCGGCGAAGCGGCGCCGGCTGCGGCAGGCAATGGCAGATTGTAGTGGGACCCGCAAAAATCGCGGCTCAGCGCGTAGCCTGGCGGCAGCAGCATCACCTCGCCCTGCTCGGTCGCATCGAGGAGCGGCTTGATTTCCGAGCAGAACAAGAAGCCCTTGCCGGCCTGAACCACATAGAGCGGCTTGACGCCAAAGGGATCGCGCGCGGCGAGGAATTCGCCGGTCACGGTGTCGATGGCGACGAAGGCATACATGCCGGAAAGCCGCTTGATCCCGGCGGGGCCGAACACCCGCAGCACATTGGCGACCACTTCGGTGTCGCAATGGCTGGCGAACGTGATGCCGCGCGCCACGAGCTCATGGCGCAATTCGACGTGATTGTAGATTTCGCCGTTGAACGCGACCAGAAAGCGCTTGTCGAAGGACGCTTGGGGCTGGACGCCGTTCTCCGCGTCGACGATGCGCAAGCGGCGCGTGCACATCGCGGTCGTGGCGCTGACCCGGGCCAGGGGATCGGTGACGTCGCCGCGATGCAAGAGGCCCGCGATCAGACTCTCCACCGCCGCTTCAGCGCCATCCCATTCGATAGCCACGGCAATTCCGCACATGTCGCCCCCCAAGCGCAAATATATCGCCCGAACCGTAGGTCGCTATGGTTAACGATCCGTCTACAGCCGCACGCGTAAGGACTTTGTTTACCGTGGCTTCCTAGCGTCAGGCCGGCGCGAGCCGCGAGAGGCGCAATGACCGGCATCAGGGCTGAGGCAGCGGATCTGATCGCGGGCGACGAGCTCAAAGCCGCCGCCTTGCAATATATCGGCGACATGCGGACCAAGATCGCGCAGGAGCAAAACGGCCTGCCCAGCATATTCGACAGCTGGTTCACGCGGGTCGTCTCGCAGCTCATCAATTTCGACGCGTCACGCGCCTGGGAGGACAGCGTCCGCGAGAGCGCCGCGCGCGAGCCGGCGCGTTTCCAAGGGCTGCTATGGGATTTGCGCCGCCTGCGTCAATTCCTCGATCGCTACAGGCAAGGCCGCTTCGTCGAGTTCGCACGCCGCGAGCATTCCGGCGCGCATTATCATCCGCGCTTCGGCACCGAATTCGACGCCGACGTGCTGTTGACCTGCCAGGGCGCACCTTCACTGATGCGCTGGCGCGGCATGCCGCTGATGAAGAACGTCTTCGACTTCGCGATGTATCCGGCGCTGATTGCAGAACTGCAGCCGCGCACCATCTTCGAGATCGGCTCAGGTGCCGGCGCCAGCGCCGTCTGGCTCGCCGACCTCATGGCGATAAACGGCATCGAGGGCCGCGTCCATTCCACGGATCGGGTCAAAGTCCAGACTGACTATCCGCGGGTCTGCTTCTATCAAGGCGATTGCGCGACGCCACAAACACTGTTCGCACCCGAACTGCTGCAATCCGAGCCGCATCCATGGCTGGTCATCGAGGACGCGCACCACAATGTGGCGGCGGTGCTCGGGCACATGCACCAATATCTGCGGCCCGACGACTATCTCGTGGTCGAAGACAGCGACGTCAAGCGCGGGGCGCTGCGCATGTTTCTCGCCGCCCATTCCGCCGACTATCTCGTCGATACGCGCTTTACCGACAATTTCGGCCGCAACGCCACCTGCGCCGCCGATTCGATTTTCGTGCGGACAGGGCCCGGCGCAGGCGCGCGGCGCGCGGTAAACGACGCGCCGCCGATTGTCCGCCATCGGCCGCCGGCTAGCCCGAGGACGGCGACAGATAATTCACCAAGCTGATCTGCGCGAGGCGCGCCGAAATCGACATCGACGCCGACAGATTGTTCTGCAGCGTCAGGAGCTGCTCGCCGACCTGGCTCTGATTGACGCCGTCGACATTGTTCAGAATGTCGTTCAACGTCGTCTGGGTCTGCGTGTTGAGCTTGGTGGCGTTGGTCACCGTCGTCTGCGCATTGGCAATGTCGGATTCGATGTCCTCGATCGTTTGCACGCCTGACGGCGGGTTGAGATTGGCTTCGAGCTGGTGCGACAACGTCAAATAACTTGATTGGGTGTCGGAGGTATTCGCCGAGTAGGTTGTCGCCGCCAGGACCGCGACGTTCTTGACGATATTGGTGATGCCCGCTTCGTTGGCGCGCATGCCGTAGTCGACCGTCGTCGAGGGACCGACCAGAGCGGTTTGGGTCTGCCGCGCCGGCGTGGCGCTGTTGTCGCCGGTGTACCAGATCACGGTGTTCGCCGCCGTGCCGTTGGTCATGGAGGTCGCCGCGTAATAATCGTTACCTGCGCCCGGAACGACAATCTGGGGCGGATCCGAAAAGAAATTGTTGCCTGCTTCCATCGCCGAGGCGGCCGGCAGCGTGGTCTGCGCGAGATTGGTAATGGCGCTCGACAGCGCGCTTTGCAGATTGGCCGCGGTGTCCGCCGTCGTCGCCCCGATGCTGAACTGGCCGGTGCCGGGCGGCGTGGACGTCGTCGCCTGCAGCGAGATCGTTTGCGTGGTGCCGTCGGGCTGGGTCAGCTGAAACGAGACCGTATCGCCGTTATTCGGCTGCGAGGCGAGCGCGACCGAGATCGATGGCGGCGTGCCGGTCGGACCGGTGGCGGTGGCGCCGGTCAGGCTCGACGTGACGCCGGTCAGCTGAAAGCCGAACGGCGTGCCGTCCTGGCTCACGGTCACGGTGCTTCCCGTGGTCGCCACGCTCAGATGGCCCATCCCGGTGGTGCCGAGGTCGGCCTGTTGGCGCTCGGAAATGATCTGCGTCAGTCCAGCCTGCGAACCGGTGCCGTTGAGAAGGGTGCTGGTGCTGACCACCGCCGGCTGGTTCACGGCGGTGCCGGAGAAAATGTAATTGCTGCCGACCTGGGTATTGAGCAGCGAGAGGATCTCGTCGAGCTGGCTCTGCGCGGCGACCTGGACGGTGGTCTGTCCATTGGCATTGAGATTGAAGCTCGGCTGATCGGTGACCTCCTGCTCGACCGTGCCGGCAAGGTTGCCGATCTGCGTCAAAGACGCTTGCGCGATGCCCAGCGTCGTATTTACGGTCGAGATCGTGTTGCTGTAGCCGTTGATGGCCGCGAGCTGCGAATTGAGGCTCACCACGAGCCCCGCCTGCGACTGCAAACCGGAATAGGTTTGCGCCGCCTGCCCGGTCCCGATCTCCTCGGCGAGCGTATTGAGCTGGTTCATCATATTGGTCTGCGCCGTGATCGTGGCGGCAGTGACCGAGCCGGGTCCGGTGATACTCATGATTCAACCTTTTACTCAGCCTGCTTCCTCAACTTAGCCGGCGATTTGCAGCAGCGTCTGCATCATGCCTTGAATGGTCGACATCACCCGCGCATTGGCGGCGTAAGCGTTCTGCAGCGCGATGAGATTTGACAATTCGGTGTCGATATTGACGCCGGACTGATCGTTGAAGCGCTGTTGCAGCGCCGTCACCACGGTGTCCTGGCCCTGCTGCAGGTTGGTCGCCGCATTGGCCGCTTGCGACTGGACGGTCGCGACCTGACTCAGATATTGCCCCAGCGTACCGCTATACTGCGACTTCGCCGTGCCGATTCCGGTGGTCGGCGAATAGGTGAGCGAGGCCGTGGTCATCTCGTTCAGCAAGAAATTCGGCCGCGTCGGATCGCCCGCAGCGGTCGTGGCCGAATAAGCGACCAGATTCGACGGCGAATTGACGAGCGCCGTATTCACGCTGATGCGGCCGGCAAGCCCGGTGGTTTGCGTGCCGCCGGTCGTCGTCAAAGCGCCGGTGATCGGCTGGGCGCCGTCGACGAACAATTGGACCTGCGCATTGCCGCTGGTGAGCGACGTCATCGTCGACGTCGCCGACAGCGCATTGACCGTGGCGCCGCTGCCGTTGTTATTGACGACCTGCAGCACGGTGCCGGACGGGTTGGAAAATTGGAGGCTCGAGCCGAAATTCAGATTGAGCTGCGCAACCACCGAGCTCATGCCGAGCGCAAAATTGATTCCGATCGTCGAATTGTTGGGATTTGAAGCCGAGGTTGTGAGCGGCAGCGTCGTTCCCGGCGGCGTGTCGACGACGGTGACTGTGTGCTGCACATTGCTGTTGTCGGTATAGGTGAACTGCACCGTATTGCCCGGCGACAGGCCGCCGACATCGACATTAAAGCCGCTGAGGCCGCCGGACGTCACCGCTGTGCCGCTGACGGTCTGGTTGGACAGCGCCTGCGACATCTGATTGGCGAATTCGTCGAGCTGGGTCTGCGCCTGCGGCAGGATCGTGTCGCGCATCTGCAGATAAGCGCCGATCTCGCCCGACTGGAAAGCGCCGTCGGAGATCATATCGGTGGTGGAGCCGCCTGGCGCCGTCAGCGTGATCGTGCCGGCGCCGTCGAGACTGGGATTGGCGTTCCATTGCGCCGTCGCCGACAGCGTTCCCGCATTGTTGAAACTGATCTGCGAGGCCTCGCCCGCATTGACCAGCTGCAGCCCGGTTCCGGTATAGAGCGCCACCTGATTGTTGGCCCCTTGCACCACGTTGACATTCATCAGCTTGGTGAGCTGCGTGATGTCCTCGTCGCGCTGATCCTCGAGCGCCGCCGCCGTGCTGTCGGGGTTGGATCCGGTGCCTTCGAGCTTTTCGTTGATCCCCGCGATGCTTTGCAACAGGCCGTTGGCCGTACTCACGTCACTGGCGATGCCAGCCTCTGCCTGCGTGCGCAGCTGCTGGATGCTGGTCGTCATTGAATTGAGATTTGCCGCCAGCGCCTGCGCCGCGCTGATGACTTCGCTCTGCGCGGAATAAGAGCTCGGACTGGTCGACAGGTTCTGCAGCGAGGTCGTGAAATTATTGTAGACCGAGTCGAACGACGACGACGTGCCGGGTGTGCCGTAAATGCCCTGAAGCTGCTGATAGAACTGCGCGACCGTGTCGGCGTAAGATCCGCCCGAGGTTTCGGTCCACAACTGGTTCTGCAGCAGCGAATTGAGATTGCGGTTGATACCGTCGCTGACGACGCTGGTCCCGGTCGTGCCGCCGGTGCCGAGCTCGGACTGCTTGACGGTCTCGTCGACATATCCGGCGGTATTCGCATTGGCGACGTTGCCAGCGATGACCGAGATGGCCTGCTGGGTGACACCAATGCCCGCTAGCGCGGTGGTCAGCGCCTGATTAATGCCCATGGTTGCGGCCGTTCATGCGGCTTGGCGCTTGCGCGACAACCGCATCGTTATTGGATGACCGTGAGCAAGCTCTGGATCATCTGGTTGGCGGTCGTCATGACGCGCGCATTTGCCGAATAGGCCTGCTGCGCCACGATGAGCTGGCTGAACTGGGTGGCGATGTCGACGTTCGAGGCTTCCAGCGAACTGCCTTCGATGCTGCCGGTCGCCGTATAGTTCGGCGGCCCCGATTCCGGCGTCGCGGCATAGGCGCCACCGTTGAGCGCCTGCAGCGCGTCAGTGCCGTTGAACGACGCCAGCGTCACCTCGGCGAGCGGAATGGTCTGGCCGTTGGTGAAATTGCCGACCACGCGGTTCTGGCTGTCGACGGAAACCGATTGCAGAGAGCCTGCGGCATAACCGTTCTGCTGCAGGTTATTGACCTGAACAGTACCGCTCGTGGTCGCAAACTGGGTCAGCCCATCGGTACCGATCTGCAGCTGGACGTTGCCGAGATTGTCGCCGTTCACGGTCAGATTCGGCAGCGTCAGGCTGGTGATTTGCGGCGACATTTCACCGTTGGCGTTGAACGAGAACGTGGTCCCGACATTTTGCCAGGCGGCTGCGGTCCCGGTCGCGGCGGAGTTGCTCTGGTAGAACAATTGCCACGTGCTGCCGCTCGACGAACTCGACACCTGCGCCCAGCGGAATTGCACGTTTACCGGATTGCCCACGGAGTCATAGGCGGTGATCGAGCCGCCGTCCGACGATTCGGAATCGAACGTGGAGACGTCGTTTGCAATCACGGTGCCGTTCGCCGGGTAGGCGGTAAGATTGGTGATCCCGAACTTCGAGGTCGAAGCGGTGCCGCCGATTTGAATGCTGTCGGTGGTATTGGTCGCAACGATCGAAATATCGCCGTTGGCCGAGTTCACCGTCGGCGTGAAAAGGTTGCCGCTCGCGGTGGCCAGGCCGTTGAGCGTCGTTTGCAATTGCGCCAACGTCTCGACCTGACCCGCGCCGGTACCGAAGGTCAGCGTCTCCGTGGTCGCGCCGCCGG
>Ga0335072_10001209_pt1 | contig 42869 bp, 25 predicted proteins | sample Lox_Sample_21_FD_206725 | JGI IMG/M metagenome (GOLD analysis project Ga0335072, IMG submission 206725) | Soil microbial communities from Loxahatchee National Wildlife Refuge, Florida, United States - Lox_Sample_2.1 | ecosystem: Environmental > Terrestrial > Soil > Wetlands | place: USA... | reverse complement strand
GGCGCCCATCCAGCAAATGCTGACTTTGGCGCCAACGAGTGGCTGGTCGACGAGTTGTACCAGCGCTACCTCACCGATCCGGACTCGGTGGACCGGGCCTGGTGGAGCTTCTTCGCTGACTATCAGCCGACGCGCCCGGGCATTAGCCCGGACGCCGCCCAGGCTGCCCGTACCGCGTCGGCCGCCACGCCCAGCCCGACCCCGCCAAGCGCCGCGGCCCCGAGTCCCACCCCGCCCGCCGCCGCCATGACCCCGGCTCACCCGACCGCCGCCGTCACCCCGCCCAGCGGCGCACAGACCTCCCGGTTGCGCGGCGCGGCCGCCCGGACAGCGCAGAACATGGAGCAGAGCCTGGGTGTGCCCACGGCTACCAGCGTTCGCGCCGTGCCGGCCAAGCTGCTCATCGACAACCGCATCGTTGTCAACAACCACCTGCAGCGCGGCCGGGGCGGGAAGGTCTCCTTCACGCACCTGATCGGCTACGCGGTCGTCCAGGCCGCCAAGATGCTGCCGGAAATGAACTGCTCGTACACGGAGCAGGACGGCAAGCCGGTCCTCGTCTCCCCCGATCACGTCAACCTCGGCCTCGCCATTGACCTGCAGGCCAAGGACGGCAGCCGTCAGCTCCTCGTGCCCAGCATCAAGGGCGCCGACGAGATGGACTTCCGGCAGTTCTGGAACGCCTACGAGGACGTGGTCCGTAAGGCGCGCTCCGGCAAGCTGACCGTCGCCGACTTCCAGGGCACCACGCTCTCGCTGACTAACCCGGGGACGATCGGGACCGAGCACTCGGTACCGCGGCTGATGCCCGGCCAGGGGACGATCATCGGCGTGGGCGCGATGGAGTACCCCGCCGCGTACGCGGGCGCCAGCGAGGAGACGATGGCCCAGCTGGCGATCAGCAAGGTCGTCACGCTCACCTCCACCTACGACCACCGGATCATCCAGGGCGCGCAGTCGGGCGACTTCCTGAAGACCGTCCACCAGCTGCTGCTGGGCGAGTGGGACTTCTACAACCGCATCTTCGCCGCCCTGCGGATTCCCTACGAGCCGGTCCACTGGGTCAAGGACTTCCCCTACGGGCACGAGGACGATGTCACCCGGGCCGCCCGGGTCCAGGAGCTGATCCACGCCTACCGGGTCCGCGGCCACCTGATGGCGGACACCAACCCGCTGGAGATCGTCCAGCGGCACCACCCCGACCTGGACATCAACGAGCACGGGCTCACCCTGTGGGACCTGGAGCGCGAGTTCGCGACCGGCGGCTTCGGCGGCCAGCCCCGGATGAAGCTGCGCAAGATCCTGGGCGTGCTCCGCGACTCCTACTGCCGCACGCTCGGCGTGGAGTACATGCACATCCAGGACCCGGAAGAGCGCAAGTGGATCCAGGGGCACATCGAGGTGCCGCCCCGCCGCCCGGGTCATGACGAGCAGATGCGAATCCTGGGGCGGCTCAACGTCGCCGAGGCGTTCGAGACGTTCCTGCAGACCAAGTACGTGGGGCAGAAGCGGTTCTCGCTGGAGGGTGGCGAGTCGCTCATCCCGCTGCTTGACGCGGTGATCGGCGAGGCCGCCGAGGCCAACCTCGACGAGGCCGTGATCGGCATGGCCCACCGGGGCCGGATGAACGTCCTTGCCAACGTTATCGGCAAGTCCTACGGGCAGATCTTCAAGGAGTTCGAGGGCAACCTCGACCCCAAGTCCACCCAGGGCTCGGGCGACGTGAAGTACCACCTGGGCGCGGAGGGCGTGTTCACCTCAGAGCCCGGCAAGCAGATCCGCACCTCCCTGGTCGCCAACCCCAGCCACCTGGAGTGCGTCGACCCCGTCGCCGAGGGCGTCGTCCGGGCCAAGCAGGACATCCTGGACAAGAGCGAGGGTGGCTTCACCGTCTTGCCCGTGCTCATCCACGGCGACGCGGCCTTCGCCGGCCAGGGCGTCGTGGCCGAGACGCTCAACCTGTCACAGCTGCGCGGCTACCGCACCGGCGGCACCGTCCACATCGTCGTGAACAACCAGGTCGGCTTCACCACCTCGCCGCAGTACTCGCGGTCCAGCGTGTACGCGACGGACGTGGCCCGGATGATCCAGGCGCCGATCTTCCACGTGAACGGTGACGACCCTGAGGCGGTCGCGCGGGTGGGCAAGCTCGCCTTCGCCTACCGCGAGACGTTCCGCAAGGACGTCGTCATCGACATGGTCTGCTACCGCAGGCGCGGGCACAACGAGGCCGACAACCCCAGCTTCACCCAGCCGCTGATGTACGACCTGATCGAGGCGCGGCGCAGCGTCCGCAAGCTGTACACCGAGACGCTGATCGCCCGGGGCGACATCACGATGGAGGAGGCCGAGGCGGCGCTGCGCGACTACCAGCAGCAGCTGGAGCGTGCCTTCACCGAGACCCGCGAGGCCAACGAGCTTCCGGCCCAGCCGGGCACCGTGGCCCCTCGCGAGAGCGAGGACCGCCCGGTCAACCACGCGACCGTGCGCACCGCGGTCAGCCTTGACGTGGTCAAGCAGATCATCGACACGCAGCTCAACCTGCCCGAGGGCTTCACCGTCCACCCGCGGCTGCAGCCGCAGCTGGCCCGCCGGGCGACGTCGATCACCGAGGACACGATCGACTGGGCCACCGGCGAGCTGCTCGCGTTCGGGTCGCTGCTGCTCGACGGCCACCCGGTTCGGCTGGTGGGCCAGGACAGCCGGCGCGGCACGTTCGGACAGCGGCACGCGACGCTCGTCGACCGGCGCTCAGGGGAGGAGTACACCCCGCTCAAGCGCCTGGACAACGGCAAGGCCCGGTTCTTCGCCTACGACTCGCTGCTTTCTGAGTTCGCGGCGATGGGCTTCGAGTACGGCTACTCGGTGGCCAGGCCCGACGCGCTCGTCTGCTGGGAGGCGCAGTTCGGCGACTTCATGAACGGCGCTCAGACCATCATCGACGAGTTCATCTCCTCGGGCGAGCAGAAGTGGGGCCAGCGCTCCAGCGTGGTCCTGCTGCTGCCGCACGGCCTTGAGGGGCAGGGTCCCGACCACTCCTCGGCCCGGGTCGAGCGGTTCCTGGCACTGTGCGCACAGGACAACATGACGATCGCGATCCCGTCAAGCCCGGCGAGCTACTTCCACCTGCTGCGCTGGCAGGCGCTGAGCGGCCGGAACAAGCCGATGGTCGTCTTCACCCCGAAGTCCATGCTCCGGCTGAAGGCCGCGGCCTCCGCCTCGGCCGACTTCACGACCGGCTCGTTCCAGCCGCTGGTCGGCGAGGCGGCGGACTTCAACACCGCAGCCGTGAAGCGGATCGTGCTGTGCACCGGCAAGGTGTACTACGACCTGGCCGAGCGGCGGCGTGCGGCCGGCGCGAGCAGCACGGCGATCGTGCGGTTTGAGCGCCTGTACCCGGTCCCCGTCGACGAGCTGCGCGCCGAGCTGTCGCGCTACCCGTCCGACGCCGAGATCGTCTGGGCGCAGGAGGAACCCGTCAACCAGGGTGCCTGGCCGTGGATGGCACTTAAGCTGCCTGAGCTGCTCGGCCGCCCGCTGCGGCCGGTCGCCACGCCGGCCAGCTCCGCCCCCGCGGTGGGCTCGGCCAAGGTGGACGCGGCAACGCACCGCGAGATCATCGAGACGGCCGTCGGCGGTGGAGAGGGCTAGGCCGGTGTACTTCACCGACGCGGGCATGGAGGAGCTCGACGAGCGGCGCGGCGAGGAGCAGGTCAGCATGTCCTGGCTAGCCGAGCGGATGCGCGACTTCGTCGACCTCAACCCGGAGTTCGAGACGGCCATCGACCGGCTGGCCTCCTGGCTGGCCCGGCTGGACTCGGAAGGCGACGAGCCGGACGAGCCGGAAAGTAACTGATCGGGCACGAGAAAGAGCCGCGGCTCGGGTCGCAACGGGGAACCCCCGATGCGACCTGAGCTGGGAACCCTAGATTCTGATTAGATGTAAGTCATACACAGCTCACGCGTGGCCGCCCTCAGGCCATGCGTGGCCTGCCGTGCGGGGGGTAGCTAGCGTCCGAGCGCTGGCCACTTCCCAGCGGGTAGGCCATGTGTGACGCGATGCATCTTGACGACTGGCCGTAACGGCATAGGGTCAAGCTGGACGTTAACAACGCACCCGGGTTCTGGGGGGACAGGATTCGCGGCGCGTACTGCCTGGAGGGATGGAGAGCAGAACCCGATGACACCGGTCTTTCGTCATGGCAGGCTCCGCCTGTACCTGCTGCGGCTTCTCGATGAGGAACCGCGGCACGGCTACGAGGTGATCCGCCTGCTCCGTGACCGGTTCATGGGCGTGTACGCGCCGTCTCCCGGCACGATCTACCCCCGGCTGGCCCGGCTTGAGGAAGAGGGCCTAGTCACCCACGACGAGGAAAACGGCCGCAAGGTCTACCGGATCACCGAGGCGGGCCGCGAGGAACTACGCAAGCGGGGCGACGAGCTCAATGAGCTTGAGCAGGAACTGTCGGCCTCGGTCAGCGACATCGTCCGCGAGGTCAAGGAAGACGTCCGCGAGACCGTCAGGAACCTGCGCGAGGAACTGACCAAGGCGGCCAGGGAGATGCGCGCGGGCCTGGACGTTGAGGCCTTCCCGCTGTCCGCCCCGCCCCGCGAGGCGCGCCCGGCCCCGGCGGACGACGCTGCGGGCGACAACGAGGATGCCCGAGCCGCGCGTGGCGCCACCAGTCAGCCGCGGCAGCCACTGGGCGGCGGCGCCCCCGGCGGCGCCCCCGGCAGCGGCACCCATGCCGGCGGCACCCACGGCGGCGGGTCGCCTGGGGGCGGCCCGCTTGGCGGTGCCTCGCTTGGCAGCGCCTGGGCACAGGCCCGCGAGCAAGCGCGCCTGCTGCGCGATCAGGCCACCCGTGCCCGCGATCACGCGCGCCACGCCCGCGACGGCGCGCTGGGCCAGGCCGCGCAGCGGATCCGCGAGGAAGCCGCCACCCTGAGGGAAGACCTCGGCAGTCACGACTGGGGCGAGTGGGCGAGCTGGGCCGATCGGGCGGGCTGGGCCGACTGGCCCGGCCGCAAGGGCCGGCCCCTGCCGCATGACATGGCGGCCTTCCGCGACCTGGAGCGGCTGGCCCGCGGGTTCGCCAATGACCTGCGCAAGGTGGCCTGGGATTCTGGCGCCCTCGGCGGCGAGGCCCTCGCCGCCCTGCACCAGATCCTGGACGAGGCCCTGGACCGCATCAGGGATGAGGTACGCGCCTCTTCCGAAGGCAGCGAGGGCGCGCCCGCCGGCAGCGGGCCACAAGGCACTGGCTCGAGCACCGACCTGGCGCCTGGCAGCCAGCCGGGCTCCCCCTCCACGCCAGAGAGCGACTGACGGGCCCTTCCTTCCCCCACGCGGACTTCCCCTCGCGGACTTCCCTCGCCACGGCTTCCCTTAGGCGGACGCAATTAGGGCACCAGGCTGATTGCCTGGTGCCCTAATAGTGCAGCGGTGCCGCAGCTCAGCCTCTACGGACGGGGGCACCGCAGGGCGAACAAATCCAGCCGCGGACGGGGGCACCGCGTGGCGCAGCACCGCCGCACAGCGTCACGATAACACCGTTTGGTTCGCGCAAACAAGTGATCTTGAGTAGAACGCTCAGCCGGGCAGGAAAGTTCCGCGATGCGCTTGCAAACGCACGTGCCGGCCGTCCGTGGCCCCGGCGGAGACCCTCACGGAGACCCCCACGGCGGCCCTGGACGCTCCCCCGCCGGGACCGGGCATCCCGCTGCTGATGACCGCGCGGCCGTCCTAAGCTTGGTGGCACGCGGGGGGACAAGCGAAGACGAGGAATGGCGAGGATGGCTGAGTTTGCCTTCACCGAGCTGCTGCCGCTCGGACACGATGAGACCACCTACAGGAAGATCGGCGATGGTGGCGTGCACCGTCGCGAGGCGTTCGGCCGGAGCTTCCTCGAGATCGAGCCTGAGGTGCTTACCCACCTCACCCGAACCGCCTTCCGCGATATCTCGCACCTGCTGCGGCCTAGCCACCTGCGCCAGCTGGCCAGCATCCTCGCCGACCCCGAGGCCTCACCGAACGACCGTTATGTGGCCAAGGACCTGCTCAAGAACGCGAATATCGCGGCGGGCGGCATCCTGCCGATGTGCCAGGACACCGGCACCGCCATCGTGATGGGCAAGCGCGGCCAGCACGTGCTTACCGACGGCCGTGACGAAGAGCACATCGCCCGCGGAATCTACGATGCCTACACCCAGCTGAACCTGCGCTACTCCCAGCTGGCCCCGCTGACCATGTGGGACGAGAAGAACACGGGATCCAACCTGCCCGCCCAGATCGAGCTGTACGCGACAGAAGGCGACGCCTACAAGTTCCTGTTCATGGCCAAGGGCGGCGGCTCGGCCAACAAGTCGTACCTGTACCAGGAGACGAAGGCCGTCCTGAACCCCAAGCGGATGGCTCAGTTCCTTGAGGAGAAAATCCGGACCATCGGCACCAGCGCCTGCCCGCCGTACCACCTGGCGATCGTCGTGGGCGGTACCAGCGCCGAGTTCGCGCTCAAGACGGCCAAGTACGCCAGCGCCCGCTACCTCGACACGCTTCCCGCGGCAGGCGACCCGGTGGGCTACGGCTTCCGCGACCGGGAGCTCGAGGCCGAGGTCCTCAAGATCACCCAGAAGATCGGCATCGGCGCCCAGTTCGGCGGCAAGTACTTCTGCCACGACGTGCGGGTCATCCGGCTCCCCCGCCACGGGGCGTCCTGCCCGGTGGCGATCGCCGTCTCCTGCTCAGCCGACCGGCAGGCACTGGGCAAGATCACCCCGGAGGGGATTTTCCTCGAGGCACTCGAGACGGACCCGGCGCAGTACCTGCCCGACCCCGCCACCCTGGCCAGCGACCCGAGCGAGGTGGTGAATATCGACCTTGATCGTCCAATGTCCGAAATTAGGGATGAACTTAACAAATATCCAGTTAAGACCCGCTTGTCGCTGACTGGGTCCATGGTGGTGGCCCGGGATATCGCGCACGCCAAGATCGCCGAGCGCCTCGACGCTGGCGAGCCGATGCCGGATTACCTCCGCGATCACCCCGTCTACTACGCCGGGCCGGCCAAGACCCCGGAGGGGTACGCGTCCGGCTCGTTCGGGCCGACCACTGCGGGCCGGATGGACTCCTACGTAGAGCGCTTCCAGGCCGCGGGCGGCTCGCTGGTGATGCTGGCCAAGGGCAACCGCTCGGCCGCCGTGACCGAGGCATGCAAGCGGCACGGAGGGTTCTACCTCGGGTCGATCGGCGGTGCGGCCGCGCGACTCGCCCAGGACTGCATCACCAAGGTTGAGGTCCTCGAATACCCCGAGCTCGGCATGGAGGCGGTGTGGAAGATCGAGGTCAAGGACTTCCCCGCGTTCGTCATCGTCGACGACAAGGGAAATGACTTCTTCGCAGAAGCTACAGGTCCGCTGCTGTCCATCGGCAGCCACCCCTAATCCTGATATCTTCCGACCATGCCCCCCAAGACTGGGCGCGTTGTCGCGGGACGCTACCGGCTCATTGAGTCCATTGGCCGAGGTGCCATGGGCGTCGTCTGGCGCGCCACAGATGAGTTGCTCGGCCGCGATGTCGCGGTGAAAGAGGTCCGGTTCAACCCGGCACTCGGTGATGTCGAGCGCGCCAACGCCTATAAGCGGACCCTGCGTGAGGCCAGGACCGCGGCGCGGCTCAGTCACCGGGGCGTGGTCACGATCTTTGACGTCGTGGAAGAGGACAGCCGGCCCTGGATCATCATGGAGCTGATCCGCTCCAGGTCCCTGGACGAGATCCTGGGCACCGAGGGCCGGCTGCCGCCCAAGCGGGCCGCGCGGGTGGCACAGCAACTACTGTCGGCGCTGGCCCACGCGCACGGGTCGGGCGTGCTGCACCGCGACGTGAAGCCGAGCAACGTGCTGATCTCCGCCGGTGGCTACGACGACCGGGCGGTGCTTACCGACTTCGGCATCGCCCAGTTCGAGGGCGACTCCCGGCTTACCCAGACCGGCATGGTGATGGGGTCGCCTGGCTTCACCGCCCCCGAACGGATCCGCGGCGGATCCGCGACGCCGGCCTCCGACCTGTGGTCGCTGGGCGCGACGATCTACGCGGCCTGCGAGGGCCAGGGACCCTACGAGCACCGCGGCGGCGCGATCACCACGATGTCCGCGATCATCAACGAGGATGCCCCTGCGGCCAGGGCCGCTGGCCGACTCGGTCCCCTCATCGCGGCGCTGCTGTCACGCGACCCGGCGCGACGGCCTTCGGCCTCCTCGGCCGCGAGCCTGATCGACCGCGTCCTGCCGACGCTCCCTGACGCGCCCGCCCCGCGCCCGCGCACGCCGACCACCTTGTCGCCCACCTCGCGCCCGGCCCGGCCCGCCCCCGCCGCCCCCTCCCGCGGCGTGGCTCCGACCGGAATCGACCCGCCGCAGTCCAAGCCCGCCACCGGGGACCCGGCTGGCCAGGACCCGAGCTCGCCCTCTTCCTCCATAACGGATCGGTCCGCTCCCCCAGCGAAGCCTCCCCGCGCGAAGCAAGAATCGCGCAAGGACCCCGCGAGCGCCAGCCCGGCCAGCGAGGCGACGGAGGAACCCGAGGCGGCCCCGGCAGCGGAGGCAGTCCCGGCAGCGGAGGCGGCCCAGGCGGCTGAGCCGGTCCAGGCAGCGGAGGCGGCCCAGGCGGCAGAGGCAGCCCAGGCGGCAGAGGCAGCCCAGGCAGCGGAGGCAGCCCAGGCGGCAGAGGCAGCCCAGGCAGCGGAGGCAGCCCAGGCGGCGGAGCGGGTCCAGGCAGCCCAGGCGGCGGAGCCGGTCGAGACGGCGGAGGCAGCTGAGCCGGTCCAGGCGGCGGAGGCAGCGGAGCCGGTCGAGACGCCGCAGCCCGCCGAGCCGGAGACGGACGACCCGGACACCGCGCCGTTCGACGCGACCGCGGAGGACGACGGGCCGGACACGGCCCCCTATGACGCCGCCACGGACGCCGACGAGGATCCGGCCGACTCGGCGGGGGCCAGCGACGCCAGCCCCGCGGCCGAGGCCGCGGGCACTAAGGCCGACGCCGGCACAAGCCGCGCTAACACAAGCCGCGCCGGCAAGAGCGAGGCCACCAAGAGCGGCGCCGACAAGAGCGAGGCCTTCAGGAAGACCTCCCGCATAATCACCGCGAGCAAGGACCAAGCCGGCGATCTGGCGGCGGGCAAGAGCAACGCCAGCAACGGCGCGGCGGGCCAGGACTCAACGGCTCGCGACGAGCCGACCCCCGCCCTGGTGCCTGCCGCCCCTTCGGCCAAGAGGCCACCGGTCAAGGACGCGGCGGCCGACAGCAGCGCCGGGGCCGAGGGCAGCGTGCTGGCCCGGAGCGGCGCGGTCAAGGCCACTGCCGCTGATAAGACCACCGTTGGCGGCAAGAGCACAGCCGACAAGGGCGCGGCGGTCGAGCTGGAGCCAGCGGCCGACGACGACACGGCCGGCCAGGGCGCGGCGGCCGGCGGCAGCCCTAAGAAGGGCGACGTCGAGAAGGCCAGTGCCGAGAACGGCGCGGCGGGCCGGGTGACAGCGGGCAAGGAGCAGCCCGGCGGCGACGCGGACCTTCCCGGGACGGCCAAGGGCAAGGCACCCGCGCTCACGGTGGGCACGTCGGCGGAGACCACGGTGCGGGACAAGCCTTCCGTCGTCGCCTCGTCTGCCTCGCCGTCTGCCTCGCCACGGACAGCGGTCAAGGCACCGTCATCCGCGCCGCTGACCGCGGCCACGACCCGGACACCCAGGCCGGCCGCGGCTGACAAGGAGCCGTGGTGGGCCAGCGCCTACCAGCCGGAGCGACGGCCGGGCTCACCGATCCCCGCGACGAAGCCGGACGGTCGCTACCCGCTGGCGCGGACACTGCAGCCGCCGCCGGCCCGGTCGGACCTATCCCGCGCGGGCGGCTCAGGCGCGAGCAGCGCGGGCCGCCAGTCACCCGACCTCCCGCCGCCCTACTCGGCGGCGGCGGTGGCTGCCAGCCCGGCCGGCAGCGCTGGCAGCGGCGCGGGCCTCATGCGGAACCGTAAGGCCCTGCTCCTCGTCCTGGCCCTCATCATCCTCGTGGCGGTGGGCGCTGTGCTAGCGACCATCCTCAGCGGGCACGGGGGCACCGCGACCGCGGCGCAGACCACCCCGGCGCACGCGACTGGCACCGTCCCAGCGGTGAACACGACCTCGCCTGCGCTGATCGTCGCGCTCAACGCCGCCGGGGCCGCGGCCCCGGCCGGCTTCGCCACGTCGACGTTCACGTCCACGCAGACCGGGGCGACGGACGGCTTCATGATGTCCTATCCGGGTACCTGGCAGGTCAAGCAGCAGTCCAGCAGCCCGCAGCGGATCTACTTCGACGCCCAGGACGGGGTCAGCAGCGTCGAGGTCGACCTCACGCCGCACACCAAGAGCAACATGGTCGCCGAGGCGCAGTACATCAAGAGCCAATCGCTGGACCAGGGAACCTTTCCCAGCTACAAGCAGATCCAGCTGTCGGCCGAGGACATCCGCGGCACGCCTGGCGCCATCTGGGAGTTCTACTACGCGAATTCCGCCGGGACGCTGATGAAGGCCGAGGACATCCTCTTCATCTTGCACACCGAGAACGGCCCTCAGTCCTACGCGATCTTCGCGACCTCGCCCAACAGCATCTGGCAGTCCACGATGCTGCCGCGGGTCGAGGACATGCTGAAGACCTTCAAGCCGAATCCTTAGGGCAGACTGAACACCTTCCCCGCGAGTCCCAGGTACCTGCGCTTTCCCTTGTCCTAGGTTGTCAATCGTCTGCGACCGGACGCTGGACTATCACCTGCGCGCCACTCATTGGCCATCTTCTCTGGTTCGAATAAGCCCATGGCTGAGAACGAGAACACCTCTTCCACCTTCACGCGCCGTCGCCTTCTCGGCGGCAGTGCCGCCGTCGCGGCCGCGACCGCCGCGCTGACCCTCCCGGCCAACGTCCGCAAGGCGCTCGCCGAGCCGCTGCCGAGCAAGCAGCCTCGGCTCAGCGACATCAAGCACGTTGTCCTCCTCATGCAGGAGAACCGGAGCTTCGACCACTACTTCGGCACCTTCCCCGGTGTGCGTGGCTTCGGCGACCCCAACATCCTCATCCAGAAGAGCGGGACCCAGGCCGGCAAGAGCGTCCTTTACCAGCCGGACCCCTACAACACCTCGGGTTACCTGCTGCCCTGGCACCTGGACACCCTGACCACGGCTGGCCAGGCCATCCCTTCGACCAGCCACTCCTGGGGACCCCAGCACAGCGCGCTGAACAACGGCCTGAACAACAACTGGATGCCCGCGCACTACGCGGCCGATGGCGCGAAGAACTTCTCCTACGTCATGGGCTACTACGAGGAGCAGGACATCCCGTTCCAGCGGGCGCTGGCCTCGGCGTTCACCATCCTTGACAACCACTTCTGCTCGGTGCTCGGCCCGACGCACCCCAACCGCTACATGTGGATGACCGGGACGATTGACCCGACCGGCGCCAACGGCGGCCCCGCCCTGGACAACAACATCACCAACGGCTCCTACACCTGGAAGACCTACGCCGAGTCCCTGGACGAGGCGGGCGTGTCCTGGAAGTGCTACCAGGGCGCCGACAACTACGGCACCAACGTGCTTGAGTACTTCAAGCAGTTCCAGAACGCGCCGACCACCTCATCGCTGTACCAGAACGCCATGACCACGCAGCCTTATGGTCAGTTCGAGATCGACGCGATGAACGACAACCTGCCCACGGTCAGCTGGCTCTTCCCGACCAGCACCCAGTCCGAGCACCCGGACTACCTGCCCAACGCCGGTGCCGCGTTCGTGGCGTCCAAGATCGACGCCATCGCCGCCAACCCGGAGGTCTGGGCGAAGACCGTCTTCATCCTCACCTACGACGAGAACGACGGCCTCTTCGACCACGTGCCGCCGGTCATCCCGCCGGCCGGGACCGAGGGCGAGTACGTGACCGTGGCCAAGTCGCCCGGTGGCACCACGTCCAACAACCTGTGGGTCGGCCCCGGCTACCGGGTGCCGATGATCATCGTCTCCCCGTGGACCGCGGGCGGCTGGGTGTTCAGCGAGCAGTCTGACCACACCTCGAGCCTGCAGTTCCTCGAGAAGATCACCGGCGTATCCGCGCCGAACGTCACCACCTGGCGTCGCGACCACTTCAGCGACCTCACCAACGCGTTCCGCTTCAACTCCTACTCGGAGCCGCCCAAGCTATACGACACCAGCGGTCCGCTGCAGGTCGCGCAGTACACCTCCACCGAGTACGCCCTGCCGGCCATCCCTGACACCAACCAGGTCGCGCCGGTCCAGCCGAGGGGTCACCGGCCGCACGTCGGCTAGCCCCTTCCCTTTCCATCCCGCACGGTCCGGGCACCTGCCTCGGACCGTGCGGCCTCATCCCCTGTGCCCGCCTGGCTCACTGGCATCCCCGGGGACTCAGGGGTCGCAGCCACAGGGACCTCACCCCGGGTGTTATTGCGAAAGATTTTCCGGTCTGGAAAGATCCGCCACGCCCGAATGGGAAAATTCTTTCGCAACCGGGTTATCTTCCGCTAAATCCCGCGATAGGCGAGGTGCCAGCCGAGTGAGGCCCAAGGGACCAGGGAAGGGCAGTGAGAGCCGGCCCGTGGCGTCTGTAGGGAACGAGCCAAAGTGCCAGTCGCGACCCGCGCTTTCCGGTGCCGTTGACCGGTCTTGACGCGGGTCGCGACTGGAGGTCGACTGTGCGAGCGTGGTAACGCCGGAACTTGCTCGGTGGCGAGCTGCGCCGACGGCTCCTGCCCGGTCGAAGCAGCCGGCTCATTGGCCGCCGCCAACGCCGCCGCGATCCGCTTGTTGCTCGTCAGCCGGGCGGCCACGACCACCATCGTCGCCAGCACCGCGGCGCCGAAGACGAATGGCGCGCGCAGTCCCGCGACGTGAGCCAGCCACCCGCCGAACAGGGCGCCCAGCGGACCGGCGCTCAAGGCGATCAGCCGGGCGGTGGCGCCGACCCGGCCCATCAGCTCGTCGGGCACGATCGCCTGGCGGACTGACGGGCCAAGGACCGTGGTCGCGCCCATGGCCGTGCCCAAGACGGCCTCGCCGCACCCGGCCAGCCACGCGTTCGGCGACAGGCCGATCCCCAGCAGCGCCACGGCCTCGACCACGGCGGTCAGGGTCAGGGTGCCGCCGGTACCGAGCCTGCGGTCGAGAAACCCGGCGATCGCGCTGCCGACCAGACCGCCGAGTGCCGATATCGTCAGGTAAATGCCGTAGGCGGCGACGCCCAGGTGCAGGGTCTCACGCACGAACAGCACCATCACGGCGGTCGCGCCCATGAAAGCGAAGTTGCCGACAGCCGGGCGCAGCGACAACCCGAGCAGGACCTTGTTGCCGAGCAGGAAGGCTGCGCCCTGCCTGGCCTCCTTGAGCAGCGAGTCGCGCGCCCGCGCGGGCTTGGGCGGCGTCTTCGGCAGCGTGCTGATCGTCAGGGAGCTGGCCAGGAACGTCAGGGCGTCCGCCAGGATCGGTACGCCACGGCCGAGCGTGAACAGGAAGCTGCCTGCCGGCGGGCCGACGAAGCCCTCGAACGCCTGCTGTGTGCCTTGGAGGCGAGCGTTTGCCCGTTGGAGCGCGACTGGTTCGCGCTCGAGCAGTTCGGGGAGGTAGGCGACCGATGCCGTGTCGAAGAAGATCTGGCCGATCCCGAGCAGGAATGCGACCGCGAACAGCAGGTAGACGTCCGCCGCCCCGGCCATGACCAGCCCGGTGACGCCGGCCAGCAGGGCGAACCGGAACAGGTCGGCCAGCCACATGATCCGGCGCCGATCCCAGCGGTCGACCAGCGCGCCGCCGAGAAGGCCGAAGAGCAGCCACGGCAGCAGCGCGCAGGCCTCCATCACGCCGAGGACGACCGGGTTGTGCGTCATCGTGAAGGCGAGCAGGGGAAGAGCGGAGAGGTAGATGCCGTCACCGAATGCCGATACGCCGCTAGCGGCCCATATGCGGCGGAAGGTCGCGGGAAGTGGTGGCCGACCGGACGCCTTCATTTCGGCGCCTCCTCGCCCCGTGCGGTGTCCTGCGGCCGGTAGAAGGCGATGAACAAGTCCGCGGCGGCATCAGCCGGGTCACTCAGCTCGGCGAGCTCGTCGATCAGCGCGTGCAGGCGTGCCTCGAAGGCGCCGAAAGCGGCCCGGCTGAGCCGGGCGTGCTTGAGCATGACGGCCTTCTGGTCACTCGCCGGGGCCGACTCCAGGTCGGCTAGGGCGTGCCGCATCAAGAACTCTGGCGCACCGGCCCCGGTGTCCGGCAGCGCGATAGCCGGGGCGACCATGCCGTAGTACAGCTCCTCGATTCCGCGCACCTTACGGGTCTCGACGATGTGGATCAGGCCAGCCTTGGCCAGCACCCCGACGTGGTAGTGCGAGCTTCCCTTGGCGATGCCCAGCCGCTCGGCGATCTGGGTGACCGTCGCCGGACCGTCGCGCAGCACCCGCAGCACGCGGTGGCGGGCGAGGCTGCCGACGGCATGGAGTTGCTGATCGGTCTCCACGCGGAAGACGTCTTCGGGCTCAGATGGTGTCACAGAACTATGGTCAACAAATTCGGACCATAAGTCAAGAGATATTGACCATGCCATCATCCATCCTCAGCGACACTGACGGATCCTCACGCATCCCGCCCGTCCCGGTCCGGCACGGGAACCGGCAGCCCCTCAAACCGCGCATTCACGCCGCAAAACATATCGACTACGCAATGAAGTCGCAGCGGTATTCATCGTGAGCAATGCCAGCGACGACGTCGGTAACTCGGAGTTACACCAACGCCGTCGCTGGCCACATCTCATGGCCGATGGCCATGTAGATGACAGATAACCGCTTCGCTGGCCACAATGAAGCGATCCCTACAGCGTCATTGCCACGGGCCGTTGGCCAGTACCCCTAGTACCAGCCGGTGGACCGCTCGTGGGCCCAGGCGGCGCAGGGCGAGCCGTAGGTACCGTCGATGTAGGACAGGCCCCACGCGATCTGGGTTGCCGGGTTGGACTGCCAGTTGGGCCCGGCGCTCGCCATCTTGCTGCCGGGCAGCGCCTGCGGGATGCCGTAGGCACCCGAGCCTGGGTTCTCGGCGTTGACGTTCCAGCCGCTCTCCTCTCGCCACAGCGAGTCCAGGCAGGAGAACTGGTCCCCCTGGCCGTCGGCTTCGAGCATGCGCTGTGCGATTAGTTGCGGCGAGCCGGATGGCATCGGCTGCCAGCGGCTCTGGTACGCACGTGGACGCGGGCCTCGCTGGGAAGAAGCTGCCCGCCGTGCGGCGGCCAGCCGGGCCGCCCGCCGCGCGGCCACCGCGCGAGCGGCTGCCGCGTGGGCCGCCGCCGCGCGCATCGCTGCCGCACGGGCGACCGCCTGAGCCGCCGCCTGCCTTGCTCGCAGCGTGAGGCGCACATCGCCGGTGTTGACCGCCGACGCTCGGATGTCGGCGAGGACGAACGCGTGCCCCCACGCTGCCATCTCGGTGGTGGCCACGGCACGATCGGCCGCCTCCTGCGACCGGTAGCTCGCCGCCCACTGGGCCGCGTTCGCGGCGGCCGACATGGCCGCCGCCCAGGCCGACGGGGCTGCCCCCCAGGCGGATGGGGCTGCTGCCCAGCCGGATGGGGCCGAGAGCGGGCCGGAAAGCAGGGATCCCGGCAGCGGGGAGGCGGCGGGAACCGCGGATCGCCCCTGGGCCGCACCTGCCAGGCCTGTCGTGGGATCTTGGGTGACGGTGGCCGCCGAGGCTGTGCCCGGGCAGGTGATCGCCGTCATAGAGGTCACCGCGGCAACGCAGAGCACGCTGCCACCGGCGATGATCGAGAGCTTACTTGTGCGAGGCATGCAAAAATGCCGGGCCAACTGTGAGCCTTCGCTTCTGCGCGAGCGCTCCAGCGCCCGCGCGGTCGTCATCCCTGTTGCGAAGCGGCCGCGCCAAGCCCGTCAGGGAGTTCCTGCCAGGCCTGGCAGCCGCCTCGGGATGACGGACCTGGCGCGGGTTCAGGGCACCACGAGGACCTCAGCCGAGGCCATCACGTCATCCGGGATGCTGTCGGATCAGAAGATGCCAGAAGACACGCCGGTCGATATACTAACTGTGACGTGATGTAACTCACCGTAATCAAAGAGCCGGGAGAGGTTTGCGATCTCAAACCACCGGCCGCAACGCCGTCTGGGCCGACGCGGCAAGGCTTTCCCGCGCCCGCCCCGGCGAACCTCGCATGATCCGCGAAAATCGCCCAACGTATGGGTATAGCGACGAATTGCCGTCAGCCACTGTGACGCAGAACACAGCAAAGAATGCGGCCCGCAGTTTTCTCACTACGGGCCGCATTTCGCATTTCCTTTGTATTGGCATTTGCCCGGGACAGCCCGGCATGGCCGCTGGAGCGAAAGGCTCAGTACCAGCCGTCGTTGACCTCGTGGTCCCAGGCGTCACAGGGCGTGCCGTACACGTCGGTGATGTAGCCCAGGCCCCACTTGATCTGGGTGGTCGGGTCCGTCGCCCAGTCCGCGCCAGCACTCGCCATCTTGTCGCCCGGCAGCGACTGCGGGATGCCGTAGGCGCCGCTTGGGTTCTCCGCGTCGTAGACCCAGCCGCTCTCCCTGTTCCACAGGTCAAGCAGGCAGGTCCACTCCGTCGACTGGTTGAACCCGAAGCTCGGCAGCATCTCGTACCCGATGTGCTGCGCGGTGCCCGGGTCCGGTGCCGCCGCCTGCTGAACGTCCGAGCTACCTGAGCTGCCATCTGAGCTATTCCCGCTGCTGCCCTCGGTGGCCTGCTGCGCCGCCGCGTTCGAGGCGATGACCTGCGAGGGACTGACCGTGGCCGGCTTGGCCGCATCGGACAGCGTGCTCGCGGCGGCGTTCATGACAATGAGCTGCTCGCGCTCGGACTCAAGCGCCTGAACTGAGCCGTTCTTCGGCAGCCCGCTCAGGACGGAGGCGAGGCCGCTGGCCCCGCTGCCGCTTGGGCTCAAGATGTAGGTGGCGCCGTAGACGATCGCCACGACGAGCGCCGCGATGCCGATCGCGGGCATCACGATCCCGGTCCGGCGCAGCAGTCCCCTCTTCTTGCGTGCGCTGCGCGACCCTGGCAACGATCCGGTGTTGCGGACGGCCCCGCTGAAGGACGGCCCCTTCCTCGAGGCCGAGGGCACCGCTTGCTGCCGAGGCGATGCTGGCTCTTCCTGCTCCAGCATCGCAGACCGATGTCGTGACAACACAGTCCTTTCCGTCGCGCCGCGCCCCATCTCTGCTGCCGAACAACGATGCCATAACGGAACTTCGCTCGCCCGCAACTCCCCAAAAAAACCGGTTCCGTGGCATCCTTACCATTTAGTTACGCTTATCACGTTCAGATAACACAGGTGTGACTATCCGTTGCCACAGCCCCGCCTACCTGCGAGAAGATCCAGATCATGACCCCTGGCACCATTGATCCCTACGCGCTCGCCCAGGCCAGCGCCGCCCGGCTGGCCGCTATCTGTGGCCGACCTCACGCCGACCTTGATACCGCCATCGTGCTCGGTTCCGGGTGGACCGCGGCCGCGGACGCCCTGGGGCCGGCGGAGCATGAAATCCCCCTGGCCGACCTGGGCGGCTTCCCCGCCCCGAGCGTGCCTGGCCACCAGGGCGGCGCGCGCCTCATCACGACGGCGAAGGGGACCCGAGTGCTGCTGTTCCTCGGCCGGGTGCACCTGTACGAGGGACACGAGCCGGCCACGGTGGTCCACGGGGTGCGGACGGCGATCGCGGCCGGCGCCCGGACGGTCATCCTGACCAACGCCGCCGGCGGCCTCAACCCCGGCTATGGCGTGGGGCAGCCGGTCCTGATCAGTGACCACCTCAACCTCACCGGCCGCTCGCCGCTGGCAGGCCCGCACCCGCCTGAAGGCCACCCGAGCCGGTTCACTGACCTGTCGTCGCTGTACACGGCCCGGCTCCGCGGGCTGGCCAGGGAACTCGACCCGACGCTGGCGGAGGGCGTCTACGCGGCCGTTCCTGGACCGCATTACGAGACACCGGCCGAGATCCGCATGATGCGCGCGATGGGGGCCGACCTCGTCGGCATGTCGACCGTCATGGAGGCCATCGCCGCGCGCCATCTGGGGGCGGAGGTCCTCGCGATCTCCCTCGTAACGAATCCGGCCGCGGGCCTAGCCGAGGCTCCTCTGGACCACGCCGACGTGGTCGCCGCGGCCACCGCGTCGGCCACCCGGATCGGCACGTTGCTGGCTGGGCTGCTTGAGAAGGGAGTCGGCGGTCCCGTTCTTCAATAGGGAAGCGAGGCCCGGCTGGCTGCCGGGCCTCGCTGGTTACCGGAGGCTATCCGCCTGGCCCGGGCCTACGGGTAGCTGGTGACGTCGACCGGCACCACGGTGCCGGGGCTGGTGGACGTCACCGGGCCGCCGGTGCCGTTGACGACGGAGTCCAGCCCGCCAGAGCCGGCGATCCACACGCCGAAGACGTTGTGGAACTGGACTCCCGGGGTGTCCGGTGACTCGAACGCCTGGGAGACGTTGAGGGTCGCGGACGTGTCGATGAAGACGACGTAGCTGCCCATGGCGTAGCCGTTGAAGGTCTTCACGTTCTTGGTGACCTCGAACGCCGGGTAGCCGAGCTGGGTCGCGGACTGGTTCCAGTCGGCCTGGCTCGGCGGGTCGTAGGGCAGCTCGTTCTGGAAGAAGACGTCGGTGCCGTTCTGGCCGGTCCAGATGACCTCGGACTTCTGGTAGTGCTCGACCGCGAGGCCGTAGGCGGTGACGTCGTTACCAGTGACGATGAGGCCGGTGTCGCCGACGTTCTGCGTCCAGCCGACGTCGTTGCCGTGGTCCGCGCGCCAGGCCCACACGTCATCGATGATCGAGCCCGACGCGTTGTCGAGCAGGCTGACCGTCGCCGAGGTGGCGGTCGTCTCGGCGCCGCCGATGCGGAAGAACACGTCCTGGATCAGGTCCGGGTCCTGCGCGGCCTGCCCGGCCTGGCCGGGGGTGCCAACCGAGACCAGGACCGGCGAGTTCACCGGGCCTGCGTCCACGATGAGGCCGGACACCTTCACGCCCACGTTCGGCGTGACGATGAGGGCGGCGTTGCCGTGGGCCGGGACCAGGGTGGCGAAGCCCTGGCCGAGGATGACGGTGTCCGGGCGGGTGACCAGGATCGGCTGGTTCAGGTTGTAGACGCCGGGGGTGAGGACGAGGTTCTTCCCGAGGGCCAGGGCCAGGTTGATCTCGCCCACCGGGGTTGCCGGGCTGGCGACGAAGAACCGGCTCAGCGGGATGCTTGAGCCCGCCTCCTTGCCACTCGACCACGATGTTCCCGAGGTGGCGTGCTGGACGGACGGGACGAAGACGCTGTCCTGGCCTCCTGCGCCGGTGTAGAGGAACGGCTCTTCCTCCGTGGTCGGGCTGGCGGCCAGGACCGTGTTCTGCTCGCACTGCCCGGTGAAGACGGGCGACGGTGCGCCCACCACCCCCGAGTAGACGTCATTCCACAGGCCGCCTGGGCAGCCGCCCACGCCGCCGATCGAGCTGTTGCGGAGGAAGTACTGCTGGTTGCCGTAGAAGTCCACGTCGCCGCTGACCTGGCTGTCGGCCAGGAATCCGCCGCTGGCGTAGTTGTCGGCCGCGCAGTAGTCCTGGAAGACGATGCTGCCGTTGATGATGTCCCTTCGCAGCGGTGCGGCCTGCGAGGCGGCCCAGAACTCGGCGCTGTTGGCGCAGCCTGCCCCGTAGGCGTCCAGCGCTGGCGGCGCGTAGTCCGGCACCGTCGACGGCAGGTCCACGTTCAGCGTCACGTTGGACAGTGACCGCCAGAAGTTGTCGTCGGCGTTGCAGTCGCTTGTCCCCGCCGTGCACAGGTTGTTGAACACTTCGACCGCGCCGTTGATGACGGTGTCCTGCGGCATCGCCCCGAGGCCGGCCACCTGGGTGTAGTAGCCGACCTGGAATACCAGCGGGTCCGCCGCCGAGCCGTAGGTGCCAGGCTCGAAGAAGATCGCGTACCGCTGGTTGTCGAACTGGCTGGCGACGGGGACCTGCTGGGTGGAGATGGCGTTCAGGTCCGCCTGGATCTGGTCCTGCGTCATGCTCGGGGTGAAGACGCAGACGTTCGGCCCGAAGGTCGCCGTCTCCGCGTCGGGACAGATGCTCGTCGCGGCCTGCGTGGTGATGCCGGCGGGCCTGGTACTTGCCTGCGGTGCCGCACTCGCTTGCAAGGCCCCCCCGGCCAGCGTGGCGACGGCGACGATCGCCGCAACCGCCAGTGGCCTCATCGAACGGTGCATAAGCGCTCTCCTCAGAAAGAGTAGGACTTATTTCAAGTCGGAACGTAACCCTGGCGAAAGGTGTGGTCAAGGATGTAGAACGTGGCTAGAGCCAGGCGCAAGTGCTACAGCTGGGCGGCTACGGTTGTGTCACGTCGTGAATTTTTGGGGGACGCATGCAGAACCGCAAGCGCGGAACGGTCCGTGACCTGCGGCGTGACAACCGGGCGGCCATCTTGTGGTCGCTTTACCTGAGCCAGCCGCACCTGTCCAGGGCGCATCTCAACCAGCCAAGGAGCCGACAGGACCTGAGCGCGGCGACCGGGCTGAGCCCGGCCTCCGTGACCAACGTCGTGCGCGAGCTGCTGGATGAGGGGATCGTGCTTGAGACCGGGCTACTCGACTCAGACGGTGGGCGCCCGCGGACAATGCTGGGCATGAACCCCGCGTACGGCTACGTCATCGGGGTCGACGTGGGCGAGACACGCACCCGGGTTGAGCTCTTTGACCTGACGATGGCCGAGCGGGCCAGGGCGGAGTACCCCCTGGACCCCTACCGGCATGACGTCAGCACGGTGGTCGACCAGATCCTCTCGGGGCTGACCGCGGTCCTGGCCGACAGCGAGGTGGACCCGGACAAGGTCCTCGGCGTCGGCATCGGCGTGCCCGGGATCATCGAGCAGGGTCCCGAGGTGCTGGTGCACGGGCAGACCTACGGCTGGGACGCGGTTCCGCTGGAGCGCCTGCTGCGCTCGGGCACGAGCCTGCCGCTGCACTTTGACAACGGGGCCAAGACGATGGGGCAGGCCGAGCTATGGTTCGGCGCGGGCCGCGGAACCCAGAACGCCGTCGTCATCCTCATCGGCTCGGGCGTGGGGGCATCGCTGCTCTCCGACGGCACGTCGCAGCGCGGCGCCACCGCGAGCGCGGCCGAGTTCGGGCACGTCACCGTGGTAACCGACGGCCGCAGGTGCCGGTGCGGGATGACCGGCTGCCTGGAGGCCTATGCCGGCGCGGAGGCGATCCTTGAGCGGTACGGCCGCTCGATGGCGGGCAACGACCAGGAAGCGGCCCTGGCCGAGCTGATCAGCGCGGCGGAGGCCCCGGGGCTTGCGGCCGCCATCCTCGAGGAGACCGTCGAGTACCTGGGGGCCGGTATCGGCACCCTGATCAACCTGCTCAACCCGCAGCGGGTGATCCTCGGCGGCTGGGCCGGCCTGCTGCTCGGTGGCACGCTCTTGCCCGCGATCCGCGAGGCCGCCCGCGAGCACTCGCTGCGGCATCCGTTCGCCCGGACCTCGATCGAGCTCGGCCAGCTGGGTCCCTATGCGGTTGCCCTGGGCGCCGCGACCCTGCCGATGGAATCCTTCCTTGACGGGATCCGTCACGCCTCGGTCGCGAGGTAAGGATCGGCGGCACTGCCCGCGTGGCGCATCGAGCCCGCGGCGGTGCTCGCGGCGGCGGTGAGCGCCACCAGCGACGCCGCGATGCCCATGGTGGCGGCCGGGCTGAGGGAAGACAGCAAGACGGCGGCCAGCAGCGAGCCGATCGGTACGGCCCCCCAGGCGACCTGGAAGGTGACGCTGCTGACCCGGGCCAGCATCCAGTTAGGGGTGATCCGCATCCGGTAGGCCTGGCTCGCGACGTTCCACGGGCCCATGACCAGGCCGAGCACCGTGAGGACGGGGCACAGCCACACCGCGCCAGGCACGACGCAGATCGCGGCCAGGCACAGGGCGGCCAGCCACAGGCAGCCGATGATGATCACGCCCGGGCGAACGCGGTTCACCAGGGCCGGGGCGGCGAAGGAGCCGATCAGGCCGCCGACGCCACCGCAGGCGACGATGGCCCCGATGAGCGCCGATGACGCGCCGTCTTGCCGGGCGAGCACGATGACGGCCAGGCTCTCTACCTGGAAGGCCATGTTGACGATGGCCGAGACCACCGAGGAAGAGCGCAGGAATGGCTGGCGCACGGTCCACCGCAGCCCCGCCCCGAGGTCGCGCCACAGGCCGGGCACCGTCTCGTGCGCGCCGGCCTCCTGCATCGGCGTCCTGATCAGTGCGAGCGCGCCCAGGGAGGCCAGGTAGGACAGGGCGTCGGCGCCGAACGGCAGGGCCCGGGAGATGCCGAACAGCGCTCCGCCCGCCGCCTGGCCCGCTATCTGCGCACCGTAGGTCCTGGCTTCGTTACGTGACACCGCGGCCGTCCGCTGCGACGGGTGGACCAGCATCGGCACCGCGCCCCGGTTGGCGATCGTGTACCAGACCGAGCCCGCGCCCTCCACGAACCCGGCCACGAGTACCTGCTGATAGGTGATCGCCCCGATGAGCGCGGCAACGGCCACGCTGGCCAGCGCGAGCAGCCGGAGGACATCGCAGGCCATCATGACAAGCCGCCGGTCCCACCGGTCGGCGTAGGCGCCCGCCAGCAGCGGGAAGATGAGGTACGGCAGCGTCGCGGCCGCCCCGGCGAACCCGGCCCTGGCGGCCGAGCCGGTGAGCGCGAGCACCAGCAACGGGTAGGCGACGCGGGATGCCTGCGAGCCGAGCGTGGAGATGGCCTGGCCGCTCCACAGGTACAGGAAGTCCCGGTTGCGATGGAGGGGAACTGGCACGGACCCGGCCGCCTGCTCGCTCGCTACCACATCGCCGAGGGTACGCGGCAGCGGCGTCGCATTGGTGGAGCAACTGGGACATAGCGCCAGTTTCCTGGACCGAGTAATTGCGAATGAGTTGCAATTACTCGTAGAATCTCCCTGACCAGGCCGCTTGACGGTCGGGAGCGACCCTGCGGCGGCCCCATGGCCGCCCTGAAGGAAGGCGGCACGCTGATGGCTAACGCGAGCACCCGGATGGCCCGGGTCGCCGGCGCGCTCTCCCGTCGTGAGTGGGCCGGGGCCGGTGGCATGGCCGGGGTGATCGTGGGCCTGCACGTGGTGGGCTGGCTCATGCTGGCCGCCGCCGTCAGCGGGCATTACCGCATCAGCCAGACCGAGATCTTCGGGTTCGGTACCGGGGCACTCGCCTACACCCTGGGCATGCGGCACGCCTTCGACGCCGATCACATCGCTGCCATCGACAACACCACCCGCAAGCTAGTGGGCGAGGGCAAGCGGCCGCTCTCTGTCGGGTTCTTCTTCTCCCTCGGTCACTCCAGCGTGGTGTTCATCCTCGCGGTCGCGCTGAACTTCGGCATCCGCGGCCTTGACGATCAGGTCAGGAACTCAAGCTCGCAGCTGCAGTACACGACCAACATCATCGGGACCTGCGTGTCCGGGTTCTTCCTCTTCCTCATCGCCGCGTTCAACATCGTGATCCTCGCCGGCATCATGAAGGTCTTCAGGCAGATGCGGGCCGGCGCTTACGACGACGCGCAGCTGGAGGAGCAGCTGAACAAGCGCGGCCTGATGAACCGGTTCCTTGGCCGGCTGTCGCGTCGGGTAGACGCGTCATGGAAGATGTACCCCATCGGCTTCTTGTTCGGCCTCGGGTTCGACACCGCCACCGAGGTCGCGCTGCTCGTGCTGGCGGGCACCGCCGTCGCCGGCGGGCTGCCGTTCTACGCCATCTTGTCGCTGCCCATCTTGTTCGCCGCGGGAATGAGCCTGTTCGATACGGCCGACGGCTGCTTCATGAACTTCGCCTACGACTGGGCCTTCGCCCGCCCGGTACGCAAGGTGTACTACAACCTCACGATCACCGGCCTTTCGGTCTTCGTCGCCGTCTTCATCGGCGCGGTCGAGATCCTCGGGCTGCTCGGCCAGGACGGCAGCCTGGGCGGCGGGTTCTGGTCCTTCCTTGAGAGCTTCAACATCAACACGGCCGGGTTCATCATCGTCGGCGTCTTCGTGGTCACCTGGATCATCGCCCTGTCCGTCTGGCACTTCGGCAAGCTTGAGCAGAAGTGGGACACCGGCCAGCCGGCCACTGCCGACGCCGGGGACTAACGGCCGCAGCCAGCCCGAGGCAACCCGGGGTGGCCGCCACCATGACGCTAACGAGCCATTCGCCCAGAATGCCCCCGGTCAGCGGGCCGGGAACGTCCGCGCTCGGCCCGTTGGCCGCGGGCAAGCTCAGTGGCCAGCGCGTCGAGCGGCTGGGCGAACGGGCCGAGCGGGTCGGCCAGCCGGGTCAGCCAGGCCCGGGCCGCGTCCAGGCCGGCCTGGTCGAGTGCGTAGATCCGCCGTGTGCCCGCGGAGTGCACGCGCACGAGGCCGGCCTCCCGCAGCACCCTCAGGTGCTGTGAGACGGCAGGCTGGGAGATCGGCACGCGACCTTGGACCGCCGCCACGAGCACGCCCGCCGGTAGCTCCGATAGTTGCCCGGCTGGCTGCCCAGCCGGTAGCCCGGCTGGCAGCTCTGCCGGTAGCCCGGCTGGCAGCTCTGCCGCGGCCAGTAGCTCCAGGATGAGCCTTCTGACCGGGTCACCGAGAGCCTCAAAGACGCCGGGCACCTAGCTGGCGTCCGCTGGCCCGGCCGTACCCGTGTAAAAGGCCACCGTGCGGGCGGCCGCCTGCCTGGCCTGGCCGACCTCGTCACCATCGGCGATGGCGGCGTCGGCCCAGCCCGCGGCGGCCAGCCGGATCAGCTCCGCTGCATCGGGCGACGTAGCGAAGGCGGCCGCCTCCTTCGGGTCAACGGGCGCGCCGCCGTCCAGGTGACGGCCCAGGCCCAGGAGGGCGAGGTCCCAGCCGACTCCCACCGCCCCGGGGCCGAACTGTCCCCACCGGCCGGGATCGGCCGGCGCGTGGTGGGCCAGCTCGAGCGTGGTGCTGTCGCCCGCCGGAAAGAGGGTGACCTCCAGCCAGGAAAGCGTCCCGCCGAACTCCCAGGTCACGGTGAATGACTCGGGCGCCTGGCAGCGCTCGACGAGACCGCCGGCGTTGCCGTCGAGCTGGTAGCGTCCGCCCGCCCGCAGGTCGCCACTGACCGGCACGAACCAGCGGCCAATCCGGTCGGCGCTGGTCAGGGCGTCCCACAGGTCGGCCTGGCTGGCGCGGTAGGCCCGGCGGGCGATGGCAATTCTCGTCGCGGCCCCGTCGCGAACGCCGCTGCGGACCTCCCGGGTCACAAGGCCAGCCATGGTCAGCGGGTCGAAGGACATGCCAGCTCCTTATATAAGTTTCAACTTATCCTAGATGGCTGGCACCGGGCCCGCAACCGGCGGCCCCTCAGCCCTGGCGGGCGGACTCAGGGGCCGGGTCCTTGGCTGGCTCGGCCGCCGGGCGCGGCCTGCTGGTTGGCAGCGCCATCAGCTGGCGGTCGGCCAGGGTGAGGAGCAGGGCCAGGGCACTGACCGCGATCATGATGATCGCGGTGATGTGCAGGCCATGGTCGCTGACGTGGGTGCGGAAAACGATCGCGATGATCGCCGAGGAGGCAATCGACCCGATGTAGCCGAATGACCGCAGCAGCCCTGAGGCGGTCCCGATGTCGGTGGCAGGCACCTGGGCGTACAGCGCGGTCTGGTTGGCGCTGACCCCCGCGCCCATAGGGATGCCGAAGATCAGCGTGATGACCACGATCCAGGCGACTGACGTGTGCCCGGTCAGCAGCAGCGTCCCCGCCGATCCGGCCAGCAGGCAGGCGGCGGCCAGGATCAGGGGCGTGCGCAGCAGGTTCCGCTGGGAGACCGGCCGGGCTATGAGGCCGGACAGCAGGCTCATCGGCAACAGGATCAGCCCCGCGGTCAGGGCCGACAGGCCCCGGCCCGCCTCCATCCACTGGGTGACACCGTAGAAGACGGTGTAGATGCACAGCATCGTCACCGCGAATCGCAGGTAAGTGCGGGTGAGCGCGCGGTTGGTGGCCAGCAGTCGCACGTCGAAGAACGGGCGGCCCGCGCGCAGCTCCCAGGCGATCAGCGCGGCGCCGACCACCACGGCGGCGGCGAGCGTGATCCAGTCCGGGTGCGGCAGTGACAGCAGGAATACCAGCAAGCCGGCGATCGTGGCGCCGAACGCGACGATGCCGGCCACGTCGATCCGCGCCGCCACCTCGCGCAGCGTGCGCCGCTTGCTCGCGCGCGGATCGCGGGGAACCCAGGCCAGGGCCATGGCCAGCGTGATGAGCGTGACCGGGATGTTGATGAGGAAGGTGGTACGCCAGCCCCAGGCTTCCACCAGCAGGCCGCCGATGGGCAGCCCAATGGCGGCCGTCACGATCCCGGCGATGACCAGGCTGCCAAGCACGCTGCCCGGCGGGGCCTCAAGGCCGGCCTGATCGGCCCGGCGGCGGATCAGCAGCATCGCCGACGGGTAGCCGGCCGAGGTGCCGACGCCGATCAGCACCCGGGCGACCACCAGCTCCGTGAGGTTCTGCGCGAGCCCGCCGAGCAGGCCGCCCGCCAGCACGCAGACGATCCCGGACAGGAAGACGCGGCGCGGCCCGAACTCCTCAGACAGCTTTCCCGCGGTCGGCTGCGCGATGGCGGTCGCCAGGTACAGCACGGAGACCAGGATCGCGGTCCGGCCGACCGAGACGTGCAGCGCGGCGGCGATCGGCACCAGGGCGGTCGCGATGACCGAGCTGTTGACCGGGTTGAGCGCCGAGCCAAGCAGCAGGGGCGTGATGAACCGCCAGGGGAAGGGATTGCCGCCCGCCGGCCCTTCGCCCTGCCTGCCGGCCGTCATCGCAGTCCCTCGCCCAGCCGCTCGATCAGCGGCGCCGCGGCCAGCAGGACCCCGAGCTCCTCGCTGGTGAACTTCTCGGACAAGACTCCGGCCAGCTGCCGCAGGCGGGCGCTTTCCTTGTTCCGCCGGACCTGGCGCCCGGCCTCGGTCAGCGACACGATCGTGAGCCTGCCGTCGTCCGGGTCAGGGCGGCGCTCCGCCAGTCCACGGCGCACAAGCTCGCTCACCGTCGGCCCCATGGCCTGCGGAGTGATCCGCTCGGCCCGGGCCAGCGCGCTCGGCGTGGACGGCCCGGCCTCATCGAGGCGGGCGAGCGCCGCCATCTCCGGCTCGGAAACCTCATCCTGCACCGGCGTCTGCCGCAGCCGCCGCACGTAGAACGCGACGCTCTTGTGCAGCGTGGAGGCGACCGCCGCAGGGTCTGGATGGTTGCTCATACTCTTAAGGTAGCTTTATAAGGCATACCTGGTCAATTTGCCTTATAAGGTGACCTTAGTTCTTTGCGAGCGCGCTGGGACGCCCAGGGGCCAGGCCACCAGTGGCGGGCGGGCCAGGCGGGCTTCAGACGGGGCGGGCGGTGAACCAGGCGTGGTCGGCGGTGAGCCAGTCGCCGAACCGCAGGCCCGCGGCCGCCAGGTTGCCCGCCAGCTCCTCGTCGCTGATCCGATGAGCGGTCCAGGCGTGCGTCCAGACGCTCGCGCCGACCTGATACTCGACCTCGACCTGCAGGCGCGGTGGCTCCCAGTGGGCCGAGCGGATGATGCGCCTGATGCCGCCGGGATCGTCCCTGACCGGCTCGGCGTCCTTGAGCGTCTCGAACCAGTCCGGCGGGTTCTGCTGGAAGACGGCGAGGCCATGGTCGCCCAGATGATGGCGCACCGTCGCCAGGAAGCCGTGGCGCGTGCTCGGATCGGTGTTGATCATGGTGCTGGCCAGCAGGACAGCATCGAACTTCCGGTCCAGGCGCAGCGACTCGATCGAGGAGCGGACCGTCGGCAGGTCGGGGCTGCGGGCAACCATGTCCGCTGACTCGTCAACCCCGGTGACCGGGTGCCCCAGTGCCGCCAGCGGGCGCAGGATCCGGCCGGTGCCGCAGCCGAGCTCGAGGATCGTCGCGCCCGCGGGCAGGGCGGCGTGCACGATCTCTGGCTCGCCCAAGGCCGGCAGCAGCGCGTAGAACTCGACCGCGCATCCGTCGTTGGTTATCGCCCCTGGCCCCGTGCCCGCGTGGTGATTCATGAACGGTCAACGGCGCCGCGCCGATGGCCCATTCCTTGCCCGGGCGGGACGCCGGAACGGGCCGGCGGCGTCCACCGGCACCACGGCAGGGATAACCCAGCCGATCTTGACCTGCCGGGCGGGCGAGCGTACGTTCCAAATCGTTAGGAAACTTATCTAATCATTTCGGTCGTGGAGGGCAGGGCAACGTGAACCGGAAACTCCATCTGCCAGCCGGGCTCGCGGGCCGCGGCGGCTGGCTCGCCGGGTCGATGGCGGTGGTCATCGGCATTCCCGCGATAGCCTTCGCGCTGGCCTCAAGTCCTGCGGCGGCCGGTCCGACCGCCAGCGCGGCACCGGTGCTCGACGTGGTACCGAAGCCCGCGTCGGCGACCGTGGGCAGTGGCCAGTTCACGCTGGACCAGGAGGCCAGGATCGTGGTGGCGCCCGGATCGGGGAGCGCGGCCGGCCAGGTCGCCGGCGACCTGGCCGCCTACCTGCGCCCGGCGACCGGATACGCGCTGCCTGTCGTGGCCGGCGCGGCGCAGCCCGGCGACATCGTGCTCGAGATCGGCGACCCGGCCGCGCTCACGCCGGCCGAGCAGGCCGAGGGATACCAGCTCACCACCACGGCAAGCAGCGCCACGATCGAGGCGCCGACCGCCCACGGGCTCTACGACGGCATCCAGACATTCCGGCAGCTGCTGCCCCCGTGGATCAGCAGCGCCAAGGTCGCGCCGGGGCCGTGGACGACGCCGGTGGTGACGATCACCGACTACCCGCGCTACACCTACCGCGGGGTCATGCTCGACATCGCCAGGCACTATGAGAGCCCCGCCGCGGTGGAGGAGCTGATCTCCCAGGCCGCCGCGTACAAGATCAACGTGTTCCACCTGCACCTCAGCGACGACCAGGGGTTCCGCCTGGCCATCAAGGGCTTCCCCCGGCTGACCAGCATCGGCAGCACCGGCTCTGTCGGGACCGACGGCCGGGCGGAAGATCCCGGCGGATTCTGGACCCAGGCTCAGTACCAGGCCGTCGTGGCCGATGCCGCCGCCCACTTCATGACGCTGGTGCCCGAAGTCGACTCACCCGGCCACAACAACGCGATCATCATGTCCGAGTACGGCGACACCAGCAATCCGGAGCTGCCCGCCAACCCGCAGGGCATCGACTGCGGCCAGAACAACCCGCCCCAGTGGGACTACACCGAAGACGTCGGGTACAGCGCCCTGTGCCCGAGCAGCCCGGATACCTGGGCGATCATGACGGCGATCATCGACCAGCTCACCGCGCTCACCCCTGGCCCCTACTACGACCTCGGCGGTGACGAGGTGCCATCGTCGCTGCTCAGCGCCTCACAGTACGCCCAGTTCATCAACCAAGAGGCGGGCATCGTCAGCGGGCAGGGCAAGACCGTCATGGGCTGGGCCGACATCGCCGGCGCTGGCACTACGCCGCCAGCGGGCTCGGTGGCGGAGTACTGGCAGCCCGCGGCGGGCACGGCCTCAGGCACGGAGAGTGCCCGTCAGGCGGTAGCCAAGGGCATGAAGGTGGTGATGGCCCCCGCTGACCACACCTACCTGGACCAGAAGTACTCGGTGACAGCCACGACAAGCGTGCCGGCCTCGCTTGGCATGAACTGGGCCTGCCCGTCCGGCTGCGACGTCTCGAGCGCCTACAACTGGGACCCCGGCTCGCTCGTCACCGGCGTCACCGACAGCAACGTGATCGGCGTGGAAGGCGACATGTGGAGCGAGACCGCCCCGAACATGAGCGACGTCGACTACATGGTGTTCCCCCGGCTGCTCGCGCTGGCCGAGGTCGCCTGGTCGCCAGCGGCCAAGCGGACCGCCACCAGCGCCGCCTACCAGGACTTCCTGCAGCGCCTCGCCGGCCAGGGGGCCCGGCTCCAGGCGGCCGGGGTGAACTTCTACCCGTCCACCGAGGTGCCCTGGCAGCTCACGGCGGAGGGCGCCTCGCTGCGGGCCAACTCCCAGGGGCAAGTCGACGGGACCGTGGCCACGCTGTCCGCGCCCGGCTTCCCGACCAGCGACCTCACCATGTGCGATTCCTCGCTGGGCATCGGCTGCACGATCAGCTGGGGTGACGGGACCACCAGCACCGGGGACGTGACCGGCAGGAACGCCACCGACACCACGGTGAACAGCCTTTACACGATCTCCGGCCAGCATGCCTACGCGAAGCCGGGCACCTATCACGGCCAGGTGACGCTCAGCGCGGGTAACGCCGCGCCAGTCACCGTGAGCTTCACCGCCACCTCGCGCTAGCCCGGTGGCGGTCCCGGCGGGGTGGCGGCCAGCCACCCCGCCGGGACGGCTGTTGTCGCCGGCGGGCTGCGAGCGATCGGCCAGCCTGTACACTCAGGCGCTGATCGGGTTAGTCCGCAGGCGAGGAACGCAGGCATGGATATCGGCAACATCGCCGAGCTGAACACGTTCCTCGTGCTCGACGCCATCAGGTCGCGTGGGCACGTCACGCGGCGGCAGCTCGGCGCCGACCTCGGCCTGTCCGACGCCTCGGTCAGCCGGATCGTCAAGCGGCTGCTCGCGGCCGGGCTGATCGCCGAGGAGCCGGGGGCCGGAGCGGCCCGCGGGCGCATCCCTGCCGTCTTGCGGTTCATCGAGCCGCCGGGCGGGGTGATCGCGGTAGACCTGGGCGGCACCCGCTGCCACGGCGCGCTCGCCGACCTGGCCGGCGGCGTGGTCACTGAGGACTTCCGCCCGGCGGGTGAGGGCAGCGAGGCGGTCGGCGCGCTGCTTGGCTGCGTGGCGACCCTCCAGGCGCGGGCGACCGAGCTGGCGATGCCGGTACGGGCGGCGGTCGTCGGCATACCAGCGCTCATCGATCCGGCCAGTGGCCTGGCTACCGCCGGCCCGAGCGTCGACTGGCAGGGCCTGGACCTGCTCGGGATGCTCAGGGAGCGCCTGACGCTGCCGTTCGAGGTCGATAATGACGTCAGCCTGGGCGCCCTCGGCCAGGCCTGGCGGGGCGCTGGGCGCGGCGCGCACTCGTTTGTGCTGATCTCGCTGGGCACCGGAATCGGCGGCGGGCTGGTCATCGACGGCCACCTGATCAGGGGCCGGCACAACGCCGCGGGCGAGGTCGCCTACTTCCCGGTCGGGCCGGGCGGGGGGCCGGTCCGGGCTGGCTTTGAGGACGTGGCGTCGGGCCCGGCGCTGCGGGCGCGGGCGGCCGAGCTGATGGCGGCCGGGCGGCCGAGCTCGCTGCCGGCCGAGTACGCGGTGGCCGACATCTTCACCGCCGCCAGGGACGGCGACCAGGTCGGCGTCCAGGTGGTCGGCGAGCTCGTCGGCCACGTCGCGGCTACGATCGTCGGCGCCACCGCGCTGGTTGACCCGGAGCGGATCATCCTGGACGGCAGCATCGGCCGGGCGCTCGAGCCGTGGCTCGATGACCTCCGCTCGGCCGTGGCGGCCGGCGTGTTCCGGCGGCCGGACATCGTGATCTCCAGGCTCGGGGCGAACGCCACGGTGCTTGGCGCCATCGCCCGCGCGCTCGCCATCGTCGCGGAGCTCGACCAGCCGCCCGTGGGGCGGCCGCTGCGCGGGGCCTGACTGGCTGAGCGGGCGCCGGCGCGGGCCCGCGGCGGAGCCGGCAAATGGGCTATTGCCGACCTATGCCGCGGTCGTTATTGTTCAAATCAAAGATTCTTTTCAGCCTGAAAAGAAATGGTGGTCATGAGGAGACCCCTGTGGCTGGGGGGCTTCCCGTGACCAGCCGTGGCTCATGAGGAGGCTTCCCGTGAGAGCCAAGCTTCGGTTGGCCAGTATCGTCGGTTGCGTCATCGGATTGTGCGCCCTGGGCACGGCTCCAGCCGGCGCGATCGCGTCGGGGGTGTCACAGTCGGGCGCCGCCACCGTCAGCGCCTCCAGCCCAGCGCAGTCGGGACCGGGCGTGGTGACGCTCGGCCGCGCGGGCTGGCAGGTGCAGAGCACCGCGCCGACCACCGACTGGACCAGCGGGACCGGCGCGACGGGACCCGGCAGCCAGGTCTCCGCGCCCGGCTTCAACACCGCCGGCTGGCTACCAGTCGCGCCCGACGACGCCGGCGCGGTCGGCACCGAGGTCGAGGCGCTGCTGCAGAGCGGTGTCTGCCCGGACGACAAGGCGCTTGAGCCGGTCAACCAGAGCGCGGACAGCCCGAGCAGCGTGTTCTACTCCGACAACCTGACCAAGTGCTTCGGCGCGCCGATGACCAGCCCGGGCGTCGACACCAACCCGCTGTTCAACATGCCGTGGTGGTTCCGCACCACGTTCTCCTCTGACCTGGCGCCGGGTCAGGACGGCAAGCTCGTCATCAACGGGGTGGTCGGGCAGGCCGACGTGTGGGTGAACGGCACCCAGGTCGCGACCGAGGCGACCGTCGAGGGCGACTACGCCAGCTACACGTTCGACGTCACGAAACTGCTGCGGCCTGGGCAGAACGTGCTCGCCCTTGAGTTGTACCCGAACAACCCGGCCACGATGCTCACGCTCGACAACGTCGACTGGACCCAGATACCGCCCGATAACAACACTGGCATCCAGTTCCCCGTCCAGCTGCACGTCGCGGACGCGCTGGGCATCTCCAACAGCTACGTCACCCAGGACGACACACCCGACATGTCCTCGGCGGCGCTGACCGTCCACGCGGACGTGACCAACGACTCCGACGTGCCGCAGACCGGTACCGTGACCGCGACGATAGCGCCGCCGGGCGGCGGGGCCAGCATCGCTGTCGCGCGGCAGGTCACGCTGGCGGCCAACGCGAGCACGACGGTGACCTTCACCCCGGCGGCCTACCACCAGCTCGTCATCGCGAATCCGCAGCTGTGGTGGCCCTACCAGATGGGCGGCCAGCCGCTGTATGAGCTGCGGGCATCCGTCTCCGACGCCGCTGGTGAGTCCGACGCGGCCCAGCCGGCGGACTTCGGCATCCGGCAGGTCACCACGTACCTGACCAAGCCGTCGGCGCAGGCACCCGAGGGAGCCCGGGTCTTCGAGATCAACGGCGTGCCCTTCGACTACCGCGCGGGCGGCTGGTCGGAGAACATCTTCCTGCACTACTCAGCCTCCGACCTGGCCAACCAGATCTCGATCATCAAGTCCATGGGGCTCAACGGGATCAGGACCGAGGGCAAGGAGATGCCGGAGGACTTCTACAACCAGATGGACCGGGCCGGCATCCTCATCGACGCCGGCTTCCAGTGCTGCGACAGCTGGCAGCCGTCGTCGAGCGGCCGCGGCGTGACGTCGCAGCAGTACCACGTGATGTATGAGTCGTCGCTCGCGATCGGGCAGCAACTGCGCGACCACCCCAGCGTGCTCGACTTCAGCTGGAGCGACAACCAGCCGATCAACGAGCAGGAGGCCGCCTCGCTGGCCGGCTTCAGCCAGTCGGGCTTCGACGATCCGATCATCTCCTCGGCCGAGTACAACACCAGCGGGATCCTCGGGCCGTCGGGCGAGAAGGAGGGGCCGTATGACTGGGTCCCGCCGGACTACTGGTACGACACCACGCACTCAAGCAACAACGCCAACGACGACGACTCGACGCTGACCAACGTCGGCGGGTCGTGGGGATTCGACAGCGAGGAAGGCTCGGGCGACACCGTCCCGACGATCGACTCGATCGAGCGCTTCCTGTCACCATCGGACCAGTCGGCGCTGTGGCAGCAGCCGGACGCGCACCAGTTCCACACCAACTACGAGTCGACGGACGGGTCGCACTCCGGGTACTCGTTCGGGACGCTTGACAACCTCGACACCGCGATCAAGGCCAGGTACGGCAGCTGGTCCAGCCTGGCACAGTACGACGAGGAAGCGCAGGTCCAGAACTACGAGGACACCCGCGCCCAGTTCGAGGCGTTCATCGACCACTGGGACAACGGCCCCACCCCCGCCACGGGCACCGTCTACTGGCAGCTGAACAAGGGCTGGCCGACGCTGCTCTGGGACCTGTACAACTACGACTACGACGAGGCCGGTGCCTACTTCGGCGCCAAGGAGGCCAACGAGGACCTGCACGTCCTGTACGCCTACGACAGCGGCGGCGTCACCGTCGACAACCTGACCGGGGCCAGCCAAAGTGGCCTTTCGGTTGAGTCGCGCGTCTACGACACCAGCGGCACCGTGCTGGCCGACCAGACCACAAGCGGCCCGCTCAGCCTGAAGTCCCAGCAGGTCGCGAGCGGCGTGCTCGACCCCCGCGTGCCCGCCGCCACCACGCCTCCGACGCCGGCCAAGACGTACTTCGTGGAGCTGATCCTGCGCCAGCATGGTCAGGTCGTGGACCGCAACGTGTACTGGATGTCCACCCAGCAGGACACCATCGACTGGACCACCACCGAGGGCAACCCGCAGGCCAACAACGGCGCGCCGCTGAGCCAGTACGCCGACATGACCGCCCTGCAGAACCTGCCATCCGAGCCGGTACAGGTGGCCGCGTCCACCGCCGCGGGCAAGAACGGCTCGGACACCACCAGCGTGACGATCACCAACCCGTCGTCGAACAAGGCCGTCGCGTTCTTCCTCCGCGCCGATGTCAGGAAGGGGACGGCCGACGGCACCGCGGCCTCCGGCGACAACGAGGTGCTTCCCATCACCTGGAGCGATAACGACATCACCCTCTGGCCCGGCGAGTCCCAGACGCTGACCGCGACCTACCGGTCCTCCCTGCTCGCGGGCGCGTCCCCAGTGGTCAGCGTCGGCGGCTGGAACGTGCCGACCGTGACGTCCGCCGCCCCGCAGACGGCGGCGGCGGTGAGCGCGCAGCGAGCCGCGCAGAGCGCGGCGGGCCTGGCGCACTTCGGTGCGGCCGACGGGACTCCGCTGGGCACCGCGACGACCACCCGGCCGGTCGCGGCGGCCGCGCCGGGCGGCACGGCCGGCCCGGCCAGCAAGCAGTGGACGGTCACCTCAGTCGCCCACTCGCCCGGCACCACGCCGGCGACCAGCTTCAAGCAGGGCGACAGCGCCGACACCTACACGCTGACCGTGACGAACTCGGGGAAGACGGCCACCGACGGGACCACCCCCGTCACGGTGACCGACATCGTCGACCCGAACATCTCCATGGTCTCCATCGGCGGGCCCGGGTGGACCTGCGACACCTCCAACGACCCGACCGAGGTCTGCACCGAGACCGGCGGCCCTGGTGGCACGCCAGCCGTCCTGGCGCCTGGGCAGTCCTACCCGCCGATCACGCTGACCGTCCAGGTGCCGCTCGGCACCGGCTTCGGCACCCAGGACTCAACCGACGGGCTGCACGTGACCAACGGGGTCTCGGTAGCCGGCGGGTCGCCAGCCCAGCCGACGACCTCGATCGCGACCCCCACGCCGATCGTGGGAGTCCCCGGCCTGACCGCCGACAACGCCGTGGACGGCGCGTTCACGCAGGGCGGGACCGGACGGTACGAGATCACGGTGATCAACTCCGGCGGAGCGCCGACGCAGGGCGGCGCCGCGGATCCTGTAACCGCGACGCTCACGGGGCTGCCGACAGGCGTCTCCGTTATGGCGCTCTATGGCAGCGGGTGGACCTGTAACCTCGCGGCCATCACCTCCCCCCAGGCCGAGCCGGCCGACACCTGCTACCGCGACGACGTGCTGCCGGGCGAGAACGGCGAGGAACCGCCGATCACGGTCGTGGCCAGCGTCGCGGCGAACGCCCCGGCCAGCGGGAACGAGACGGTCAAGGTCAGCGGGGGTGGCGACGCGAGCAAGCCGGCCTCGGTCAGCGCCGCCACCACGATCTTGCCCGCCGCCAGCCCGGGCCCGGCCACCCCGACGGCCAACCCGCCTGCGCTGACGGTGACCTCCAAGGCCGCGGGCCAGTTCCGCCAGGGCGACAGCGCGGACGCCTACACCCTGACGGCATCCAACGCGTCCGGCGCCGGGCCGACCGCGGGCACGGTCACCGTGGCCGACACGCTGCCGCCCGGCCTGACCCCGGTCGAGATGACAGGAAACGGCTGGACCTGCTCGCTGGCGCCGGTGACGCTCCCGCCGACAGGCTCGGGCCGCAACGCACCGCCGAACACCTACCAGCCCCAGCCGGCCTGCCAGCGGTCCGACGCGCTCCCGCCGGGGTCGGCCTACCCGCCGATCACGATCCTGGTCGCGGTCGCGAACAACACCCAGCCGTCGGTCACCAACACGGCCTCCGTGTCGGGCGGCGGGGCCGCCGCGGCCGCAAGCGGAACCGACCCGACGGCCATCGGCCAGCTCCCCCAGCTGGCCGTGACCGGCTACCCGTCAGCGGGCGGCATCCTGTACGCCCCGTTCACCCGGGGCCACGCGGGCGCCGACACCTACATCATCGCCGTGGCCAACGACGGCTACGCGGCGACGAGCGCGCCGGTGGACCTCAGCGTTGACCTGCCCGGCGGCCTGACCGCTACGTCGATCACCGCCGGGGCCGGCTGGACGTGCGAGGTCACGACGCTGACGTGCGCGACCAAGTCCGGCGTGCACCTCGCCGCGGGCCAGCAGGACCAGATCACCGTGAACGTCGCGGTGTCCGCCGACGCGCCGCCAAGCGCGGAAACGCCGCTTGGGGCATCCGGTGGCGGCGCGCTGCCCGCCGCCGCCATCGACGAGAACAACGACTACAGCGTCGTAAGCAACGGCGGGGAGTACGTGGTGCCCACCTACATCGCGCCCTGACCAATCGCCGTGCTGGCGCGGCCCTGACCGACTGGAGGCCAGTCGATCAGGGCCGCGCTTTGCCATTGCTGATGATCTTGGGAAGGAGAACACTAGGACGCAAGAGAGCACATCTGGCTCTCACAAGCTCTCTCGAAGGGGACTCGTGATGGGCATTCGCAAGATCGTCATCGGCATGCTGGTAACCGCCGCCCTGGTGGCGGGGGCGGCACTCGCTGTCGTGGCCGCCAGCGGCTCGGCGCACACCGGCACCGGCGCGGCCACGATGGTCGAGTACGCGCTGTAACTCGTAGTAAACGCGGCCCGCGGGCGAGGAAAAGCACCGCTCCCCCTGGCTGGCGGCCAGGGGGAGCGGATGCGGCGAGCCTCAGGCGGTTACCTGGTGACGGTCACCGTGACCGTGCCGGTCACGCCGCCGGACAGCACGCTGATCGTCGCGGTTCCCGGCGAGCGGGCCAGCAGCTGCCCGGTCGACGGATCGACCTCGGCGACCCGCGGGTTACTGCTTGACCACTGGTGCGAGGCCGGGTTGGCGATCGGCACCTGCAGGGCGGCGAGGTTGTCGCCGGTCGGGGTGGTCCCGGTGGCGGTGAGCTGCTCGCGCGCGCCGGCCTTCAGGCTGGGCTGCGGAGCGGTCACCGCGATGCTGCTGAGCACCGGCTGGAAGGCGAACTGGATGGTGCCGTTGGGCAGGATGTGGAACAGCACGTAGTTGTAGAAGCCGCCCTCATTGACCGCGATGTAGGCGGGCACGCCCGCGTCGGCGGTGTCGAAGTTCGGCAGGCCGTTCGGGTCGAGGGTTCCGTCCGGGTCAAGAACCTGCTCGGCCACCCCGCGGGACTGGCTGTTGAGCAGGACCACGTGCGTCCCGGGGTGGGTATTACGGTAGTTGTCGATCAGCTGCTCGTACATCTGCGCCTCGTACCGGTCCGTGAACTGGCTGTTCGCGATCGGGTGCGGGTCATACGGCGACGCGTGCGTGACCACGAAGATGTCCTTGGAGGTGCTCGCGCTCAGCTGCGAGACCAGCCAGGCGTACTGCTCCTCGTCCGGCACCTGGTACGGGTCGGAGGCGAGCAGCCCCTCCCACGCGCTGTCGACGTCAATGAACTCGGCGTTGCCGTCGGTGTAGCTGTAGTGGGTCGGGCCGAACACCGACGTCCAGTTCCCGTTCTCAGGGTCGGCGCCATTGCCGATGTCGTTGTCGCCCACGGTGTTGTGGTACGGCAGCCCGAACGACTGCATCATCTGCTGGCCGTACTGCTCGTCGGCAACCGAGCCGGCGTCGGTGAGGTTGCCGACCACCTGGACCATGTTCGGCGTGGCGTTGGCCGGCAGGGCCGATATCGCGCTGGCGATGGCGCTGGTGACCACAGAGCCTGTCGTGTCGTGGTCGGCCGACTGCAGATGCGAGTCACCGAAGGCGGCGACCGTCACGCCACCGGGCGCGAACTGCCCGGGCGAGCTGACGTACTGCAGCCAGTTCGGGTTCTGCGGGATCGCCGTGTAGGGCGGCGTGTCCGACGGGCGTGGCGAGTACAGCCCTTCCAGGTCGGCCACGTACAGGTCGCCGGTGAGCGTCTGCGACGGGTTGATGACCAGGAAGTCCAGGAAGTTGAGCGTCATTGGGAGCTGAGCGCCCTGCGGGACCTGGGCCTCGATGAGCTGCCAGCCGTTGTAGGTGACGGTGGTCGGGTAGAAGGTGTCGGTCTGCCCGTTGACCTCGGTCCAGGCCTCGGCGAAGGTCAGCTCGCCGTTGGAGAGCGGGGTGCCGGGTGTGCCGCCGATGCCCTTGATCCACAGCCCGATCGCGGTCGGCGCTAGCCCGTCGGCCGAGTCGCCGATCGTCAGCGCGCTCTTCGAGGAGAACACCACCTGCGAGACGCCGGTCGCCTTGGGAATCGAGTAGTGCACGTCCATCGAGCCCGTGTCGCCCGTCTGGGCGGTCTGGGTGGTCGACTCACTCAGCGTCCCGGTGGCACCGTTGGTCGCGTTGAGCGCCCAGTTGCTGGTGTCGGTCATCGGGTCGATGACCGTGGCCGAGTTGCCGACCGCCACCGAAGCGGTCGCGGACTTCCCGCCGGCGGTCGCGGTGACCGTGGCGAGGCCGTCGCCGGTCGCGGCCGCGGTGAACAGGCCGCCGCTGCTGATCGTGCCCAGGCTCGCCGGGGACACGGTCCAGGTGGCGTCCTGCGGGACCATCGTCAGCGCGGTGCCGCCGAACGCGGTACCGGTCAGGCTGAACTGCTGGGTGGCGCTGTTGCTCACGTCCGGCTCAGCCGGAGACAGGCTCAGGCTCTGCGGCCTGCTGGTGACGCTGAGCGGCTCGCGCGAGACCGCGTCGCCCGCCTTGACGACCAGCCAGCCGAAGCCAGGGCGGCTCCCGGCGGTCAGCGTCAGCTTGGCGCTGGTGCCGCTGCTGGTCGGGCTGCCGGTGACGGTGGCCAGGCTCGAAGGCTCGACCGAGACCTGGACCGGAGTCGAAGCCGGGTTGCCCTCGGCGTCAGTAGCGTAGGCGCTGACCTGCTCGGTCGCCCCGGTCAGCAGGGCCATCGGCTTGCCGCCGTTGACGACGGCCCTGGTCGCCGCGGCCGGCGCGGCCTCAGTGGAGTAGAGGAACAGGCCGTTGGCCACGTTCCGCTCGTCGCCGTCCGATGGGTTGTTCAGGACACTGACTCCCGACTGGCCGGGAAGCCGCGCCACCATCTCGGCCGACCCGCCGGAGTCGAACTCGATCGCGTTGTACGCGCCGTGGGCCAGCATCCACTGGGCGAACTGCGGGCGGGTCAGGCCGACGGCCTGGTTCTCGCTCTCCCGGCCGTCGAATACGGCCTCGATCGCGTGGGTGCCGTCCTTGCTGACGCCGATCCCGACGATCGGGTAGGCGACGTTGTTCTCACCGCTGCCCGTTACCGGGACCGCCATCGCACCGTTCTGGGCGAGGTAGGCGCCACCACTTACGGCGGTCTGGATCTGGTCGAGGCTGTAGGGCGCCAGCGAGTCGGACACCGTCAGGGTGTCGCCCGCGTGCACCTTCTGCAGCCAGGTCGAGTCCGCGGTGCCGCGCCGCGCGATCAGGTCCTCCTGCCCGGCGGCGAGCTGCGGCAGGGCGGTCTGGCTCGTCTTCACGCTGGTGATGGTGAGGACGCCGTTGCTGACGGTGCCAGCCGCGATCGTGGACGCGCCGATCGTGACCGCGCCCAGGTACGGGGTCACCGCGGTGAGGTTGTTCTGGTCGATCCGGTTGAGCGCGGCCAGCGGGTCGGTGGCGCCGGTCGTCGTGTCGTCAACCGTGCCGCTGAACGTCTCAGTGGCCATCTCGACCTGGCCGTTGGTGAGGACTTCCAGGTCATACGGCCAGGAGGCAACCGGGCTTGCTTCGAGCACGCCATTTTGGATCAGCATGCCGTCCGGCTGGCCGGTCGTGTTGATGGCGAAGAAGTCGGAGTTCACGCCGGTGATGGCGCCGGTCCTCGTGGCCATCGAGGAGATCGTCTCGTCGGACGGGTCGATCAGCTTGTTCCCAGCCTCGACCGCGCCGAACTTGATGTTCGGGTTGGTCAGGTCGATGTTCATGACCTGGGCCTGCTGCGCCCCGCCGACGGTCTGGTAGGTGTCGGTGTTGTACTGCACGCCGCTGGTGATGGTCTGCGAGCGAGTGGACTGCTCGCCGACGACCTGCGGCCAGTAGGTGGGGGTGGACGGCAGCCAGGGTCTGCTCGTCGCCGTGGTGTGCATAGCCGTGTTGCTCGCATGGCCGGCCGCGAGCGCGCTGCCACCAGTGGTGGCAGCCGCCGCGACCGCGCCGGTCGCGCAGATGACGGCCAGGATGGTGCGTGCTGATGCCCGCATGGGTCTCCTGTCCCGTGAATTGATGAACGGAGACATGAGAGCGGACGAAAATGAACAGGAACCTACACCTGTGCGTCGGCGTGGCGGGTGCCTCCTAAATCATTTCAGCATCCTCACAGTTGGCCCGCAGCGCGGCCGGATATGAGCCGGCTGGCACGGAGGTACTGAATGCCGAGGTCAAGCGCGGCCTCGAGCGGGGTGATGTCCCCGGTCGACATCATCATCACCACCCCGCCCTGGATCCCCGCGAGCAGCCCGGCGGCGGTGCGGTCGGCATCCAGATCCGCGGCGACCTCGCCCGCCGCCTGCATGCTCCGCACGCCCACGGCAATCTGAGCCTGCCAGCCCGCCATCAGCTCAGCCAGCACTGCCTGCGTGCCCGGGGTCATCCGCCCCAGCTGGGAGACGAGGGCATTGAGCGGGCACTGCTGGCCCTGGGCGCGGTAGCGGGCGAGCACCGTGTCCCGCCACGCGAGCCAGCCAGCCCACGAGGTGAGCTCGCCGAGCTGCGGCTGCTGGTCGGATAGCACGCGATTCGCTGGCGGGTGGCGGCGCCCTCGGGCGTCAGGCTGCCGGTCATGTCCTCACCTCATTTTTGGACTTAATAGTCCAATTTACCCACCACAGGACCGGACATGCTACGAAAGATTGACAAAAGAATGTACTTCAGTAGAAGCTGAGATGACTTACATGCCACTCTGCCATTAGCGCACCCGGGCCGCCCAGCCTACTAAGGACGGTGATAGCAAGGCAGATCGCTCTACTAATTCCCTGTTGCCGCCGCGAGCAAGCAGCGGCGCTTCGCGCTGGCCAATTCATGCCGCCAGCCAGCGTTATCACTCGTTTCTGCGCTCGTTCAAGAATACCAGTCAGGCATTCCCGGCCGCGGTTATTCGCCTTACCGAACGGATGGATACATGGAAGCTACACAGGACTCCGCAAGACGTCGGCGCGTCACGTGGCGGGCGGGCGCCACGCTGATCTCGCTCGCCGCGGCGCTGGGCGCGCTCGCGGGTACCGCGACCGCCCAGGCCTCCGCCTCCCGGCCCGCGGCGGCCCCGGGCGCATCCACCGCGTGCACGGCCCAGGCGATCCAGGCGACGCTGCACCTCGCTCACGTGACGGTCGTCAGCGCGGCCACCGTCACCAGCGGGAGCTACACCCCGCCCGGCGCTACGCCGATCACGGGACTGCCGGCCTTCTGCGCGGCGGCGCTGACGCAGACCGACTCCGCCGGGAATGCGATCAGCATCGAGGCCTGGCTGCCGGCCGCCTGGAACGGCCGTTTCGAGGGTGTCGGCGGCGGCGGCTACAGCTGCGGGATCAGCTGGTCGGCGCTGGCAGGCGGCATTCAGAGCGGGTACGCGACCGCGTCGACTGACTGCGGGGTGCCCGCCGCCGACGCGCTCACCGGCCAGTGGGGGCTGACCGCCAGCAACACCCTGAACTGGCCCCTTATCGACGACTTCGCCTACGCGGGCATCCATGACATGTCGGTGGCGGGCAAGGCGGTCGCGGCCGGCTATTACTCGCATGCGCCCAGCTACTCCTACTTCGACGGCTGCTCGACGGGCGGGCGCGAGGGGCTGATGGAGGCCCAGCGCTACCCCAGCGACTACAACGGCATCGTGTCCGGGGCCCCGGCGATCAACTGGACCCAGTTCATCCCGGCCGAGCTGTGGCCTGAGCTGGTGATGAAGGAGAACAACGACTACCTGCCCAGCTGCAAGGAGGATGCCTTCACCGCGGCCGTCGTCAAGGCCTGCGACAAGTCCGACGGGATCACCAACCCGTTCATCGCCGACCCGGCGGACTGCCACTGGAGCCCCTCCCGCCTCATCGGGCTGGTCACGCCGTGCGGCACCATCACCGCCACCGACGCCCGCGTGATGGAGCAGATCTGGGCCGGCCCGGCCACCACGGGCGGCAAGAAGCTCTGGTACGGGCTCGAGCCCGGGGCCAGCCTCAGCGGCCTGGCGGGCACCGTCACCAGCGATGGCGTCACGACTCCAAGCCCGTTCCCGATTACGGTGGCCTGGCTGCAGGACTACCTCAAGCAGGACCCGTCCTGGAACTGGCAGACGCTCACCTACAGCCAGTTCGACCAGCTGTTCGCCCAGTCGGTCAGCGAGTACTCCACCACCATCGCCACCAATGACCCCAACCTGTCGCAGTTCAAGAAGGACGG
>Ga0335072_10001208_pt1 | contig 42898 bp, 38 predicted proteins | sample Lox_Sample_21_FD_206725 | JGI IMG/M metagenome (GOLD analysis project Ga0335072, IMG submission 206725) | Soil microbial communities from Loxahatchee National Wildlife Refuge, Florida, United States - Lox_Sample_2.1 | ecosystem: Environmental > Terrestrial > Soil > Wetlands | place: USA... | reverse complement strand
CCCGGTGAACCTGTTCAACGGCAGCGACGGCGAGTGGCGTGCGCGGATCGCCAGCCTCCAACGCGACCGCCTGACCCTCACCGTCGGCGATCAGCACTGCCCGCAAATGCCCGAGCCGGACCTGTGGCTGGCGTTCGCTTTGCTGAAACGCGACGCCACCGACCTTGTCGTGCAAAAAGCCACCGAGCTCGGCGCCGCCCAACTCTGGCCCGTCCTCACGGCGCGCACCAACGCTGCGCGCGCCAACCTGGACCGCCTGACCGCCATCGCCGTCGAGGCGGCAGAACAATGCGAGCGCCTCACTGTCCCCCGGATCCACCCGCCAGGCCGCCTGCCCGACCTTCTCGGCGCATGGCCGCAAGACCGCCGCCTCTACGCCGCCATCGAACGCGCCGCCGGCGCCCCGCCGCTGCGCCCCACCAACCAGCCCGCCGCCCTGCTCGTGGGACCCGAGGGCGGCTTTGCGTCGGATGAACTTGAAGCCATGGCCCGGCATCCCTTTGTTACACCGGTGAGCCTTGGCCCCCGCGTCCTGCGGGCGGAGACGGCTTGCGTCGCCGGGCTGGCCCTGTTGCAGGCACCTCTCTGCGGCTAGAACTGTGGTCCAACCCCGACACGTCCTGGGAAGCCGAATGTCCAATCCGGGAGAAAGCGACGCGACCCCGATCACCTCGATCCGCCAGCTTGCCGATTATATCGCGGCCGGCTGCAAGCCGTCCGGGGCCTGGCGGATCGGCACGGAGCATGAAAAGTTCGGCTTTCGCGTGGAAGACCTGGCGCCGCCGCCTTATTTGCCGGCCGGCAACCACCCCGGATCGATCCGGGATCTGCTGGCGGGCCTCGAACGCCTCGACGGAACCCCGATCGCCGACCACGGCAATACCATCGGCCTGAAACAGGGCAGCGCGGCGATCTCGCTGGAACCCGCCGGACAGCTCGAGCTGTCCGGCGCGCCGGTCGAGACGCTGCACGACGCCAAGGCCGAAATGGACCGGCATTTCGACCAGGTCCGCGCCGTGGCGCAGGACCTGCGGATAGGCTTCGCCCCGCTCGGCTTCCACCCGCTCGCCAGCCGCGCCGGAATGCCGTGGATGCCGAAAGGCCGCTACGCCATCATGCGCCGCTACATGCCGAAGGTCGGTACGCTCGGTCTCGATATGATGACGCGTACCTGTACCGTGCAGGTGAACCTGGACTACGGCTCGGAAGCCGACATGGTGCGCAAGCTGCGCGTCTCGCTGCTGCTCCAGCCCCTCGCCACCGCCCTGTTCGCCAACTCTCCGTTCACCGAGGGCCAGCCGAACGGCTTCCTTTCCTACCGCGCCCAGGTCTGGACCGACACCGACAACGACCGCGCCGGCATTCCGGCCGTGATGTTCGAGGACGGCTTCGGCTTCGAGCGCTACGCCGAATGGATGGTGGACCACGTCCCGATGTATTTCGTCTACCGCGACGGCGAGTACATCGACGTGGCCGGCAGCCGCTTCCGCGACTTCATGGCGGGCAGCCTGGCAGCGCTGCCCGGCGAGCGGGCGACGGTGGGCGATTTCGCCGACCACCTGACCACGGTCTTCACCGACGTCCGCCTGAAGCAGTTCCTGGAGATGCGGGGCGCCGATGCCGGCCGGCCCGATATGATGATCGCCCAGTCCGCACTTTGGGTCGGCCTGCTGTACGACGATGCCGCGCTGGCCGCGGCCGAGTCGCTGCTGCGCGCGGCCGGCTGGGCGGATGCGGTCGCGCTGCGGGACGCGGTGCCGCGCCGCGGACTCACGGCGAAGTTACCCTGGCGAGACGGCGATCTGCGCGACCTCGCCCGCGACGTGATCGCGATCGCCGCCGACGGCCTGCGCGCGCGGGCGCGCAAGGACCCCGAGGGCCGCGACGAAACAACCTTTTTGCTGCCCCTCCAAGAGGTTGTGGCAGGTTCCCCAACCCAGGCCGAACATTGGCTGGCCCGTTGGCGCGGTCCATGGGGGAACGACGTGCGTAAAATTTTCGCCGAAGGCGCAATATGAAAGAATTACATAACGCTTGGCGTGGTTATCCAAATTGCGATACAGTTGAGACGGTGTTGATGACTCGATGATGGCAGGCACGACAACAAAGCTCGCGGGCGTCGCCAATCAATCCGGCCCCTCCGGGCAGGTGGTGCTCCGCCTGCGCCTGATCGGCCAGATGGAAGCCTGGACGATCACCAGCGAGAACGTTCTGCCCGCCGGACGCAAGACCCGCGCCCTGCTCGCGGTCATCGCGCTGTCCGCCCCCCGTCCCGCCCTGCGCGGCCGCCTCGCGGAGCTGCTCTGGAGCCGCCGCCCGGAGGAGCAAGCGCGCGCCTCCCTGCGGCAGGAAATCCATCGGCTGCTGGAGACGCTGACCCCCGCCGGCTCGGAAATCATCCAGGTCACCCGCGATCACCTGTCGCTGAAGCCCGGCGCCGTCTGGGTGGACGTGGAAGAAGTGATGCGGGCCACCACCGACCAGCCAGCGTCCCTGTCGCTGCTCGATGGCGACCTCATGGAGGACCTGGACGGCATCGACCCGACCTTCGACGCCTGGCTGACGACCGAACGCGAGCGCCTGCGTGACCGCGCCCGCAACGTCGCCGAGGCCCTGCTGCGCGAATCGAGCGAGCCCGAGGCCGCAATCCCCGCCGCGCAACGGCTGCTGCAGATAGACCGCGCACATGAGGGCGCATGGCGCGCCCTGATGCGGGCGCATGTGGCGCGTGGCGAGCGGGGCATGGCGATCCAGGCCTATGACCGCTGCCGCGCGGTTCTGGCGGACCTGCTGGATGCCGCGCCGTCGCAGGAAACCCAGAAGCTGCTGGCGGAAATCCGCGGCCCTTACGGCAGCCGCGTGCCGGTCCGTGCCGCACCAATACCCGCCGCAACGCCGGCACCCGAATCGCCGCCGCCGCCGCTGCCCGCGGCAATGGACGACGTGGCCGACGAGCCGGTGCCGGTGCTGGAGGCGCGGGCCGATGCCCGCAACGCGCGGGGCGGCGCCCATGTGGGCGTGATGCCCATGCTGTTCCCCGGGGCCACTGACGAGGAAGCCCATCTGGCCCCCGGCCTCGCCGAGGAGATTACCACCGCACTCTCCCGCTTCCGCTGGATGTTCGTCGTCGCTTCCAGTTCGCTGGGCCGCTTTGCCACCGAGACGCGCGATGAGGGCGCGATCCGCCGCACCTTCGGCATCGACTTCCTGGTCGACGGCTCGATCCAGCGGGTGCGCAACCGGCTGCGCATAACCGTCCGCTTGCTCGATCTGCGCGCCGGCAACCAGGTGGTTTGGGCTCGGCGCTTCGACCGCCAGACCAACGACCTGCTGACGTTGCAGGACGAGATCGCGGCAGAAGTCGTGGCGCAAATCGATCCCGAGATCCTGCTGATCGAATCGCGCCGCAGTTCGACGCGGCCGCCGGTCGACGCGACGGCGTACGACCTGGTGCTGCGGGCCATCCCGCTGATCGGCCGGCTGGAACGCTCGCAGTTCATCCAGGCCGGTGACTATCTGGCCCGCGCGATTGAACTCGAACCCGACTACGCCGCGGCGCATGCGTGGTATGCCTATTGGAACGCCTTCCTCGTCGGCCAGACCTGGGCCGAGCAACCGCGCGTCGTCATGGAACGTGCCGGCCAGCATGCGGAAAGGGCCATTCTGCTCGACCCGTTCGATGCCAGGGCAATGACCATCGCCGGCCATGTCCGGGCCTATCTGCATCGCCGCCTGCGCGAAGCGATCACGCTGCATGAGCGCGCCTTGTCGCTCAATCCGAACCTGGCGATGGCCTGGGCCCTGTCAGCTTGCGCCTACGCCTACCTGGGCGATCCGGACGAAGCGGAACGCCGCAACGCGCGCTACAAGAAGCTGTCGCCGTTCGATCCGCACGCGTTCTTCTACGATACGTTCTTCATCTACATCCACTTGCTGCGGCGGGATTTCGAATCCGCCGTCGCGGTGGGCCGCGCCGTCAGCGAGATGAACCCCGCCTTCTCCGCCAGCCACCGGCTGTATCTGGCCGCCCTGGGCCATACCGGCCGAATGCAGGAGGCGGTGGCGGTGCGCGACCGGCTGATGGCGCTGGAGCCGGACTTCACCATCGAACGGTTCCTCGCCACGTCGCCACTGGAGCGGGAAACCGACCGGGAACTGATCGCGCAGGGGCTGCGGCTGGCGGGCATCGCGGAGCAGGATGCCGATGCGCTGGTAACGCACGGGGTCGAAACGTCGAGCGCCTGCTGAACCGAAACCTGCGACCTGCCGCGCATTCTGGGGGGCGGCGAGCGGCCGTAGCATCGGGGCTTCGCCTCCGCGCCTCACCAAGGGGCTCTGTCTCTCGGCGTCCCCGCCAAGGACCGAGCCGTTGGCGCCCTTGCCTGACTGGATCCGGGGCGGCCGCGGGTCCGACGGCGAGTCTCTCAGCTTATCCCGTGGTGTCGCCGCCCTCGGTGGCCCGCCGCTTGCGGGCCGCTGATGCATACTGGCCGCGAGGCCGCACTTCCTGCACATGAGGCCGAACCACGGTGTCGTAATAATCGTCCCAATCCTCGGGTGAAAGCTGTGCCAGGTCGGGCACCAGTTCGTAATTGTTGAGCGTGGACTCCTCGTATGCCTGGCGCGGCACGGGCTGCACCTGGAGCAAGGGGAATTCGGCGCTGAAATCGATCGGGACGTCGGTCTTGGTCAGCCGGATATTGGTCAGCAACGGCCCGAACCACCGATCCGTCTCGATGATGCCCTCGAATGGTTCGTAGCCGCCGCGCCTCGGCACGTTGGCGGGCGCCCGCACAAGCAGGCTCCAGCCCGGCGCGGTGCGCGCAACGATGCCTGTCCAGAGTTGGAGCAAGCCGGACTCCTGCAGCGAGACCAGGAAGGGCGGGCTGTATTCCCTGATCTCCGGCGGTGCGACCGCATCGAATTGCTCCCGGAAGCCCGGGAATTGCACGGCCTTGAGCGGCATCCAGTCGGGCGCGCCGTCGTACGTCCATATGATGTCGTGGCCGTCCCACAGCAGGCTGAAGCTGATCGGCGGGAAGACGTAATAGCCGTAGCCCGAGGCGCTGGTGGACGGTTCACAATAGCGAAACGCCCGAGTCGGCAGCGAACCGGCCGCCGAACGGTCGGCCCGCTGTGGCAGCCGCGCGGATGGGATCAACCGGTGAAACACGACCTGGGGTGACTTGCGCGCCGCTGCTTGCGGACGATCCGCGGGGGCGGTGATCGAACTGGACATGGCGGATCTCCCCGGGCTGTCGCAATCAGCGGCATACGCCGGGCAGATAAGCTGCCCGGCGTACCATCATAGGATAGTTTGCAGTAGGGTTGGGAGCGCGTGCCGAATTAGCGGCGCGTCGCAAGCGACGGCGCGCACGCGCCGAGACGGACCTTGCCGGCATCGGCGGTCGCGAGAGTCGGGGCGCACGCGCCCAGGCGGACCTTGCCGACATCGGCGGTGGCGAGAGTCGGAGCGCATGCGCCGAGACGGACCTTGCCGGCATCGGCGGTGGCGAGCGTCGGGGCGCACGCGCCCAGGCGGACCTTGCCGGCATCGGCTGTCGCGAGGGTCCGAGCGCAAGCGCCCAGGCGGACTTTGCCGGCATCGGCGGTGGCGAGCGTCGGGGCGCACGCGCCCAGGCGGACCTTGCCGACATCGGCCGTCGCGAGGGTCGGAGCGCACGCGCCCAGGCGGACTTTGCCGGCATCGGCCGTCGCGAGGGTCGGAGCGCAAGCGCCCAGGCGGACTTTGCCGGCATCGGCGGTCGCGAGCGTCGGGGCGCAGGCGCCCAGGCGGACCTTGCCGGCATCGGCGGTCGCGAGCGTCGGGGCGCAGGCGCCCAGGCGGACCTTGCCGGCATCGGCGGTGGCAAGGGTCGGAGCACAGGCGCCCAGGCGGACCTTGCCGACATCGGCCGTGGCGAGCGTCGGGGCACACGCGCCCAGGCGGACCTTGCCGGTATCAGCCGTGGCGAGGGTTGGGGCGCACGCGCCGAGACGGACCTTCGCGGCGTCGGCAGCGGCGAGGACCGGAGCGCAAGCGCCGATAAGAACCTTACCCTTGTCAGCAGTGTCAGCAGAGGTCGCGAGCAGCATAGTTCCGGCCCTTCCTTCGAGTATCTTGGCGGTGGTAACGTCGACAGCCAGCGAAGCCGTGCTGTCGCTGTGAACAGGATGATCCCAGATTGAGGAATTTTTATCGTTCATTTGACGTTACTTTGGCGTCAAATCGTGAACTGCGGTTTTTTGGGCCTAACGCCGCGTTTTGCCGACAGAATATGACGGCGATCACGCCGGATCACGTCCCGAAAACTGCAACAAGTGCCTGCCGATCGGTTACCGTAGGGGTTATCTAGAGCGGACGTATATTTTCGATCTGGTTACAACCACAACTTATTCTGTAGTTTCTGGCCGGCTCCTGACGATCATCTGCCCGCAACGCATCGATCACGGAGAGTTTCCGCCGGGCACACGGGATGGCGGACCAGCCCGAGGCTCAGCTACGCTGAAATCGCGCTGCTGAAAGCGTTAAGATCGGCCGGAGACTCCCAGCATGACCACCGAAGCCCAGATCACCGCCTGGCTTGCCGGGCAACAGCCGGCCATGCTCGCGATGCTGCGGGAAATGGTCGACACCGACAGCGGCAGCTACAACAAGCCGGGGATCGACGCGGTCGGCGCCGTGGTCCAGCGCTTCATGGCCGAGCATGGCATCCCGGTCGAAGTGCGGCCGCAGCGCAATCACGGCGATTGCCTGCGGGCTGCGGTGCCGTGGGACGGTCCGGCCGGCAACGCCGGCGGCAACATCGTGCTGATGGGCCACCGCGACACCGTCTTCCCCGATGGCGAGGCAACCCGCCGGCCATTCACCATCCGGGACGGCATCGCCTATGGCCCGGGTGTCGCCGACATGAAGGCCGGGCTGGTGATGAACTGCTTCGTCCTCGCCGCCTTTGCCCGTTTCGGCGGCGCGCCTGCTCCTTTGCTCGGTCTGTTCACCGGCGACGAGGAGATCGGCAGCCCCGAAGGCCGCGCCGTGATCGAAGCCGAGGCCCGCCGCGCCCGCGTGGTGCTGAACGCCGAACCGGGGCGGGTGTCGGGGAACGTGGTGACCGGGCGCAAGGGCGGCGTGTTCATGGCGATGCGGATCACCGGCAAGGCGGCCCACTCGGGTGCCAATTTCGCCGACGGCATCAGCGCCATCGAGGAGCTGGCGCGCAAGGTGCAGGCGATCCACGCGCTGACCGATCTGGATCGCGGCATCACGCTGAATGTCGGCCTGGTGCGCGGCGGGCAGAGCGTGAATACCGTGGCGCCCTGGGCCGAGGGCGAGATCGACCTGCGCTATAAGGAAGCGCCGGACCGGGACGATGTGATGGCGCGGATCGGCTCGATCGTGGAGCGCAGCTTCATGCCGGGCACACGGTGCGAGCTGACCGTGAAAGGCGAGTTCCTGCCGCTGAACCAGACCGCCGCATCCCGCAAACTGTTCGATATTTATGTGACGGCGGCAGCGGATACCGGGTTCGCCACCGAGGGCGAGTTCACCGGCGGCTGCGCCGATTCCGGCTTCACGGCCGCGCTGGGGGCGCCGACGCTGTGCGCTGTCGGGCCGGTCGGCGGCAAGGCGCACAGCCCTGACGAGTTCCTGCGGATCGACAGCCTGGTGCCGCGGGCGCAGGCCTGCGCGCGGGCGATCCTGCGGCTGGAGCAGGCGGGGCTGTAGCGCATCCGGACCGTCATACTGCAGTACGGTCCTATTGCTGCGCCCACCGACATCAACACCGCGCCGTCGATTGCTCCATCGGCAATGCCCCGTCTGGCCTATTACGGGTGACCGCGCGCATGGCACTGCCTTGGCTGGGCGCCCCGCCTCTTGTTTCCTCGCGGACCGCCGATTAGTCTAGACAGACTAGACAAAGAGAAAACCATGCACGAATGGCAGTTGCAGGACGCCAAGAACCGCTTCAGCGAAGTCGTCCGCCGCGCTCAGGCCGAGGGGCCGCAAACGGTCACCGTCCACGGCAAACCCGCCGCCGTTGTGCTCTCCGCTGACGCCTACGCGGCACTTACCACGCCCCGTCCGTCTCTGACCGACTACCTGCTGTCAGGTCCGGCCTGGCCAGACGAACTGGTCGACCTGATCAACGACCGCGCGCGGGACACCGGCCGCGATCCAGCGCTGTGAGCTTCCTGGTCGACACCAACGTGCTATCGGAGGCGCGCCGCCGATCACCGCCAGCAGTCGCCTGGCTGCGAGCTGTCGATCCGGAAGCATTGTTCCTCAGCGTCATCACGATCGGTGAAATCGCCAAGGGAGTCGCGATTCGGGAGCGGACTGATCCAACGGCGGCGGCCGCGCTCGCCCGATGGTTGGGCGGACTGCGGCAAACGTACGCGGACCGTATCCTGCCGATCGACGATTCCGTAGCGACCGCGTGGGGACAGCTCATGGCACGGCGCACATTCCCGGTTCCCGACGGCCTGATCGCCGCAACGGCCCGGGTTCACAACTTGCGGCTGGTCACGCGCAACGCCGACGATTTCGCCGGCAGTGGCGTTGACGTGGTCAACCCGTGGGCGGCATAGGGCGCCTCCCGCCCGCCAGGACTTTCCCACCGCCATGCCCCGCCGCAAGCCGCGCGGCCGTCCGCTCGACGGCTGGCTCATCATCGACAAGCCGCCGGGCCTCACCAGCACCGACGTGGTCAACCGCGTCCGCCGCGCCTTCGACGCGCAGAAGGCCGGGCATGGCGGCACGCTCGACCCACTCGCCACCGGCGTGCTGCCGATCGCCTTCGGCGCCGCCACCAAGACCGTGCCCTACGTGATGGACGGCACCAAGCTGTACCGCTTCACGCTACGCTTCGGCGAAGCGCGCGATACCGACGACGCCGACGGCCAAATCACCGCCACCGCCGCCGCCCGGCCCACCAATGAGCAAATCCAAGCTGAACTGGAGAAATTCCGCGGCGACATCATGCAGGTCCCGCCCGCCTTCTCCGCCGTGAAGGTGGCGGGCGAGCGTGCCTACGACATGGCCCGCGAGGGCCGCCCCCCGGTTCTGGAACCCCGCCCCGCCCGGGTGGACCGCTTCGAACTGATCGAACGCCCCGACCCCGACCACGCCGTGTTCGAGGTCGCCTCCGGCAAGGGCGTCTACATGCGCAGCCTGGCGCGGGACCTGGCTGTCGCCTGCGGCACGCTCGGCCATGTCGAAGCACTGCGCCGTCTGCGCGTCGGCCCGTTCATCGAGGCGCAGGCCATTTCCTTGGACAAAATACGCAGCACCGACGACGCGCCACCCTCAGCCGAACTGCTGCTTCCAGTTGCCACTGCGCTGGCGGAGATGCCGGCGCTGGCGCTGACCGCGACGGAGGCGAGCGACCTGCGGCACGGCCGGGCGATCAGCCTCGTCACGCTGATGGGCCGCATCCCCGATCGTGCCAACCCCGATGGCGGGCTGGTGCGGGCCATGGCAGGCGCGCGGGTGATCGGGCTGGCTCGACTCGAAGACGGCCTGCTGAAGCCCGAGCGGGTGCTTTAGCCGCGCGTTTCGCCGCACGGTCATCCCGCGCACGGCAGTGCGACTCGCGATAGGCGAGAGCGCTTAACCGGCCGAAGCCGCGCCCGTTACGCCACTCCGAAATCGATCAACTGCCGCACCGGCGCGCCGGACTTCAGATTGGCAAAACCCTCGTTGATCTCCTCCAACTTGATCCGTCCGGAGATCAGCGTGTCAAGCTTCAGCCGCCCCTGCCGCCACATCTCGAGCAGCCGCGGCATGTCGACACGGAAGCGGTTGCCGCCCATCGAGGTGCCCTGGATCTTGCGATCGCGCAGGAAATCGGCGCCGTGCAGCTCGATCTTGGTGCCGAACGGGATCATGCCGATGATCGTCGCCACACCGCCCGGACGCAGCATGGCGAAGCATTGCTCGGCCGTCCTCTTCAAACCGATCGCTTCAAACGAATAGGGCACGCCGACGCCGCCGGTCATTTCCTTCACCGCCTCCACCGCATCGACGTTCGACGCGTTGATGGTGTCGGTGGCGCCCATCTCCTTCGCCTTCTCCAGTTTATCGGAGTTGGTATCGATCGCGATGATGCGTGTTGCGCCGGCCAGCGCCGCGCCGTTCACCGCCGACAGGCCGATGCCGCCGCAGCCCACCACCGCAACGGTGCTGCCCGGCTCCACCTTCGCCGCATGGAACACGGCACCGACGCCGGTCATCACGCCGCACCCCACCAGCGCCGCGCGATCCAGCGGAATCTCCCGACCGATCTTCACCACCGCATGTTCGTGCACCAGCATGCGCTCGGCAAACACCGAGAGATTGAACGCCTGGTTCAGCACCTCGCCTTTCCAGGTCAGCCGGCGCGCCGCTCCGGGCAGCAATTTGACTTCAGTGTTCTCGCAAAGATTGCTGTGGCCGGTGAGGCATTGCGGGCACTCGCCGCAGAACACCGACAGGCAGGTGATGACGTGGTCGCCGGGCTTCACATAGGTGACGTCCTCGCCGACCGCTTCCACCACCGCGCTGCCTTCATGGCCGAGCACGCAAGGCGTGGGGAACGGATACAGCCCTTCCATGAAATGCAGGTCGGAGTGGCACAGCCCTGCGAACGCCGTCCGCAGCAGGATTTCGCGCCGCTTCGGCTTGGCGTGGTCGACGTTTTCGATGGTCAGCGGCTGATGTGGCGCGTGAAAGACCGCGGCTTTCATGGCATTGCCCTCCCGTATTGTCGGGCAAGGCTAGAGCGAAGGCGCGGGCGCCGTCCACCGGCCACCCACGCCGCCCTGAGAAAACGGCACGCGTTGCCGGCGTCAACCGCGGTGACCGCCGCCGCCGAAATGCCCACCACCGAAATGACCATTCATGCCGACATGGGCAAAGCCGCCATGCGGACCGGCGAAACCGTGAACCGGGCCGCCGTGTCCGGCAAATCCGCCATGCGCGAAGCCGTGATGGAAACCGTCGAAATTGTGGAAGTGATGGTCGCCATGAAAGCCAAACGTATAGAATGGGTAGGCGCCAAAGCCGTCATAAAATCCGAGATCGGTATAAGGCCCAGGGTAGTAGCCCGACCAGCCGTAGTATCCGGCAACACTGGTGGGTTGGGCGGAATAGCCGGCACAGCCCGCCAACGCGAGCAAAACCACAAACACTGCCAGACGAACCGGCAGCCGTGTATTCCTGATTTTCATCGCTCCAATACGATCCGTTCCTGTCGGCGACAGGCTCGGAGGGCGCTCCTTACGATCGCTGCCCCATGCAGCAATCTCGCGAATCCAGATGGGCGTGCGCAGCCGCGCGACAATTGCACGCACAATGCAGGTGCCGTACACAAAACCGCGGTTCAAACCAGCTATGCTCAAATGTCGGGCGCGGGACACACGCACGGATCACGCACCCACTGAAGTCCGTGACGCAATTGACATCACGCGATCACGGACGCGCGACCAGCCCGTCGCGCGCCCGTCCAAACCTACTTGAACTTACATGTGCTGGCTGCCTGACGCGGATCCGTTGCCCGAGGCCGCACCAGTCCCCTGGTTACCCATGTTGCCTTGTGCCATACTGGCACCCCGGTGCTGCACCATCCCGGCTCCGCTACTGCCCGGCGACATGTCATTCCCGGTCATCCCGCTGCCCATGCTGCCGTTATCGGCCGATCCCACCTGGAACGAACGGCCGTGCTGCGCAGCCTGCAGGCTTCGCTGGTTCAGCCTGTCCACCTGGGCGTTTTGCGACGTATCCGTCCGGCCACGCGGCGACGAACGCATCGCATGGTGCGACCAGTGATGCATGCCTGTCCCGTTCATGCCATTCATGCCGGAATCCGAGGCGGTGCCGGTGTTGCCGCTCATGGACGCAGTACCGCCGTTATTTGCGGACATCCCGGTGCTCGGCGGGAGTTTGCCGGAGGACGGCATGCCATTGTTGCCCGCCATGCGGTTCGTGCCCGCATTCATGCCGGCGCTATTCATACCTGTGTTCGAACCGGCGCCATCATTGCCGCTAACGGACGAGGCGCTGCCGTTATTCGCGGACATGCCGACGCTCGGAGGGATTTTGTTCGAAGAATTCGTGCCGTTATTGCTGGACATGCTGTTGGTTCCGGCACTCGTGCCGGTGCTCATGTCGCTGCTGGCCTGGCTGGCCGAGCCACCGGCAGCGGTATCCCCCACGGGGGTCGTCGCGGCATAGCCGGGCACAGCAAGCACCAGCGCCAGAGCGCATACCGAGCCCAGAAGGCGTCCCTTTCCCATACCCTGCTCCTTCCATTGTCGTCGCCCCGCCATTCAGCGCCGCCATGATGTGACGAAAGCATCAGGCCAGGACTGCAATCAACGTGGGAAAGCTCAGGAACGCACGCCATCACATCCGGTTGCGCGCTTCAAAGAACGAGTTGCGTTTGCGTGACTTTCGCCACCAGCCGGCCGTTCTCTCCGGTCAGCCGCGTTTCCCAGACCTGCGTGCGCCGCCCACGATGCAACGGCACGCTCTCCGCGATTACCCGCGTGCCCACCGGCGCGGCGGCGAAGAAATTCGTCTTGCTCTCCAACGTTGTGGTGGACTGGCCCTCGCGCAAATTCAGCACCGTGCCGAGCGCGCCCAACGTATCGGCGAACGCCATGATCGCGCCGCCGTGAATGGTGTGACCGACCGTGCAATGTTCTTCCGCGACTACCAGTTCCGCCACGACGCGGTCGGCCTCCGCGAGCGTGACGGTCATGCCGAGAAACCGTGGCAACCCCAACGAACTTAGCAACGCAACCGGATCCATGGCCCTTTCCTTCCCTGCCCGGCCCATCTTGCCGCCTGGCCAAGGTTCGTCCAAGAGCGTTGCAGCATCCAGACGAGACGCAACAATGACCGACCTCGCCACGTCCAAGGTCCGCCACGTCATCGACAGCCCGGCTTTCCACGCCGCCAGTGCCACGTTGCGCGCGGAGCATGACCGGACGGTGCAGGACATCATCACGCTGACACAGATTGCCGCGCCATCCTTCCAGGAGGCCAACCGTGCCGCGGCATGGAAGGAGATGGCGCTGGCGCACGGTCTGCGGGACGTGGAGACCGACGCGGAAGGCAATGTCACCGGCCTGCGCCGCGGCACCGGCAATGGCCCGCTGATCTGCGTCGCGGCTCATTTGGACACGGTGTTTCCCGCCGGCACCGACCTGACGGTGCGGCGCGACGGCACGCGCTTGCTCGCACCCGGTGTTGGTGACGACACGCGCGGCCTGGCGGTATTGCTGGCATGGCTCCGCGCCATGGATAGTGCCGGCATCCGTACCCGCGCCGACATCCTGTTCGTTGCCGATGTCGGCGAGGAAGGTCCGGGCGACCTGCGCGGCATGCGCCACCTGTTTCAGAAGGGCCGCTACAAGGACCGGATCAGTGCCTTCGTCACGGTGGACAGCCCCAACATGGAACGGATCGCCACCGGCGGTGTCGGATCGAAACGCTATCGCGTGACATTCAAAGGCCCGGGTGGCCACAGCTACGGCGCATTCGGGCTGGTCAATCCGATGTACGCGATGGCCGGCGCCATCGTCCGGCTGGGACAGGTGCAGGTACCCGGGCGGCCGAAAACCACGTTCAGTGCGTCGGTAACAGGCGGAGGCACGTCGATCAATTCGATTCCCGATACCGTGTGGACCGAGTTCGACCTGCGTTCCGAGTCTCCCGACGAACTTGCCCGCCTGGAGCAACGGTTTCTGGCGATCGTGGATGAGGCGGTGGCGGCTGAAAACGCCGCGCGCTCGATCCGTACCGGCACGGTGAGCGCGGATATCGCGAAGATCGGCGACCGCCCGGCAGGACATACCGATGAAGCGCACGAACTGCCGCGTCTGGCCCGGGCGGCACTCGAGGCGCACGGTTTCCAGCCGACATTCGAAGCATCTTCGACGGATGCGAACATTCCCATGAGCCTGGGGATTCCCGCGATCAAGATCGGCTCCGGCGGCACTGGCGGCCGCGGGCATTCGCTTGAGGAATGGATCGACGTGGAGCAGGAAGCCAGCCTGCGCGGCATGTCCGCTGGATTGGCAACCCTGCTCGCGTTGGCCGGAATCGCGTAGCAGTGGGCTATGCTGCGATTGCGAAGCGCGAGGCGACCAGGCAATTGCCGTCAAAGATCGTAGCGACTGGGTTTGCCTGGCCGCTGTCTCGCATTGACACTGCCCGCAACGACAAAAGGCCGGCCCATGCCCGCACTGATCCTGCTTGGCGACGTCAACCTGATGAACGTGGACGATCCCACGGTGCCGTTCGCGCGCGTTCGCGACACGTTCCGTGACGCGGATTGTGTGTTCGCCAACCTGGAATGCTGCCTGTATCGGCCGCCACAGGCGCATACCTTCCATAACGAGGGCTTCTTTGCCGACCCGGATATCGGCAGCCAGGCGCTGCACGATGCCGGCATCGCCGCGGTCGGTGTCGCCAACAACGTGAACTATGGCGAGGCCGCGATCCTCGCTTCCCTCGCGCGGCTGGATGCAATCGGCCTGCCGCACACCGGCGCCGGCGCCAACCTCGATGCTGCCCGAACGCCCGCCATCGTGCGGCGCGACGGCTTGCGCTGCGGATTCCTGCAACGCAGCTCGGTGTATTGGCCCACCAATCACGAGGCCGGGCCGCACGATCCCGGCATCGCCGTGATCCGCGGCCACACGGCGTATCAGGTGCCGATGCACAAAACCCGTCCGGAAATCCCGCCAATGAATCGTCCGGGCGTTCCGCCGGTCATCGTCACCTGGGCCGACCCCGACTACCTGCGCGCCTTCGCCCAGGACATCGCCGCATTGCGCGCCCACGCCGACGTGGTGGTGGCGTCGTGTCATTGGGGCCTGCACAAGGACGTGCTGGCCTATATGCGCGAGATAGCCCATGCCGCGATCGATGCCGGCGCCGACATCGTGATCGGCCACGGCCCGCATTATTCGCTGGCGGTGGAGGCATATCGCGGCAAGCCGATCTTCTACGGCCTCGGCAGCTTCAGTTTCCACACCGGCCATGGCGGCCGTCGGCATGGCGACTGGATCGGCATGATGGCCACTGCGACATTCGCCGGCAAACATCTGTCCGGAGCACGCTTTCGCTTTGTGCGCCATAACGATCGCAACGAGACGGTGCCGTGCGCCTTGTCCGACGAGCAGCAAGAACTGGCGGACATCGCGAAACGCAGTGCGGCGTTCGGCACGCGGCTGACCATCAGCGGCGATGACGTGCAGGTGGAGCTGATCTGATGCACGGGAGCCGTCCAATGGGCAAAGCCCACGCCCTGCTAACGCGCGAGCGCGTAGAACCGGGTGGGCGGTATCTTGCCGTCCGCACCCAGCATATCGGCCCGGGTGCGATGCGCGGCATGGCACAGACTCAGCGCAAGGTACGGCGCCGGATCGACTGCTTTCCCGCCAACGAGCATGGCGAAAAACAGATGCATCCCATAGGTCACGCCGGTGTGTCCGACCACGCCAAGTTGCTCACCGCGGCGGATGATGCGCTGCCCTTCAGCAATCGCCGGTGCGACCATGCCGAGATGGCTGTAGATGCCTATGAAGCCGGGATGCTGCACCAGGATTTGTAGGCCACCCGGACCGCGGCGCTCGACCCGGATCACGACACCCGCGGTGATCGCCCGCACCGGCGCTCCAGCGGGTGCCGGCAGGTCGATGCCGTTATGGTATGTACCTGCCAGCGGACGGGCGGGCAGTATGCGCGGCCCGAATGGCGAGGAAATGCAGGCAGGCACCACCGGCTCCACCAGAGCCGAATGCAGTGGCGGATGTGCCGGTGCCACCGGGAGCGGCGCGCGGGCGGCAGCGGCGGAATTGGCGAGCGCCACCAAACACGCGCTGACAACTGCAATTGCTGTGATGGCATCGACAACAATCTGCCTGATCACAGCGCGGTCTCCACGAAAATGAACGCGACAGATCAAGCAAGAGCACTGCTTTGTCTATTCAGAACAGTGTGGATGGGGCGCATACGGCATGACAATGGGGTGAACGGACCGCCGGCCGCGATACCGCGCGCAGCGAGGCTGCCGCCGGGATCGCACGCAAGGTTACCCGTGCAAGCCCGCCCGACTTCATGCAACCTTGGCACGGCCGGCGATCACCCCGGGACGGTCCGCGGCGGCCTGATACTGGCGGGAGAATGCACGATGCATGTGGTCATCGTCGGCGGCGGCATTGGCGGCCTGGCCACGGCACTATCGCTGCATGCGGTCGGCATCGGCTGTACCGTGTTCGAGCAGGTGCGGGAACTGCGAGAACTTGGCGTCGGCATCAACACCCTGCCGCACGCGATCAAGGAACTGGCGGCGCTTGGCCTGCTCCCGGCGCTCGACCGCGCCGGCATCCGCACGCGCGAACTGATCTATGCCAACCGCTTCGGCCAGGTGGTGTGGCGCGAACTGCGTGGCACCGACGCCGGTTTCGATACGCCGCAATTCTCCATCCATCGCGGCAAGCTGCACACCGTACTGCTCCAGGCGGTACGCGAGCGGCTGGGCAACGATGCCCTGCGCGGCGGCTGCCGGCTGGTATCGCTGTCCGAACGTGGTGATCGCGTGACGGCGCGGTTCGAACAACGCGAGGGCGGCGACACATTCACCGTGGAAGGCGACGCGCTGGTGGGCGCGGACGGCATTCACTCCACAACGCGCGGCATCTTCTATCCGCACGAAGGTGCCCCCGTGTGGAACGGCACCATGCTGTGGCGCGGTGCAGCGGATTGGCCGGTCTACATGGATGGCCGGACGATGGCGATTTCCGGCGGCATGGCTGCCAAGTTTGTATTCTATCCGATCTATTTCGATCCGGCCGCGCCGGACCGGCGACTCACCAACTGGGCTGTCATGGCGAAGCTCGACGATCCTGCCGGCGCTCCGCCGCCCCGCCGCGAGGATTGGAACCGGCCGGGAGAATGGAACGATATCGAGCCATTCATGCGCGGCCGTTTTCGCCTGGACTTCGTCGACCCGCTGGCGCTGATCGCGGCGTCCGGCACGTTCTATGAATATCCGCTGTGCGACCGCGATCCGCTGCCGTGCTGGTCGATCGGGCGCGCGACATTGCTCGGCGATGCGGCGCATCCGATGTATCCGGTTGGGTCGAACGGCGCGAGCCAGGCCGTGCTGGACGCGCGGGCCTTGGCCCGGCACCTCGCCGGTGGCGCGCCGGTGCCGGAGGCGCTCGCGGCATACGACGCCGAACGCCGGCCGATGACGACGGAGATCGTCCTGAACAACCGCAAGGGCGGACCGGAGCGCGTCATCGACGTACTGGAAGAGCGCGCGCCGGACGGCTTCACCGATGTCGAGCAAGTGGCCTCGTACGCCGAGCGCGAGGCGATCGTGCGCGGTTATGCCTCGATCGCAGGCTTTGCCAAGGAGCAGGTCAACCGGCCGCGATGATGTATCGGAATGCCGTTATGGCACGCCGCCGGGAACGGTCGCGCAGAACGCACGAAATGCCGCCATGTCGCCATAGGATCGCTGCGCGCCGCGCGCGGTGACCGAGTGCGCGGCATAGCGCACTGCCCACTGCAGCGCCTGCTTCACATCCGCACTGCCGGCGAGGAAATGCGCGAAGCTGCCAATGAACGCATCGCCCGCGCCGGTCGTGTCAACGGCCGCGACCGGCACGCTGGGGATATGCGAGACGCCATCCGCCGCCACCAGCAACGCGCCGTCGTGCCCAAGCGTCGTGATCACCGTGCGGATACCGCCGCGCCGAAGCTTCTGCGACGCGGCCTCGATCTCCGCGAACGAGCCTGTCGGCATTCCGGTCAGCAGCGAAAGTTCGCCGCGATTCGGCGTGAAGAATGCAACATCCTGCAGCCTCGCCAGATCGAGATCGGGCCGGGCAGGCGCGGGATTGAGGATCACGCGGCGGCTGTACCGTGTTGCCAGCGCCACAACATGGTAGATCGTTTCCAGCGGCACTTCAAGCTGCAGCAGGATCAGTTCGCAAGCCAGCAGATCCGCCGCCGCCGCATCGATGCCCGGCGGCAGCAGGTGATTGTTGGCGCCTTTGACGATCAGGATCGAATTTTCGCCGGATTGCTCGACCAGGATCGTCGCAACGCCGCTGGAAACGCCCGCAATGACGCCGACATGGCGCGTATCGACGCCCTGCGCCTTGAAGTTGGCAAGCAGGTCGCGGCCGAACATATCGTCGCCGACCTTGCTGACCATCAGCACATTGCTGCCGAGCCGCGCGGCCGCCACCGCCTGGTTGGCGCCCTTGCCGCCGGGCCCCATTTCGAACCGCGGTGCCTCGAGCGTCTCGCCGGGTGACGGCATGCGTGAGATATAGGTCACGAGATCGATGTTGATGCTGCCGACGACCGCGATGCACGCCATGGTTCAAACGCTCCGGATTGTCTCGTCCATCATGACCGCCGCCGTGACGATGCCGTCAGAACGACACATGCGTCTTCAATCCCAGCACGAAGGCGCTCGGTACCCGTGAGACGCCGCCGGGCCGCAGGAAATATTCCATTTCCGGCTGCAGCGTCACGCCGCGATACACCGGAAGCTGGTAGTTGAGTTCGAAAACCGTCGCGTGCGTCTGCACGCCATAGGCATAGGTCGGAGCCAAATCGAACTCCTGCTCCAGCGTCTCGGTGTGCGTCAGGCTCGGCGCGATCTTATAGTACGTGATGCCGAAACCGATCTGATCGTGCGGACGGTCGTGCCAAAAGCCGGAATACAGCAGGCCCGCCCAGATGAAGTGCTGATAGAGCGAGTTGTCGCCGTCGTCGTGCGCGTAGGCGGCAAGCACGGTCAGGCCCTCGTTTGGTCCCGGCCCGGTGCGCAGCACCATCTGGTCAAACGTGGCCCAGAACTGCCCGCGGCCGTGCTGCATGCGTGGCGGCAGCCCGGACAGCACGAACGGCTGGCCGTTGGCATCCACCAGGTTATCGGGAAACGCGCTGCTATCGTAAGCGAAGCCGATCTTGTAATGGCCGGAAAGCTGCGAAGCGCCGAACACCGGCTGCCATCCGAGTTCGAGGGCGTAATACGCACCGGTGACCACGTTCGTGGACCAGTTCCAGCCGGTCGGGCCGCCCGCGGGGAACGGCTCCGACGCATAGACGCCGAACATTACGTAGGTTTCCTGCGTCGGCAGCGCCTTGAGCCGGCCGCCCCAGGTGCTCAACGGCCAATCGATGAAGCCTTGCTCCTGGGTCAGCGCCCGCGGGTGGCCGCAGATCGTCAGCGTCATGAAATTGCAGTAGAGCGGCGAGGCGGCGAAATCCATGCCGGGAAACACGCGGCCGAACACGAAGTCCAGGCGATCGTTGAATCCCTTTTCCTCGCCATAGAGCCACACGTCGCGCAGCGCCGTGCCGAATCCGGCGCCGTAGATTTCCTGCGCCTGGATCACGTTGTCGCCGATATAGTCGCTGCTGAGGTTGCGGCCGGAGCGATGGACGATGTTCAGGTGGGTGGAGAATCCGGTGATCCCAGCCAGCTTGTCCCAATCGATATCGAGCTGAAAACCGATCTGGTCGGCGTAGTCGACCCCCTTTCGCAATCCGCCGGTGACGTTGCCAGCGCTTTCTGTCGTGTAATCGAGGTTGAAATCGATGCCGAGCTTGTTGAGATAGCTGCGCAGGCCGTTCCAATCGCCGAATAGGTGGGTGTTGTCGGGCGCTGGTTGCGGTGGCGGTATTTTGGGCGTCGATTCCTCGAGGTTCGGCGTCGCACCGGGCTCGCTGGCTTGCTGTGCAACCGCGGGTGTGGCCACGGGCATCACCGCGACGGCAAGGGCCACGACGCCGATCAGTGCGACCCTCATGAATATTCTCGCCAGCCGATCGGGACCGAAGCCAGACGCTTTGAAGCCGGGCGCCGCAAACTCGGGGGCATCAAGGCATATGCGTCGCGTTGCACCAGGCGTAGCGGTCGCGGTCCCCGCCCCAGGCCGCGGCGATCGGTGAGTCATGGACGTACCTCCATTTTTTATAGTCGATTGCCGTCGTATCGCGGAATCGGCAAGCCTCGCGCCGCCCGAGAATAGCGGGTTAGCCAGGGCGCGCGTGATTGAATTCGCGCGCGGCCGTTGATCCCTTGGTAATCACTTTCAACGGAACAGGGATACTGGCAGGCACCTGCCGGCCTATTATCACATTATTCGCCTGCTCGACCCCGAGGCCGCCAATGAGTTCCGGCTGCTGAGCGATCGTCGCGTACATCGTTCCATTGTTCACCGCCGCGATACCGTCCCTGGTTCCGTCGAACCCGACCACGACAATCTTGTGGCCGGAAGCCTGTACCGCCTTGATCGCACCGAGAGCCATCTCGTCATTGGCGGCAAACACGGCATTGATGTCGGGATGCGCCTGAAGCATGTTTTCCATGACATTCAGGCCTTGGGTACGATCGAAATTCGCCGGCTGGCTGGCCACAAGCTTGATACCGCGAGATCCGGCTATCGCTTCGCGGAACCCCTGGCTGCGGTCGCGCGCCGGATCCGTTCCTGGCTGGCCTTCGAGCTCCGCTACATTGCCATGACCGCCAAGCGCCTTGACGATCAGCCCGCCGGCGACCTTGCCGCCGCCCACATTGTCGGACGCGATGTGGCAGATGACCTTCGCCCCCTTGACTGCCCGGTCGAGAGTAATCACCGGCACCTTCCCACGCGCCGCCGCGCGAACCGCTGCCTTGGCCGCGTCGGAATCGACCGGATTGAGCAAGAGTACTTTGACATTCTGATCGAGGGCATCCTCGACGTTGGACAGCTCTTTGGCCGGATCGTTCTGGCTGTCGACGATGATGAGATCGTACCCAAGTGCCTTGGCCTTCGCCTTGGCACCATCGGCCATGCTGACAAAGAACGGGTTGTCGAGCGTCGACACGACAAGGGCAATCTTGTCGGCCGCCCGCGCCGCGCCTGCCGCAGCGCAAAGCAACCCGGCAACGGTGAGCAAAAAAATCAGTCTTCGGGTCACGGTGGCTTTCCTTTCCTGAACATGGTCCTGCCCTGAACGCGGCCGATCTCCGAACCCGGAGTGGGTTGCGCCGTTATGCCGCGTTGCCGCGCCGATCGACCAGAACGGCAAGTAAAATCACGGATCCTTTGGCGATCGCCTGGTAATAGGACGAAACGTCCATCAGATTGAGCGCATTGTTCAACACACCGATGATGAGTGCGCCAAGCAGCGTACCGGACATGCTGCCGATTCCTCCCGCCAGGCTTGTCCCGCCGACCACGACAGCGGCAATGGCATCAAGTTCGTAACCCACCCCCGCGGTCGGCTGTGCGCTCTCGAGCCGCGCGGTAAGGATTATTCCAGCGACGGCGGCAAGCAGACCGGACACCGCATACACGCTGATCGTGATCAATGTGACATTGACGCCCGAAAGCCGCGCGACGCTTGCATTGCCGCCGATGGCATAGACGTAGCGGCCAAACCGGGTCTGGGTGAGGACGATCCAGCATGCGGCAAAGGCGATCGCGGCGACGATGACCGGAATCGGAATGCCAAACCAATAACCGCCGCCGAGATCCCCGAAGGCGTCGGAAGCGACGGCACTGCTTGCGTCGACCGGCCTGCCGCCGGTGTAGACCAGCACAACGCCGCGCAAGATGGTCATGCTGACCAGCGTGGCTATGAACGGTTGTACGGCACCGTAGGCGATCGTCACGCCGGACAGGCTGCCCAGCACGATTCCCGCCAGGAGAACGATGGGTATCGTGGTGACGAGACCGTGTCCGCCGGCGATAAGGTTCGCTGCGAACGCACCGCACAGTGCCAGCACCGAACCGACGGAGAGGTCGATTCCCGCGGTGAGAATGACAAACGTCATACCCATCGCGATGACCGCGTTGATTGAAGTCTGACGCAGTACGTTCAGCAGGTTCCCGACATCCAGAAAATTCGGACTGGCTAAGGAGATGCCCGCAACCAGCATCACCAGTCCGATCAGTGATTTGTTTTTTGACAGAAGCCGCGGCAGCGATTGCATTTCTCAAAATCTCCTAGGCCACCGCACGCTGCATGATTGCATCCTGCGTCGCCTCTCCCCGGTCGAAGGTCCCGGACAGGCGACCGCGGGACAGCACGAGGATCCGGTCGGCGATGCCCAGCAACTCGCGCAGGTCGGACGAAATGAACAGGATCGACAGGCCCTCGGCCTTGAGATCACTGATCAGACTGTATATTTCGCGGCGAACGCCGACATCGACGCCACGGGTCGGCTCATCCACGATGAGTATCCTTGGCCGGGTTATCAGGGCTTTGGCCAACGCCACCTTCTGCTGATTGCCGCCGCTCAGGGTCGCAATCACCGCGTCGGGGCCCGGGGTGCGGATGCTGAAGGCCGCGATGTAATGGGCCACGGTCTCGCTCTCTCGGCGATGGACGATAAATCCGAGCCATGACGCGAAACGCGCCAGCCCTGTCAGCGACATGTTCGTCAGCACCGAATGGATCTGGATCAGGCCCTCGGATTTGCGGTCTTCGGGAACATAGGCAATCCCGGCGCGCACGCCCTCGGCCGGCGTGCGCAACGACAATCTTTGCCCATCGACGTCGATCGATCCTGCCCGTGCGGCAAGAGCACCGTACAGTGTCCTGCCGAGCTGAGGGGTGCCGGCGCCCATCAAGCCGGCGAGGCCGACGACTTCGCCCTTGCGCACCTCGAACGAGATATCCTCGACCCCCGGTGCCGACAGGCGATCGACGCGCAGGCGAACCGGCCCATCGGCGGCAGGTTTATACGGGAACTGATCGGCGATCTCGCGGCCGACCATGTGGTGGATCACCGTCGCCTCGTCGAGGCCAGCCACGGGTTCGGCAGCAACCGTGTGTCCGTTGCGCAGTATCGCCACCGAGTCGCAGATCCTGAAAATCTCGCTCAACCGATGCGAGATATAGATGATACCTTTGCCCTGCTCGCGCAGCCGACGGATCGCATCGAACAAAATGTCGGTTTCGACGTCGGTCAGCGAATCCGTGGGTTCATCCATGATGATGAGTTTTGCGTTCAGCGACAGCGCGCGGGCAATCTCGACCATCTGCTGCTGCCCGACACCGAGACGAGACACCGGCGTGGCCGGGTCGATCGCCTGGTGCACGACGGCAAGCAGCTTGCGCGATTCCGCGTTGAGTGTCGGCCAGTCGATCAGTCCCAATCTGTTATGCGGCTCGCGGCCGAGGAAAAGGTTCTCGGCCACGGTCAGCCCAGGCAGCAGATTCAGATCCTGATGAATCATCGAAATGCCGGCGGCGATCGATTGCCGGGGATTGCTGAAGCGAACCGCGGTTCCGTCCAGGCTGATCGTGCCGCCGGGGTCGGCCTCGGTGATGCCGCTCACAATCCTCATGAGCGTCGATTTACCAGCGCCATTCTCTCCGAGCAGCGCCACCACCTCGCCCGCGAGCACCCGGAGATCGACCCGATCCAGTACTGTCACACCGTGAAACGTCTTGCTGATACCGTGCAGCTCAAGAATCGGCGGCTTCGACGCCAAGGCCGGTTCAGCCATGATGCACCTCAAATCCCCATCGGCATGCCGGCCGCGCCGTCAGTGCGACAGCCTGCGCCGCAGCCGCACGGCGATATGAGGAGGGTCAGAGGGCGCGCAAGCCCTCGGTAAGCGAAAGACACTCTTTCGCGACGCGGTCAGCGCTGCTACCCGGACCCGCGCCCGCAGTCGGTTCGTTCCCGCGCGCGCTTTTAGTGCACCGCAGCAAGCCCGGCCACCGGAACCCCGGCCGCCCCTGGCCGGCGTGCGGCGAGCAATTGCCGGGCTTCTTCGGGCCGGCCGGTTTCCAGATACGCCTTCAGCAGGGTGAACTCGATCAGGTCGTGCTGTGCCCGGCTGCCGCCGATCCGCTCGTTCTGCCCTGCCAGGGGCGTCAGCGCCGCGATCGCCGCGAGCCAATCCCCACGTTCGAACGCGATAAAGCCGCGCGACAACGCGGGAAGGTAGTCACCGGATGGATAGCGCCCGGCGCCCGCCGCCGCCGCCATCTGCCCGGCGCGCGCGTCCAGCGCGGCATCATCACCCATCACCGCCTGCGCCAGGATCACGTGCAGGTCCGCCAGCCCGCTGCCAGGCCGCGGCAGCGCCTCACCGGCATACTTGTACAAGCCGCGCCATGCCGCGTTGTCACGCGGATAGCCGGCCAGTTCGGACCGCCACAGGAACGCGGCCCCATCCGACATTTTCTGCTGCGGCCCGCCGCTGTGGCGGTCCAGGGCGAAGCCGTCGTGATACAGGCGCAACGCCGCCTCCCAATTCCCGGCCTGCAGCTCGCACAGCGACAGATGCCAGCTCAGATGGCCATGGAAGAACCCGTCGCGCGGATAGCCGGCGAGCCATCCTGGCAGGAATCCACGGGCCGCCTCCCGGTCGCCGCTCTCGTAGCAAACATGGGCGAAGCTGTGCGCGGCATGGGCATTATGCGGGTTCGCCGCAACCGGGCGGGCGGCAGCGGACTGCCCATCCTCGGACAGCGCCATGGCGTGATAGGCGAGGAACCAGGGGTCGTCATCGTAATGCGGCGCGAGCGCATCCATCAGCAGCGCGATCCGGTGCTTCTGCCCGATCTGGCCGGAGGCGCCGATCACGCCGTTGGGGTTGGCCGCGACGGCGAGCACCAGTGCGTCGCGCGGCCATGCCGCCAAATGCTCGTGCAGGGCAGCGACCGCGGCCTCGCTCTGGCCGGAGAACGCCAGGTCGAAGAACGCGATGTGACTGGCCTCGCGTGCCGGCAGGCCGGCGGCGACGTCCTTGGCCGCCGCCAGGGCCGCGCGCGCCGCGGCCGCCTCGCCATAGCGCATGTGCACCTGAGCCTTGCCGGCATGCGCCAGGGCAAAGCCGGGATCGGCCGCGATGGCGCGATCGAAGGCCTCCGCCGCGCCCGGGTAGAGCGTCAACGCCAGCTCGGCGCCTTCTACATAGGCGTCCCGCGCCGCGGCCGACGCGGTGGACAAGGGCAGGTCGTAGCGGTCCGCCAACATGGTGCATCCTCCTGGCCGATCTGGCAGCGAGCCTACCGCTTCCTTCGGCGACAAAGAACAGGGGGCGCGCGGCGGCGGCGATCGGGGCATGGAACGAGCGGGCTGGGCGGTTGCCGCACGCGCGGGACCGGCGGTGGAAAAATCGTAACGCTGTGAGCTGGATCACAGCGCCCGATTCAATTTCGTCGCGAATAGCGGAGCCAGCTCCAGACCGCGGCTTGCCGTGAACGACGCCGTGTAGCACCCAGCCGCGGCTTCCGGAGCAAGAAGCCGAGTCGTGCCGGTATCCAACTCGCAGGCAAGATCGAGGTTTACGCAGAGCTTCTCCAGCGGAATGCGACGCATAAGCTGGATACGATACCGTTCTTGGGAGTAAACGACGCCTATCGTTGCTGCGACACGATGGAAACCAGCGGTGGCCAGGAATCAGCGCGTCAGGCCGCTGGCCGAAGGGAGGGAAAATGACTTGGAAATATAGCCAGGCCACCGGGGTACTCACCCACGACGGAGAACTTATTGCCACCGGCTATGCGGGCATCGGACCGGATCTGAACAATCCCGCCTCACAGAATATCCCGTTCAAGGGCCCACTTCCCCAGGGAACGTACAATGTCGGCCCGCCGATGGCGGATGGCGGACACATGGGGCCCTACGTCCTGCCGCTGACTCCGTGGCCGGGAAACAATATGTTCGACCGGGCTGGATTCTATATCCACGGGGACACCCCGGCGCGCAATCAATCGGCATCGAATGGCTGCATCGTGCTGGACCGGCAGTGGCGCACCATGATCGCCCAGTCGAACGACACCCTGCTTACAGTCATCGCGTAAGGCGGCGTCGGCAAATAAGTGCGTCAGCACGCCGACAAAGCCGCCGATCAAAACAAGGGTTTAGGGCTTGTTCGACCGTGCAACCGATTCGATTGTTCTCGATCAAGCCCTAAGCCGCCGACGCTTCCGTCAGTCAAACCAACCCGGAGAATGCCATGCCACTCGCGTACCGGAATGCCGGGCTGTCGCAAGGCAAGAGCCAGGACGCCGCGCTCGTCCGTGCTCTGCAACAGGATCTGCGCAGCCTCGGCTATTTGTACCGCGGCATCGATGGCGAGTTCGGTGCCGGCACGGTGCAGGCTGTGCGGCGGCTGCAATTCGACCTGATGCAGAACGACGGCAGCTCGACGAATAACAACGGTCCAGCGCCCGTCGCCCTGACCTCGTTCAACCAGGGCGTCACTGCCGTGACCGGAGTGGTGGATGCGGCGCTCGCCGACAGCATCGAGGCGGCACTTGCCGATCCGCGCGTCCCCCGACTGCCGCGCAGCGACGATCCGGTTGCGGCGAACCGCGCCGCAATGGACGCTGTGGCCGACATCAGAAGCGCGACCGCGCCGACGCCCTACCTGCTTGCGATCTTCCGGCAGGAAAGCAGCGGCCAGCATTTTGCCGTGCCGAGCGGCAGGCAGGATTCCGACACGTTCGTGACCGTCGGCCTCGATCACAACGGGCCGTCGCCCGACCAGGTTACCTCGCGCGGTTACGGTCTTGGCCAATACACCCTGTTTCACCACCCTCCCAGCACCGACGAGGTTCGCGATTTCATCGCCGATCCCGTCCGCAACGTACAGAAGGCGTTTGCAGAACTGCGGGACAAGTTCGACAATTTCATCGCCGGTCCTGCATCCACCGCCGACGACCGCCAGGCCGAGCACCCGAGATTGTCGCTGCGGCTATGCCGCTACGCGTCAGGCGACGCCCGCTACATGCGAGCGTGCAAGGACTGCGCGATCGAGGCCGGCAAAGTCGACATCGGTCCGGGCACGCCGCTGTATCATGGATCGTCGCAGACCTATGGGCAGGCGAAATACTACTCCAACCCAAGCTACACCGGCGTGCCCGACCGCGCCGCCTTTCTCTGCGACTGGCCCTATGCGGTACGCCGGTACAACGGCAGCGGGCCGGATTCGTTCAACTACCAGGCAAAAATCTTGACCAACCTGCTATCCGAACCAGACATCGCCCCCGGAGCATCGACATGAACCTGAGCAGTATTCTCGATACCGCCATCGGGCTTGTCTTCGTGTATTTCCTGCTGTCGCTCATTGCCAGCGGCATCCAGGAGGTTGTCGCCGGAATATTCGCCTGGCGCGGCACCTATCTTGCCAGGGGCATTGATGTAATTCTCGACAACAACAGCGCGGCTGCGTTCGGATGGGCCGGGGTTTGCGAGTGGTTGCTCGCTCATTTCAGCAACAAATCGCTTCCCACGGCCGCCGGCCGGCTGGCAAAGACGATCGCCGACCAGAACGGGCCGGCGACGCCGGCGCAGCAGACGCTGCAACGCGTGCTGTCGGTACACGCGCACCCATTGATGAAGGGCACGCCTTCGGCGGTGCCGTCTTATATTCCCGCACGCAACTTCTCGCTGGCATTGCTGCAGACATTGCGCGATGGTTCGAAGGCGCCGTTGTTCAGCCAGGCCGAGCGCACAATAGACGCGTTGCCCGACGGCGATCTCAAATCAACGCTGTCCGCCTTTCTCGAAAGCGCGGGCGGAGACCTGGATACGTTCCGCTCGCAGCTCGAGCAATGGTTCGACGATGCGATGGATCGCCTGGCGGGCGTCTACAAGCGGAACAGTCAGTACATCCTGATCGTTCTCGGGGTGCTGATTGCGGTTCTAACCAATGTGGACAGCATTCGCGTTGCCCGTACGTTGTGGGAGACGCCAGCACTCCGGGCGGCGCTTGTCGACAATGCGCAGCAGGTCGCGGCCAGCCAGATGCCGACACCTTGTCCGAAAGTGCCGGCTTCCAGCACGCCGCAAAATTCGCAGACGCCGCCGGGCGCCAACAAGCCGGCGGGCACGGATACCCAGCCCGGCTGCGATGAGACGCCGGACGCAATACTGAAATCGGTCATGGGCCCATATCAGTCGTTGGAGGATACCCACATTCCATTTGGCTGGTCAGAGGGTCACACGCTGAAGGACGTGTCGTGGGCAACGATCGGCGGCTGGGCGGTCACGGCGGCCGCCATCGGCCTGGGTGCTCCGTTCTGGTTCGGGCTGCTGCAGACGCTGGTGAACATCCGAAGTTCCGGGTCGAAGCCAAAACCCGCGGACAACGGCGACGGTGACGGCGCCAACTGACGCATCGCGCGTCGAAGCCATCCGGTGCGGCCTCGCCGACCTGGAACACGTGCAAGGAAACAAGCGATGCCTGTCAACATACAGCCGCTGAGCGATGCCGAGGTCACACAATGGTTCGATACGCCCGGCGATGTCGCGCCGAACACGTTCGAAATCGCGCTGGTGCTCGGCGGCACGGTCTCCGCGGGAGCGTATACCGCAGGCGTGCTGGATTTCCTGATCGAGGCCCTGGACGCCTGGACCGACCTGCGCGACGGCCCGAACGGGCGAACAGTATCGCGGCATAAAGTTGTGATCCGCATCATAACCGGCACCTCGGGCGGCGGGGTCAACGCGGCCATCGCCGCGCGCGCGCTGGCGTACGATTTTCCCCATGTCTCGCGTGGAACGGACCGCGCGGTTGCCGCCGGCAATCCGTTCTACGACACCTGGATCAATCGCCTCACGCTCGATGGCTTGCTGAAGACCTACGACCTTGATGCCGCCGGCGCCACCGCGGTTTCGCTGCTGGACGGCACGGCGATCGATGCCGCCGCCAGCAACCTGGTCGGCTTCGCCGCGCAAACGCAAAAACCCCGGTCGTATCTGGCAAATCCGCTGCGATTGATGCTGACGCTTACCAACCTGAACGGCATCGCCTACCGCATCGACTTCGGCAGTGTGAAACTTGCCGATGGCAGCTCTCGCAGCCTGGGCGAAGACTATATCGATCATGCCGACTACGCGCGCTTCGCTCTCGTCTATCCCGGTCAGGCGCTCAACAACCCGCGGCCGGACGAGTTCGTGCTTGGGTTCGGCGACACACGACTGCCGCAGGCGACGGATTGGCCGACGTTCGGACAGTTCGCCATGGGGACCGCGGCGTTTCCGATTGGTTTCCCGCCGCGCCGGCTGACCCGGCCGCTGGACCATTATCGCTACCGCGTCGTGTCGGTGCCGGGCGACGGCAACCCGGGAACCGCGATGTGGCTGCCCCGGGTGCCGGACTGGGGGGCGATCCAGGATTGGGCCGGCGGCGGTTTGCCAGACGATTACCAGTTCCTGACCGTCGATGGCGGGGCGACCGACAACGAACCGATCGAACTCGCGCGCACGGCGCTGGCCGGAATCACCGGCCGCAACCCGCGCGATGGGATGAAAGCCAACCGCGGCGTGGTGTTGATCGACCCGTTCGCGGGCTCCGCCACGATGGCGCCGCCGCTCGCCATCGCGTTGCCCGACCTCGCGGAAGCCCTGGTCACCGGCATGATCCAGCAAACCCGTTACGACAGCCGTGACATCCTGCTGGCCGCGTATCCCGACGTCTACAGCCGCTTCATGATCACGGCATTGCGGGACAATAGCCTTGGAGATCCCGCGCTGGCGACCGCGGGCATGGGAGCCTTTCTCGGTTTTGCCTGTGATGCATTCCGCCGCCACGATTACCTGCTCGGCCGCAAGAATTGCCAGGACTTCCTGCGCACCCAGTTCGTGCTGCCGAAGCAAAGTCCGGTGTTTGCCAACTGCCTGGATGATGTGCCGCTCGGCGACTTCCAGTTTACCGACGATTCAGGCAGCTATCTGCCGATTATTCCGTTGGTGGGGCAGGTGCGGGTGGCGGAAACCACGGATCCTTGGCCGAAGAATGCGCTCGATCCGACCCAATACCGCGACGCGATCGAGCAACGGTTCAGCCGATTGCTGCAAAGTGAGTTCGCGAGCGGCCCGCTTCAGAACGTGCTTGTCTGGCTGGCGGCAAAGATCGGCGAGGGAAAGATCGCCGACACGGTGATCACAGCCATGCAGAGCGCGCTGAAGCAGTGGAATCTTGCCTGAACGGCACGGCAACGCGCGGCTTGGATCGTTCGATCCGAGTGACCGGCAATGCGCTGGCCATCGTCGAACTCATCCGCGTCGCTGCCAGGCGACCTCGAGCGCTGGCCCGGTGGCGACAGTGAACTCTGATCCCCGCCGGGGAAAAGAACCCTGATCCCCGCCGGGGAAGGGAACTCTGATCCTCGCCGGGGAAGGGGTAGTGCGGCGCCAGACGGCCTGTAAGCCGGGTTCTGTCCGCGCCCCCTCGGTTTCCCTCGGGAACGCGGGACGGCCATTCCTCTAGGACGCGCCTCGCGGCGCGCCTCACGCAACCAACCCGGACGGCGAGGCGGGAATGCCCCCGCAGCCTTGCGGCTGCCGCCGTCCCTATTCGGTCTTGCTCCCGGTGGGGTTTACCCTGCCGCCCCTGTTGCCAGGGGCGCGGTGCGCTCTTGCCGCACCGTTTCGCCCTTGCCCGCGGGACGCTCCATGGAAGCCCATGCGACGGCTTGCGCGGGCGGTCTGTTTTCTGTGGCACTTTCCCTGGGGTCGCCCCCGCCGGCGGTTAGCTGGCACCGTGTTCCCGTGGAGCCCGGACTTTCCTCTGCCGGCGCAAGCCGACAGCGGCCGTCCGGCCGTCTGGCGAAGCGGGACATGCGAGGTGTCGGAAGCCGCGTCAAGCCGCCGCAATCACCGGAATGGCCGGAATGGCCCGAATGGCCGGCGACGATCCAGCCGCCGGCCAGGCGGTCAAGGAAATTGTCGTTGTGGAACGGCAAGCCGGCGGCCTCGCAGCGGCGAAGCGGCAATCATCTCAAGGCACCGGCACCCCGATCGACTTCAGCCGCGCATGCGCGCGCCCCGCCCGCGCCTTCAATCCATCCAGATACGTGCTCACATCGTTGCCCGGCAGGTTCAACACCTTGCAGCCGAGCTGCCAGTACTCCTCGATCTGCGCCTCGGTTTCCGCCGACCCCCGCGCCAGTTTCCCATGCGCGCCACAGGCCGCCGCGATCCGGCGCACGGCGGCCTTGAACGTCGGATGTTCCAACTGAAGATGCACGCCGAGCCGCGCACTGAGATCCGAGTGGCCATAGGCGACCATGTCGATGCCTTCCACCGCCGCGATCGCCTCGACATTCTCCAGACCATCGAGCGACTCGATCGACACGCAAACGACGATGTTGGCGTTGGCCCATGGCGCATACTCGGTCGCGTGACGCGCGCCATGGCTCCGGTATCCGGTGTGCATCCCCTGCCCGGAGATACCGCGATTGCCGACCGGCGGATATTTGGCCTCCCGCACGATCGCGCGCGCCTCCTCGGCGTTATCCACCTCCGAAACCTGCACGCCCATGATCCCCTGATCGAGGATCGCGGGAATCAGATAGGTGAAGGATTTGTGGACCCTCACGATCGCCGAGACATTCGTCGCCTGAAACCACCCGGCGAGATCCGCGATCGTCTCAAGGTCGAAGGCGCCATGCTCGTGGTCGATCATGCAGTAGTCGAAGCCGGCGGCCTCGATGATCCACGGCACGCCGCGCGAGGCGAACTCCTTGAGCCCGGTCCCCAGCGCGGCCCGCCCCTCGCGCACCGCCCGCCTGATACTGTTCTCTTTCATGGATCGTACCGGCTCCCATTGTTTGTCGGTTGCCTGGACTGTGCATCGGGCCGGCGCCCTGTCCAAGCCGGGGAGGAATGCCGGCGGAAGGCTGCGGCGCGGCCGAAATTCAAACCAAGGCACTCCGCAATCGCCGGACCGGTCAGTGGTGCGCTGCCAGGAATGCGTCGACCACCGAGATGAACCCGTCCGGATTGTCCGCATGCAGCCAGTGCCCGGCATGCTTCAGCGACACGAATCGCGCCGCGGGGAACAGTACCCGGATCGCCGGCCGATCTTCGGCGCGGACATAGCCGGAGTCCGCGCCCGCGACGAACAATGCAGGCCCGCGATAGACCGCGCCAGCCGGCGTTTCCCAGCCCTCGATCGCGGGCATCGCCGCGGCGATCTCCTTCAGTCCGATGCGCCAGGCGGGGTGCGCGCCCGGCACCAGGTTCTGCAGCAGGAACGCGCGGATGCCCGCATCGGGCACCGCATCCGCCAGTGCCGCATCGGCCGCCGCGCGCGTCAGGCCAGGCGTCAGCCGCACCGCCAGCATCGCCGCCGCGATCCTGGCATTGTCGTGCTGGTACGCCACCGGAGCGATATCCCCCGCCACCAGCAGCGTCACCTGCTCCGGCTGTTCCAGCGCGGCCATCATTGCCGCCTTGCCGCCCATCGAGTGCCCGATCAGCGCCGCCGGCAGCGCCGAGCGCTGGTCGAGCGTCTCCAGCACATCCGCCGCCATCGCCGCATAGTCCATCGCGGTGGCATGCGGACTGGCACCATGGTTGCGCATGTCCAGCGCCAGCACGCGATACCGCGCGGCCAGCGCGCGCTGCACCACGCCCAGATTGCGCGCCGTTCCGAACAAGCCGTGCAGCAGGACGACGGGCGCGCCCTCGCCGGCCTCGATCGCGTGCAGGATCATCGCGGCCTCCTTCGCAAAGCCGGCACAGGCAACGCTTGCCAGACGCCGCGCGGCAACGCCAGCCACGCGCGGCCCGGCAGCGCGGCAATCGCCACGCCGCTGATGATCAGCGCCGAACCGGCGAGCAGGTCCAGCGTCAATGGCTCGCCCAGCAGCACGTTGGCGAGCAGCAGACTGACCGCCGGCGTGGCCAGGAACCCGATCGACGACACCATGGTGGGCAGCTTCGCGGTCGCCTCCACCACGAACCAGGTGCCGACCGGCCCCGCTACGAAACCGATATAAGCCAGCGCCAGCCAGCAATCCGGCCGTGCGCCCAGCGTGCCGTGCGGCGCTTCTGCCGCCACCAGCGGCGCCAGCAGCAGCGAGGCGAGCAGGAAGCACCACGGCATCAATTCGAGCAGCGACGAGGACGGCCGCGCGGCGCGCACCACGATGATGGCGACCGCCCAAGACAGGCTCGCCGCGAGCAGGAAGGCGTGGCCGACCAGGACGTGCGCCGAGCGCCAGTCGATCGCCGCGGGATTGATCAGCACCGCCACGCCGGCCAGCCCGATTCCGGCGGCCAGCCAGCGGCGCGGCGGGATTTGCTCATTCAGGAAGATCAGCGACAGCGGCACGATCCAGATCGTGGTGGTATTGGCGAGGATCGCGGTGCGCCCGGCGGGAATCCACGCCAGCGCAACATGTGCGAATACGAAATAACCTGCCAGTTGCAGGCCGCCGATCGCAGCCAGCGCCGGCAGGTCGGCGCGCGTCGGCGGCCGCAGCCTGCCGCGCACTACAACGATCCCGCCCGCGATGCAGGCGGACAGCACCGCGCGTCCCTCGGCGAACCATAGCGGCGTGGCGCCCTGCTCCAGCGCAAGCCGGGTCAGCGGCCAGGCGCTCGACAGCAGCACCACCGAGGCGAGAAGCTGCACAATCCCCAGTGTGGGGAAAGATGTATCATTTTGCGGGATTGGTCGTTTGTGGGGTTGCGGAACGATAATTTGTCGTGACATAGTAATTATATGACCTTCTCAATAGTTGGACGGTGTATGACCACCGGCCAGTTCGGCGCCGTTACCGCAACCTCCAATATCTCCGTCGGCGCGCGGGTAATCCATTGCGCGGCGGGCACGGGTGGCGTGCTGACACAGCATCGCACCGATCCGCGGCTGGGTCAGCGCGGCCTGGCGCTGCTGGCCTCCGGCTGCTCGGCGCAGGAGACGGTGGACGCACTGGTCGCGTCCACACCGCACGCGCATTGGCGGCAATTGGGCGTGGTGGACCATATGGGGCGGTCGGCCGCGTTCTCCGGCGCGCGCACGCGGCCGGAGATGAGCGAAGCGGCGGGCGAGAATGCCTGTGCCATCGGCAACATCCTGGCGAATGCGCGAGTGCCCGCGGCGATGCTGTGGCGATTCCAGAACCTGCCCACCGCGCCGCTCGCCGAGCGCCTGATGTGCGCGCTGGAAGAAGGCCTCGCCGCCGGCGGCGAACTCACGCCGGTACGCAGCGCGCATCTGCTGGTGATGGGGAGCGAGACTTTCCCGCTGGTCGATCTGCGGGTGGATTGGCACGACCAGCCGGTCGCCGAGCTGCGCGCGCTGTGGAACCGCTACGCGCCCGAAATGGGCGCGTTCCTGCTGCGCGCGCTGGATCCGGACGATCCGAGGACCACGGCGACCCCCTGAGCGCCGGAGGTTTTTGCGCGCTGGCGGCAGGGGGTAACCGGGCCTGTGTGTGTGACTTATTCCAGCGGCCCTACGTGCGTGTTGCGGCGCATGGACTGCGCTGGTCGATTGCATTCAACGCTACAGTGCCCGGCTGGGTGAGAAGCTCAGCAGGAAGCTCAAGGGTGAACAACGGAACGTCGGCCAAAGGTGGGACGTAGCCGACACGAGCTTCCGCAGTGCAATGGACGGCTCGATTGAAATGGACGGCTCGATTGCAATGGACGTCACGATTGCGATGGACGCCACGCGAATCGGCAAATCTCACGGACAGTGCGTCGGACTGGCCGCCGCCCGCCCGCATCGGAACTTAACCGCGCGCCCGCCACTCCCGCAGCAGCAGCCGGAACACCGCGGGACAATCCACCAGATAGCGTCCCGCCAGCCGGCGCGGATCATTCGCCAGTCGGAACAGCCATTCCAGGCCGGCGTGCTGCATCCAGGACGGCGCGCGGCGGGCGGCGCCGGCGATGAACTCCAGGCTCGCGCCGATGCACAGGCCCGTCCCGCTGGCGCGTCCGGTCGCGGCGATGCTGGCAGCCAGCAACTCCTGCCGCGGCGAGCCGACCGCCAGGAACACGAACCGCGCCGGATGTGCCAGCACGAAATCGACCGTATCGGCAAGCGTGGCCCGGTCCGTGGCGAACCCCATCGGCGGATCGTAATGCGCCGGCGGGGCCAGGCCGCACCGCGCTACCAGCGCGGGCAGCCAGCACGGACGCAGGCCGACGATCGTGACCTGCTCTCCCGGCCGCAGGTGGCGCGACAGCAGCAGCGCCGTCAGGTCGCTGCCGGGTGCCACGCGCGGCACAGGTAACGCCAGCAGCTGCGCCGCCCCCGCCACCACACGCGAGTCGAGCAATCGCAGCCGGGCATTGCGATACACGACTGCCAGCGCCGGATCGCGCGCCAGCCGCACCAGATGGTCGGCGTTGGGCGTCACCACATACTGGAACCGCGACCCTGCCGGGCGCTGCGCCACCAGTGCCGCCGCCGCCGCGGCATCGAGATCGGCGAAATCCAGCCCAAGCAGCCGGACAGTCCGGCTCACAGCGCCAGCCGCACGGTCAGCAGCCCGACGCTGCGGGTGTAATCCCCCGCCAGCGGCTCGGTCGCGGCGCCCGATCCGTGCTGTGCCGTCAGGGCGTAGGTGACGGAGACCTGTACCCGGCGGTTCACCAGCCAGGTCGCGCCCAGTCCCAGCGTATATCCTGCCTGCCACGCGCCGCCTTGCAGGAAGTCCGCCCGCTGCACCCCCGCCGAGGCATGCAGCAACACGTCGCGCCGCAGCTCGTGGTCCAGGTTCAGCTTTGCGTTGGTGTAGGTGTAGCCGGACACCCCTTCCTGCGCCGCGTCCTCCATGCTGCGGCTGACGGCGCCGGTGACCGTCGTCATGCCGGACGGCATCCAGGCAATCTCCGCCTCGGTAATCGCGGCGTAGCGGTTGGGATACACGGCGGCGGCGAAACTGCGATACTCGCCCCCGAGTAACAGCCGATAGCGCCACACGTCGTCGTCGGCGTAGTCGATCCCGGCCATCACCTGGTAGCCGGCTGAGTTCAGGCCCGGCTGGGCCGGCAGCTTGTGCTGGTAGTCCTGGCCGGTCGTCCGCGTCACCAGGACCAGGCTGCGCTGCGGCGCCAGCTCGTAGCTCATGGTGGTCCCGGCGACGACCACCAGGCGGTCGCGATAGGCCTGGCTGGCGGGCGCGCCCAGGATGGAGGCGTCGCCGTAATGCCAGGATGACACGTCCAGGGTTCGCGTCGTCACCCATGGGCCGTCCGTCCGCACGTAGGAGGCGCGCAGATCCTGCACCTCGAACCGCACGGGCCGATCGGTCGACAAGGCATCGAGCGCAGTGCGGTCCTCGTGCCCGTCGATTTCCGCGGCGGCGAGCGTCACCCGGCCGCTGCCGGCATCCAGGCTGCCGCCAAGCGACGCGGTCCCATCGGTGCGGCTTTGCGCCGGCGCGTTCAGGTCGCGGCGGTCGTCCAGCGCGATGTAGCCACCCATCGCACCGCGCGACCAATCCGACGCGAGCAACAACGACGGCCGCGTGCCGACAACCCAGCTTCCCACCGGCGCCGGCCCGCCCAGCACGTTGCTGTCATAGCCGAGCGATTGCTCCCAGAGCGGGCGCAGGACGAAGGGGCCGTCGCGGATGCCCTCGGGTTGGGTTTCCGGGTGCAGCCGCGACAGGACCGTGACGCCCGGCGCGTCGCCGTAGCCGGGCACGCCGGGAGGAAATAGCGTGTCGAGCCAGTCCGCCGCCGCCCCGCCCGCGATGCAGCCGCAGCCGAGTGCCAGTGCCGCCACCTTCCAACCCATGCGCATGGCGGCGGATGATGCGGGGCGTTGCCTAGTATTGCGTTAACGGCCCGCCCGGCGGATAGGAATCGGCCCGGCGGACTCGCGCCGCCCGGCACGGATGATGCGCCGCTGCACTGATCTGTGATCGGCGATCCCGGCGGCATGTGCCCTGTTCCGACCCATCTCACACGGCGGGCAGCGCAGCAGGAGCAGGGGATGGCGTGGCATGGTGGATGGCGCGTGATGGCGGTGGTGTGGCCGGTTGTGCTGGCGGCTGGTTGCGCGGGAGGACCGGGCAGTCCGGGGAGTCACCTCGATGCGCGCATGCAGCAGGGGCTGGCGCCGCAGGCGGCGATGCACCAGGCGAGCGTGCAGTCCTTGCCGGACGGCGCCCGGGTCACGCTGGCGGAGGACAGGTTGTTCGCGCCGGGGAGCGCTGACCTCAACGCACAGGGGCGATATCTCCTTGCGAGCGTCATCGAGGGATTGCTCGATCCGCGGCTGATGGAAATCCAGTTGACGCCGGCGCCGGCAACCGCGGCCTATCTGCAACAGGCACGGGTTGAATCGGTGCGGCGGTTCTTCGTTGATTTTGCGCTTGGACCGACGCTTGCGACCTCCGTGGCGGCGCCGGGCTCGGCACAGGCATTCGCCATCACGGTGCATGTACTCCGGGTGCCATCGGGCTAGCCGCGCGAAGGCCTGGGACGGTCCGCGGCGGGCGTGCCGTGAAGCCGCTTCGACGAACCGGTCAGACCGGCAGCCGATGCTCCACCGGCACATTCCGGCAGTCCATTTCGAAATCCAGCCCCACCACCGGCGGCCGGGCGAAATGCCACGTCAGGCCATGCTGCGCCGCGCCGCGACGGACGATCTCGTCGCCGAGAAAAGGATGCAGGTCGAATACGGTATAAACCTGCGCCGCCGTCGTATTTGCCCACCCCGCATCCACCGCCTCCATCCGCTGCTCCATGCGGTCCAGCACGAAGGCCGCCTTCGCCAGCAATCCGTCCGGGCTGGTGTCGCCGTAACGGACAGTGCGCTCGCGATACGACGCGTGGCCCTCCTCCGCCTCGCCGCTGCCGGCGATGACGAAGCTGCCGGATTCGCCCGCCGCCGGCCGGACGAAGCAGAACGCATGGAAGCACGGCTCGGCGGGCTCATGCAGTTCCGGACAGACATTGCTGCGCGCGATAGGGTTGTTATCGCCGCGCATGATTCCCCACCGCTCCAGCGTGCCGCAGTAATGGCGATTGAACGCGATGAATCCGGCGTCGGTGAACGGCGCGGGCGAGCGCAATTCGCAGGCGCAGAACGCGGACATCGGCAGGCCCTGGCGCGGCAAGTACTGCTCGATGAAGGCGAAGCCGGCGGCCAGTGGCACCGGCCGCATGAACTCGGCGCGCTCGATGCGATAGCCGTCCAGCGCGCGCACCCCCGCCGAGTATTGGAACACGCCCGGAATATAGCCATAGCCGCTCGCCGGCACATCGATCGTGGTTGCCATTCGCGTCTCCCATGTCCGCGTGCGCTCCATGCGCTCGCGCTTTCGGCGTCTTCGGGCAGGCTATGCCGCGGCGCAGTCCATGTCTTGGCGCGTCCGGTGTCCTTGCGCGGCATGCCGCACCGCAGCAATGTCGCGCGGCAGAGTGCTGCGGCACGCCCCGGGACGCAACAACAGGACCATTCGAACCGCCATGGGCCAGACTGAGACCACCCCCGTCCTGCCGCACATGGCGAACGGCCAATCGCCGCCCGCCATCGTGCTGGACCAGGTGAACAAGTGGTTCGGCACGCATCACGTGCTGCGCGACGTGTCGCTGACGGTAGCCGAGAAGGAACGCGTGGTGGTGTGCGGCCCGTCGGGCTCCGGCAAGTCGACGATGATCCGCTGCATCAACCGGCTGGAATCGCACCAGAAGGGGCGAATCGTCGTCGACGGCACCGAACTCACCGACGACACGCGCGCGCTGGACACCATCCGCCGCGAAGTCGGCATGGTGTTCCAGTCGTTCAACCTGTTTCCCCATCTGACGATTTTGGAGAACTGCACGCTGGCGCCGATCTGGGTGCGCAAAATGCCCCGCGCGGAGGCCGAGGCGCTGGCGATGAGTTTTCTCGCCCGCGTGAGGATTCCGGAGCAGGCGGGGAAGTATCCCAGCCAATTGTCGGGCGGGCAGCAGCAGCGCGTCGCGATCGCTCGGGCGCTGTGCATGAAACCGAAGATCATGCTGTTCGATGAACCGACCTCGGCCCTGGATCCGGAGATGATCAAGGAAGTGCTGGATACGATGATCGAACTGGCGGAGTCTGGCATGACCATGGTCTGCGTGACGCACGAGATGGGGTTTGCGCGACGGGTCGCCGATCGGGTGGTGTTCATGGATCAGGGGGAGATCGTCGAAGTGGGGACGCCGGAGCGGATGTTCGGCGATCCGCGGACGGAGCGGCTGAAGCTGTTTTTGAGTCAGATCCTGCGGGGGCATTGAGCGCAGGTTCTGTGCGGTGGACGCTTGCTGGCCACAACTCGGCCGGTCCCGATCCAGAGCTTGCCAGGCACCTGCGCTAACGTTCACCCGATTGCTCTGCATCAGGACGATCCGGCCACAGGCACTCGAACCTCGGCGGCCGCGCCGACCCGGTCCGGCGCACGATGCACCGGGACGGCGTCAGCCGCGCTGTCTGGCAGCCACACCAGACGTAATCGCCGCCGCCACGGCCACCGCCGCCGCCGCCAGCAAGGACGGCGCCGCAAAGCTGTGGGTGCGATCAAGCAGCAGCCCCGCAACACTCGGACCGAGGATCTGGCCCAGGCCGAACCCGGCGGTGATGACAGCGAAGCAGCGGTGCTGCTGGTGTGGGGCCAGCGCGCGAGCGGCGGCAAAGCCCAGCGCGGTGATCCCCATGAAAGTACCGCCAAGCAACGCCGCTGCCAGCAACGCACCGGCAGCCGATGGCCACAACCCGCCAGCAGCCACGCCGATGGCCTCCACCAGACAGGCGCAGGCGTAGGCCGGCAGAGCACCGATGCGCCCACCGATCCCGCCCCACAAAGCCGTCGAAGGCACCGCGGCAACGCCCACCACCAGCCAGACCACAGCCTCGAGTCCGTGAACGCCCAGCGTGCCGCGCACGATCGCGACCAGGAACGTCGCCGTCACCACGTAGCCAAAACCGAACAGGCCGTGACACAGCGTCAGCATGCCGATACCGGCCGGCAGGCGACGATGAGCCTTCGCCGCGCCATTAAAAACCTTCAGTGCCGAGCCACGCGTTTCTGGCACAAGCGTGATGGCAAGCGGTATGGCACAGGCGGACACCGCTCCCGACGCCAGCCATTCCCAACGCCAGCCGGCACCGGCGGCTTGCAGCACATCCACCAGCACGGAGGAAATCGCGATCCCGGCGCCCACGCCGGCAAAATGCAAGGCCGCACGGTGGGCCCGCTGCACCGCCGCGAGGTGATCGAGCACCAGCGCCGAGCCAAGCACCAGCACGCAGGCACTGGCCACGCCACCAACGAAGCGAAGCAGCAGAAACGCCGCCATCGTGTTCACCGCTGCCATGGCGGCGGTGGACGCGGCGCTGACGGCGAGGCCGGCCAGGAACCAGCGACGGCGGCCACCCGTCAGATGCGGCATGGCGACCAGCAAAGCACCGGCGAGATAGCCGACGAAATTGGCCGAGGCGATCAGCCCCGCGGCAGAGGCAGTCAGCCCAAGGGCAGCAGCCATGTCCGGCAGGATCGGAGTGTAGACGAACCGCCCAATTCCCATGCCGGCCGCGAGTGCCAGCATGCCACCCAATGCCACGTTGGTACCGCTGCGATGGACTCTTCCCGGTGTCACGGCGCCCCGGGCGGGCGCACTGGCGGCACTCATGGTCCGCATCTCCCTGATCCACGGATCAAGCTGGGTGGGCGGATGGATCAGGAAAAACGGTTAATCGTGATGAGTGCCATCTCTATTCACGATGCCACCCGCACGGCCCACCGGCGGCAACCGCGCCCGCCGGCCTGGCGGGGGTTATTCGGCAGCGAGCGACAGTGCTTGCGCCGGCCGCATCAGGTCGAGGAAAGCGGCGAGCGCGCTGGACAAATGCGCATCGCGCCGGCGGATGAACACCGTGTCCACCGTCGCCTCCGCCGGGGGAAGCGTGTGGACGACCACGCGCTCCTGCTGCGTCACCAGCCCGATCAGCGCGCCGGGCAGCAGCGTAATCCCGAGATTGGCAGCGACGCAGCCGAGCAAGGCCTCGATCGTGCCGAACTCCAGGATGCGCGGGGCGGCGATGCCGCGGCGCAGCAGGATTTCTTCCAGCCGCTGGCGGTACGAGCATCCGGCACGCAGCACCACGATGCGCACGTCGCCGCGCCCGGTGAGCGCATCCGGCGATTCGATCGCGGGGGCGGTGAGCAAGGCCAGTTCCTCGCGGAACACCGCCGTCGCGTGCAAGTCCGGATGGGCGACTGGGCCGCAGACGAAGGCGCCTTCCAGCCGGTCGTCCAACACTTGCTCGATCAGCTCGCAGGTGGTGCCGGTGCGCAGCGTCAGGTCGACCGCGGGATACGCGCCGACGTAGGCGGCGAGCGGACGTGACAGGCGCAGCGCGACGGTGGTTTCCAGCGCGCCGATGACCAGGGGGCCTTGCGGGGTGCCGTCGTCCAGGGCAGCGCGGCGGGCTTCGTCCAGCAAATGGGCAACGCGGCGGGCGTAGGGCAGCAGGCGGCGGCCGGCGGCGGTGGGTTCGACGCCACGCGGCAGCCGGCGGAACAGGGGCGTGCCGAGCTCTTGCTCGAGCTGGCGGATGCGGGCGGTGACGTTGGACTGCACCGTGTGCAGCGCCTCGGCGGCGCGGCCCATGCCGCCGAGCCGTGCCACCGCTTCGAAGATGCGCAGGTCCGCCGCGTCCATGGTCGGGAACATGGCACCTGGGATCGGCGTGCGAAAGATGCAGCGCCGTTGGGACGGGGGCAGCAAGACGGCACGCAGTTGGCGCACTCCGCGTGCCGCCCTAATCCCTACCCCATGGACGCGATCCAGGTAACCCACCTCACCAAGCGCTATGGCGACGTGCTGGCGGTGGACGACATCAGCTTCACCGCCCCCGCCGGCGCCACCATCGGCCTGCTCGGCGGCAACGGCGCGGGCAAGACCACGACCATCGCCATGTTGCTCGGCCTGCTGGTGCCCAGCGCCGGCAGCATCACCGTGCTGGGCCACGACATCGCCCGCAACCGCTTCGCCGCCCTGGCGCGGATGAATTTCTCCTCGCCCTACCTGGCGCTGCCGCAGCGGCTGTCGGTGGCAGAAAACCTGCGCATCTACGGCCACTTGTATGACGTGCCGCGCCTGGAGCGCCGCATCGCCGAACTGGCCGGCGAACTGGACCTGCGCGACCTGTTGCACCGTCCCGCCGGCCAGCTTTCCGCCGGCCAGAAGACCCGCGTGGCGCTCGCCAAGGCGCTGATCAACCGCCCGGAGCTGTTGCTGCTGGACGAACCCACGGCCAGCCTGGACCCCGATACCGGCGACTGGGTCCGCACCTGGCTCGAGCGCTACCGCGCCGAGACCGGCTGCACCATCCTGCTCGCCACCCACAACATGTCCGAGGTGGAACGGCTGTGCAGCCATGTGCTGATGCTGAAGCGCGGACGCATCGTCGATCGCGGCAGCCCGGCGGAATTGCTGCAACGCTACGACCGCGACGACATGGAGGAAGTGTTCCTCGATATCGCGCGCGACCGGCGCGGCCAGGCTGGCGCGGCGCCGCAACCGGCATCCGCCAAGGCGTGACCGTCAGGCCGTTCGGCGGGAACGCGATGGCAGCAACCGCGCGGGCTATCGCGTACCGCGCGCGCCGCCGGTCCCGCCGGTCAGGCGTACGGATCAGTCGTGATGATGCCACCACCAGCCATGGTACGGATGGCCAGGCTCTTCGACGACGCATCCGCCCAATAATCCGGCGACCGCCATCAGCGCAGCAAGGCCGAGCATTACCGACCTGTTCGACCGCTTGGTTTGCCCGAGCGTCAGCGAGTTACGATTGCGTGAGATCATCAGGGTTCCGCCTCGTTTGCACATCTGCCGGAGACCGGACACGCCGGTGCCGCCAGCACCGATTCATGGCCAAGTATGTCGGCGACAAAGCGACCCCACCTGGGTTTTTTGATGGCAGGCGCTCGCAGTCCGGTGACCTGGTAATGCGACGGGCGCAAACAACACACGAACGTAGGAACGGATATGCATTGAAGATGGCGGGCGCGCCTGCTAGATAGACCGGGCACCCGGGGATGCGCCTCGCGGCACACCCCTCGGGGTCGGTGAGTAGGTACCGGCGGATGGAGATTCGGACCTCTATCCGCCACCTACCCCACCGGAGGCGAATCACAAAG
>Ga0335072_10001206_pt1 | contig 42915 bp, 39 predicted proteins | sample Lox_Sample_21_FD_206725 | JGI IMG/M metagenome (GOLD analysis project Ga0335072, IMG submission 206725) | Soil microbial communities from Loxahatchee National Wildlife Refuge, Florida, United States - Lox_Sample_2.1 | ecosystem: Environmental > Terrestrial > Soil > Wetlands | place: USA... | reverse complement strand
ATCCCGATCCCCGTGGCCCCCCGCGAGACTCCCAGTTTCGCGCTCTAGACCTCGTGCCGGCCTTCGAGCGCTCGTGTCATTGTCACTTCGTCGGCGTATTCGATGTCGCTGCCGGCTGGCACACCGGTGGCGATCCGTGTAATCCGCACGCCCGAACCGCGCAGCAGATCGGCCAGCCAGCTGGCTGTGGCTTCGCCTTCGACGGTGGGGGAGGTGGCGAGGATGACTTCGTCGAGGTCGCCGCGCTCGGCTCGAGCGATGAGGTTCTGGGTGCGGAGATGTTCGGGGCCGATGCCGTGGAGTGGGGAGAGGGTTCCGTGGAGCACGTGGAAGACGCCGTTCCAGGAGCGTGTCTTCTCGATGGTGGCGATGTTGGTGGGCTCTTCGACGACGCAGACGAGGCGCTGGTTGCGGGTGGGGCTCGAGCAGTAGAGGCAGGGGTCGACGTCAGTGATGTTGTTGCAGATCGAGCAGAGGCGGAGCTGGTTTTTGACGTCGCGGATGGCAGTGGAGAGGGCGTCGGCGTCGAGGTCATCGGAGCGGAGGATGTGGAAGGCGAGGCGCTGGGCGGATTTGTTGCCGATGCCGGGGAGTTTGCGGAGCTCCTCGATGAGGCGCGCCATGGGTTCTGCGAAGCGGGACATGGTCTATGGGGAGTTTAAATGGGGGATGATGAAGAGGTCCTTCGACTTCGCTCAGGATTTCGCCTGCGGGCTCAGACGCCCGCAAAGCGGCTCAAGGTGCGATCCTGCGAGTGCGGCTCTCGGGGCGCCCGCATCGCGCAGGATCGCACGAGGAAGCGCCTTCGGCGCGACTTTATTTGGCACGACTGAAGTCGTGCCCCTTCACTTTTTCGTGCTGAACAAGCCGACGGCCGCCCCAAGCGAATAGGTGATAGCGGCGAGGCAGGGAGTGGTGAAGAAAAGTTCACCGATGCATTCACTCGCACTGCACTGCGCTCGCGTGCCGAAGAACATGTGGACGAGGTAGTTGCTTTTTGATTCCTGGGCCCACGTCGGGTTCCAAGCGCGGCCTTCGTCCCAAACAGCAAGAGCAAGCCAGAGGAGGCCTGCAATAGCGAAGAGCAGCGGGCTATGGTTCCCGCGCCTGCGGTTTGCAAAAAAGGCCATGACGAAGGCACTGACGGCGATACAGGGGGAGAAGGCGGCTATGTGTGAGCCCTGGTAATACCTGTTGAAAAGGGCTTCGAGGAGGAAGCCGATGCCGAAGGCGAAGCCGAACAGGATGATATGGAGGAGCAGGACTGCGAAAGTTCGCCACCATCGTTCGGCTGTCATGATGGGGATTCTACCTGGTGCAGGTTTCTTGTGAGGGTTCGGTTGATGCTCCACGAGGGCGAGCAAAAGCGGCGGGGTGCGATCCTGCGAGTGCGGCTCTCAGGGCGCCCGCATCGCGCAGGATCGCACGAGGAGGCGCCTTCGGCGCGACTTGAATTGGCACGAGTGAAGTCGTGGCCTGATACAGATGCGGCTGATTGGGGTTCGTGCTTCCCCACATTTGCCAGGGGCGGGCAGATGTGGGGCACCCCGGCTTATTGTCGAGGACTATCGAAGACGTCCACCCTTAGAATCACCGGATCGTGATAGAAGATCTTCACCCGCATACCGTCTTCAATCGGATAGTAAGCACCGTTAAGGTGGTATCCGATACCTCCTCTGGATAGATTTATGCAGACAGGGTTTGCGGCAACGCAGAAGCAGATTTCACCAATGCTCACGTCACCACGGCCATTCACGCGGCAATCGCTGACCACGCCCTCAAACGTGACGTAATCTCCGTGCTGATATTGTCGAATCGCAAACTGCAGATCGGCGAGATGGAAAACGGTAGACAAATTGTCCACTGTCCGTTTCATCCCGATGAAGAGAGTTGTTAGGCAAATAACCAAAAGCACCGCGGTGGCGGCCCGACGCATGAATTTGTTATGCAGCCTCTTCAAAACGAGCAGAAGGCAACCCGCGGCGAGCCCCACTGTCAACAACGCGATGATAGAAGCCAATGGCGGGGCCTGCTCGGTGATGACAAAGACCGTGCGAGTCATATCGAGTTATTTCGCGACAGCATCGGGTTGGTTGGTTTGCGTCGCGCTCTTCATCCGGCCCATGCGGACCGCTGCGGCCAGTTCGGCGAGCAACGACCGCGTTTCGTCCCAGCTGATGCAGCCGTCGGTGATGCTTTGGCCGTAGGTGAGGGCCTGGCCGGGGGTGAGCTTTTGCGCGCCGGCGACGAGGTTGCTCTCGATCATCACGCCGGCGATGCGGCGGTCGCCTCCTGCGATCTGTTCGGCGACGTTGCGGCAGACGAGCGGCTGGCGGGTGTAGTCCTTGTTGCTGTTGGCGTGGCTGCAGTCGATCATGACGCGCGGGATCTGGTTGGCTTTCTGGAGCAGGCGGCAGGTTTCTTCGACGGAGGCGGCATCGTAGTTCACCGTCTGGCGGCCGCCGCGCAGGATGATGTGGCAGTCGGCATTACCGGCGGTGAAGAGGATGGCGGACTGGCCGTAGCGCGACTGGCCGAGGAAGGTGTGCGGGTGCGCGGCGGAGACGATGGCTTCGATGGCGATCTGCACGTTGCCCGAGGTGCCGTTCTTGAATCCGACCGGGCAGGAGAGGCCGGAGGCGAGCTGGCGATGGACCTGGCTCTCGGTGGTGCGCGCTCCGATGGCGCCCCAGCTGACCAGCTCGGCGACATACTGCGGCGAGATCATGTCGAGGAACTCAGTGCCGGCGGGCACGCCCATCTCGGCCAGATCGATCAGGAGCTTGCGCGCCAGGCGCAGGCCGTCGTTGATGCGGTAGGACTCATCGAGGAAGGGGTCGTTGATGAGGCCCTTCCAGCCCAGCGTGGTGCGCGGCTTCTCAAAATAGACGCGCATGACGAGGCGCAGCTCGTTGGCGAAGTCGGCCATCGCCTCTTTCAGATGCTTCGCGTACTCGCGTGCGGCGGTGGGATCGTGGATGGAGCACGGCCCGGCGACGACGATCAGCCGCGGATCGCGGCGGTTGAGGATGTCGACGATCTCGCGCCGCGCATGAAAGACCGTTGCCGAAGCCGCCTCGCTCACCGGCAGCTCCTCCTCGAGGAACACCGGGGGCAGGACGACTTTGGTCGAGCGGATGCGGAGATCGTCGGTGCGATAGAACATGGGCTACTTCAAGTGTAACGGGGACGGCGTACCCGGCCAGGCTCAGGCTCTGGCCCAAGGCCGGGGGTTACTCTTCGACGATCGCCAGGTCCCACGGGGCGAGGGTCAACGTGGCGCCTTTCGTGACCGGTTTGCCGTCGAGGAGGTTGGTGCCGGCCGCGTAGCTGTAGGTGGCCTTCTGCTCCGCGCCGGAGTAGTTGAAGTAGTAGTGCAGGCGCTTGCCCATCCGGTTCACGCCGTGCTGAACGTGGACGGCGGCGGGAACATTCTGGTCGGGGCCCGTGAGGCCAGCCTTGCTCAGCGCGTCGCGCAGCACTGCGGTCTGCAGCGCGTCAGACAAATACGTGCCTTCGTAGAGAAGCGTGCCCGAGCCGTAGTGGTTCAGCGTGATGGCCGGCCACTTGCCAAAGAAGGGATGGTCGTACCAGGCGAGCGGCGTGGCGTGTTCGGGCATGAGGAATTCGGCCCAGTAGGAGACTTTGTTGCCGTCGGTTCCAACGTGGAATGGGTCGCCCTTCAGCGCCAGCGGCTTCTCGAGGTTCGAAAATTCCTGGTAACTGAAACCGGCCGCCTCGCGCAGGGGTCCGGGAGCGCGCACCCAGCGCACCGCGGAGTTCTCGTTGGCGAAGCCGCTCTTGAAGGTCATGATGACGTGGCCGCCGCTGCGAACATAGTCGGCGATGCGCCGGAGAAGCGCATCGTCGGAGATGTAGAGCGCGGGCACGATGAGCACCTTGTATGCCGAGAAGTCCTGCGTCTCGGGAAAGACGAAATCCGAGCCGATGTTCAGCTCGTAGAGTGAGTGATGAAGCTGCTGAACGAGGGAGGCGTAGCCATCCGCGGTACGGGTCCAGCTGCGATCCGGCACCGGTCCGCCATAGGGCATGAAGCTGATGGCGTTGGCGGAATCGCGGCTCCAAAGAATGGCGACGTCGTTGTGGATCTGCAGGCCGACAAGGTGCGGGCCGACCTTCTCCAGCTCATGCGCGGTGCGGCTCATTTCCGCGTAGGCACGGTTGGGCTCGAGGTCGTGGGAGAGGATGCCCTTCCAGTAGGTCTCCTGATTGGCGGCAATCGACGCCCAGTGCCAGTACTCGACCATGTTGGCGCCGCCGGCCAGATAGGTGTAAACGTCTTCGCGCAGCTGGCCGTCGTAGGGCGGGAATTGCCCTTCGGAGGACCAGCCGATGGTCTGAGCATTGGTCTCAGTGACGAGGAAGTTCGAGTGTTTCAGCGAGCGAGTGAAGTCGGTCTGGATCGACTGGAACGAGCCGTCGTAGTGGTCCTGAGTGCCGTGGTAGATGTTGTCGGCGGGAATGTCGAGGAAGGAGGCGATCGCCTCTTCATTCACGTCGCGCTTCATCATGCCGCCGTAGTCCGTGGTGACGAACTGTCGGGGCGAGGCGCACTCGCGGACGAGGTCCGCCTGCCAATGCAGAAAATCGGTCACGCGCATCTGGCTCCAGCGCGACCACTCCAGCTTGTAGCCGGTCGACTGCGCGCCGTCGCGCGTGGGCAGATCTTCCCAGGTATGGAGGTTTTCGCCCCAGTAGTTCAGGAACCACGCCTGGCTGAGTGCTTCGGGCGTGCCGAATTTCTTCTCCAGGTAGTGCTGGAAGCCGATGAAGACATCGCGATTGGCGGCGTCATAGCTGGAGGTTTCGTTATCGAGCTGCCAGCCGATGACGGTGGGATTGTCCTTGTAATGCGCGACGATGTGGCGAATCAGCCGCTCGGCGTAGAAGCGATACGCGGGCGAATCAGTGTCCATGTTCTGCCGCATGCCGTAGGTGCCGGGCACTGTGGGGCCGCCGTAGGGGCTGGGGCTGAGGCGATCGGCAAGGATCTCCGGATGCTGATGGGCCATCCAGGCGGGAATGGAATAGGTTGGCGTGCCGAGGATGACCTTGATGCCGGCTTTGCCCATCGTATCGACGACGTGGTCCATCCAGGCGTAGTCAAAGTGGCCGTCTTCGGGCTCCCAAAGGCTCCAGGTGGATTCACCCATGCGCACGACATTCAGGCCGGCGGCTTTCATCATCGCGATGTCTTTGTCGAGACGCGCAGCCTGGTCGCCGGGCATGTACTCGTTGTAGTAGGCAACGCCGTAGAGCACGGTGGGAAAGCTGAGATCGGGGCCAGTCCCCGCCGCCCGATTCTGTGTGGAGTCCTGGCCGATGACCCTGGCCTGGGTGAGCATCATTGCGGCGCAGGTCAGCACGACAGGCCACTTGCGGATTCGTTGCATCTTCTGCCCCCTGAAACCGAAGGGCAAGTGTAAACCGGAGCGATTCCGCAAAGGGTCGATCGTTCCCGCGAGACGGGGAGGCTCGCTTCCGAGGTCAGCGCCTCGCGCCGTCGCCTATGATCGATCCATGCGGTGGCTGGCAGCGCTGGTGCTGGCGTTCCACCTTGCGTGGATCCTGTGGGTGATCTTCGGCGCGGTGTGGACGCGCGGCCGCCCGTGGCTGACCGCTTTCCATATCGCTTCCATTGTGTGGGGCATCATCGCCGAAGTGGGTCCCTGGTCGTGCCCGCTGACGATCCTCGAACAGCGGCTCGAAGCGGCCGGAGGCTTGCGGTCCTACGCCGGCGACTGCCTGGTGCATTATCTGGACGCGACCGTTTATCCCAACCTCTCGGTGCGCGTGATCATCGGTTGCGCCATCGCGGTATGCGGCGCGAATCTGCTGGTCTATCTTTCGAGAATGGTCCGGGCTCTGCGGCGGTCCGCGCGCTAGCTGGGTCCGGTGCCCGTGCCGCCGCGCTCCTTCTTATGCGCGTCAAAGTAAACCTGCTGCTCCAGCGACATGTCATGCGCCTCGTCAGCGGCGCTCTTGGCCGCGGCGAGAGCCGTCTTCTGCGAGAACTCAAAGCTCGGATCGGACCCCACAGCGGTCAGCTGTTGCGGCCAGCGCGCGCTTTCGGCGGTTAGATCCTTCAAGGCCTTGCGAACGTCCGCGTGCGCGTCGTTGTACGTGTCCAGATTGTCCTGTAGTTCATCGCACAGATGCGTGAACTCGTCCAGCTTGTCGTGGATGTCTGCCTTCTCTTTCGCGCTCTTGCCCGGCCCGGTGAGCTGTTTGAGCGCATTGAGGCGCTCATCGATGAACTTCATATAGAGCTTGATGCGCTCGTTCGGGTTCGTCTTGTTGTCGCGAATCTGCTGGACCTCGTCCTCGGTGAGGGGATCGTTCTGGTCCTGGGCGTAGAGGGTGAGGGGGAATCCCCCGGCAAACAGCAGAGCAAGCAGGATGGATGCAAACCGGCGTGACATGGCACTCCCTCAGGAGATATCAACATATTGGATGCGCAGTGGGTCGGTTTGCAAATCCATCGGGCACGGCTCCGGTCCTGGGTGCAGGCGATTTTTTCCACGAAGGATGGAATAAACCCCACACTGCTCAGTTCTCCTCGGCAGACACGCTTTGTACCGAGGAGGAAGTTCATGAGCGAAACACCGGAAAGCCGCGTCGTGCTGGCGAAGACGACGCTGGATGCGGAGCATAACGAGATCAGTCGGGACGGCGTCGACCGTCGCGGCTTTCTGAAGTGCATGGCCTGGGCCGGTACCGGTCTGGTCTGGACCTTTGCCGGGGGCGTTCCCGTCTCGCGTGTGTTCGGACAGCCGATGCACAGCGGCAAATCCTCCGATTTCAGCTTCGTACAGATCAGCGACAGTCACATCGGCTTCAGCAAACCGGCCAATGCCGATGTCACGGCCACGCTGCAGCTTGCGCTGGGAAAGATCGATGCTGCGTCCGTTGCGCCGGACTTTGTAATTCACACCGGCGACCTCACTCACTCCGCCAAGCCGGAGGAGTTTGACACACTGAGCCAGGTTCTGGGGTCGAGGCGGCAGATGTTCTACGTCCCCGGTGAGCATGACACCGCCGTCGATGACGGCAAGCACTATCTGGAGCTGTATGGAAAGGGAACGCAGGGCAATGGCTGGTACAGCTTCAATCACAAGGGCGTGCATTTCATTGCGCTGGTGAACGTGGTGCAGCTGGAGGGCATGGGCCGCCTTGGCCAGGCGCAGCTCGACTGGCTGAAACAGGATGTGCAGGGACTGAAAAGCAGCACGCCAATCGTCGTCTTTGCGCACATCCCGCTGTGGGCGGTGTATCCGCAGTGGGGATGGGGCACCTCGGACAGCGAGCAGGCGCTGACTCTGCTGCAACGATTCGGATCGGTGACGGTCCTGAACGGGCATATCCATCAGGTGCTGCAGAAGGTGGAGGGCAACGTCACGTTCCACACGGCAATGTCGACGGCATTTCCCCAGCCCGCTCCCGGAGCCGCACCCTCGCCGGGGCCGATGAAGGTGCCAGCGGAAAAACTGCGCGACGTGCTCGGCATCACCGAGGTCCACTTCATGGCTCAGCGGCATGCGCTGGCCATTGTGGATGCCTCGTTGTCGACCCAGCCATCCGCGCCGGAAGCGGGCGATGCGGTTGCGTGACGCTGGCGTGGTGGCGATCGTGGCGGCGGGAACGAGCGCGGCACTGGCGCTCGTTCACCCCTGGGGCAATCTGGGATCCGCTCCCGGAGCCGGTGCGCCGATCCTCATCGGAAGCTCGGTTCCCCCGGAGGTTCGCCGGGTGCTCGAGACCAAGTGCGCCGACTGCCACTCGAATCATACGCGCTGGCCCGCGTACAGCCGGCTCGCGCCCGGATCGTGGCTGATGGAACACGATGTTCACGCTGCCCGCAGCGCCATGAACTTCTCGAACTGGCAGCAGATGCAGCCGGACGAGCAGGCCCGGCTGCTGGCCAGCATCGCCGCAGAGGTCGCGAATCGCAGAATGCCGGTCCGGCAATATCTGCTTCTGCATCCCTCGGCGCGCCTCACCGACGCCGAGCGCAAGGGCATCGTTGCATGGACGCACAGCGAGCGCCGGCGCATTCGGTCGGAGGCAGGACAAGCAAAGGGACAATCATGAATCGCGCTCACTCTCGTTCCAGGTCCATCCCGAGTTCCTTCTTTGCCGCGCTTATCGTGATTGGCGGCGCGGCGATGTTTCCCGGGCTCCGCAAAGCCGGCGCCGAACCCGCTCCGATGCCGGATGCACAAGCAGGACAGGCGCTCTTTGAGAAGCGCTGCGCCGGTTGTCACGGGCTCGACGGCGCAAAGGAGGGGCCGCCGCTGCGCACGGTTTACGGGCGGAAAGCCGGAACCGCTGCCGGATTCGAGTACTCCGAAGCGCTGAAGAACTCCCGCATTGTGTGGGACGACGCGACGCTCAACCAGTGGTTGACCAGTACCGAATCCCTGGTGCGCGACAACGACATGGATTTCGCGGTGCCGAAACCCGAAGAACGCGCCGAGATCATACAGTATTTGAAGGAGTCCTCCGGCAAGTGACCGGAACGGGAGGGGGATGGACCCTGCACTCTTTGAGCAGATGGCTCTGCCGCTGTTCGATCCGCTTTACAACCTCGCCCACTGGCTCGCCGGCAATCGCACCGATGCCGAGGACCTGGTGCAGGAGACCTACGCCAGGGCGCTGCGGGGATTTCGCTCGTTCGAGGCAGGGACGAATTTGCGCGCGTGGATGTATCGGATTTTGCGCAACACCTTCCTGACCTCGCGCTGCGGCCTGGCCGCGCAGAAAACCGGCTGGCTCGCAGACGAGGACGAAGAGAAGGCAGAAGAGCTGACGGCGCATGCCGAGACGCCGGAACGCCTGTTGCTGCGGCAGGAGAGCCGGCAGCAGGTGCTGGACGCGCTAAGCTCGCTGGCCGTGGGCGATCGGGAAATCCTGTTGCTGTGCGAAGTGGAAGAGCTTTCCTATCGCGAGATCGCGCAGGTGCTGGATGTGCCGATGGGGACCGTGATGTCGCGTTTGTCGCGAGCGCGCACGCGGCTGCGGCGAGCGCTGACAGCTGCGCCGGCGGGGAGGAACCACGATGGCGTGTGAGATGAATCGCGAGGCGCTGGCGGCCTATCTCGATGGGGAACTGCCGTCTGCCGAGGCCGGTTCGGTCGAGCAGCATGTGCGGGCCTGTCCGGGCTGCGCGGCGGAAGTGGCCGAGCGGATGTACCTTCGTCGGACTCTGGCGGCAGCGCGCGGGCACTACGTCCCTGATCCGGAGTGGAAGAAGCGCATGCTCGCGAAGACGACCTCCCGCCCGCAATCGCGGCCGCGTTGGTTCGCCTGGGCTCCGGCAGCGATTGCCGCCGCCGCTGCCGTACTGCTTTTTGCGGGATTCTGGATGGAGCGCCACTCATCTCGGGAACAGGCATTCCGTGAAGTTGCCGACCTGCACGTCAGCGATTTGGCCAGCGATCACCCGGTCGACGTCGTCTCGACGGATCGCCACACCGTGAAGCCGTGGTTTGCCGGGCGCATTCCCTTCTCGTTCAATGTGCCGGAATTCACCGGCAGCGACTTTACGCTCATCGGCGGCCGCGTCGCGTATCTGCAACAGGAGCCGGGTGCACAACTTCTGGTCGGGCTCCATCAACACAAAATCTCCGTCCTGATCGTCCGTGAGTCCTCGGAACTTGCCCAGGTGCTCCCTGACGACGGCGGTGTTCACGCCCAGGCGTCCTTCCACGTCGACACGTGGCAAGCCGGCGGTTTGCGTTACATTGTCGTCGGGGATGCCGATGCCGCCGAAATCGGCAACCTGGCTCGTCTCTTTCGACAGGCCAATCCTTAGGCGATCTCTGCGCCACGCTCGGCCAGCAATTTGCGCAGAACCGAGCGATGGCAGAGATTCTCATCCTCGCAATAGCAGCCGAAGGCGAAGTTCGTCTGGTGCGAAAGCGCAGCAAGCAGATCGAGCAGGTGCGCGGCATCGGGATGCTTCATCTCCGCCCGAAACTTGCGCTCAAAGTCGCGCCAGGTGCGTTCGCGGTGTTTCACGTCGGCATCATGATGCGTCGACAAGGCTTCTTTGACCAGCGGCTCGCTGGGCGACAGCGTCGGCAGCCAAACATCGTAGAAGTCGCGTTTGGCGAAATCAGCCTTGGGGACTCCACGCGGTGGACGGCGCACCGTACCGATACGCAGCCCTTCGTTTTGCTTTCGCGGCGTGCCGAGGCGGACGACGGTGATCGGCATAGCATTTCCAGCTTAGCTCGAACGAGGTCACTCTACAGGCAGCCGCCGAGCCATGGCACCAGGGCAACGCGGCGCAATGTGTCGGAAGCGTCCGATACCCGCACCGCAGAACCTGGCGGGGATTCGAAGACGAAAACCAGGTACATGTCGTTCTCGCTGCAGTACCAGGGCTTCGGTTCAGAGCCAATTTTCACGATGTCTTCGAGCGCGCTGCCCCTCGACTCCAGCAGACAGCAGCTCTGCTCAAACGCACGTCCCTGAGCCGCCAGGAAGGCCTCGACTTCCCCTCGCTGCATGCCCGGTTTCAGCTGCGTCGAGTATTGGCGCAGGACCGATGCGTAGAACGCCTGTTGTTTCCGGTGCGCGCGGCTTCGCATCGCCGCCTGGATCGCGACCACTGCTGCAATAAGCAGCACGGCGCACAACAGTCCCAGCAGGATTCGTTGACTCCTGGCCATCGCTGCGGAATTCTAATGGACCACGGGCCTTCCGTGCCGACCGGGGTTGCCCCGAAATGAAGAAATCGTCATTCCTTTCGCAATCGAATCACGCTTTCCCCGACAACCAGTCTCACAATTGCCGGCGTCCATCCACTCGGGCGATCTTTCCGTGCGACTCGAGGGAGGCCCCTGCAGAAGCTTCTGAGGAAACCCACCCTTGTCCCGATACCCCGCCGCGCGCGGATCGCGATTCATCGCTCCGTCAGCCATGACGGTCTTCCTGCTCCTCACCACAGGTTGGCCTGCGCTGCAGGCGCAGACATCCGGGAACGCGCAGGCTTTGCCGGACGCGCCGGGATTTTCAACCCAGACAGGTTCCAATCCAGGCGCACTGGCCGGGCCAAAACCACCGGCCACGATCGAAGGCACGGTCGTCGACACGAACGGCGATGTGATCGAGGGTGCGCGTCTGGTGCTCGACGGACCCTCCGGGCAGCGGGGAATGCAGTCCGGTTCGGATGGCGGATTCACGTTCGCAGGTCTGGCTCCAGGGTCGTATAAGCTGACCATCACCGGCGCGGACATCAGTACCTGGGAATCGCCCGCCATCGTCGTCGAGCCTGGCGAGACGCATTTTCTGCCGAAGATTGTGCTCGCTTTGAATGCCGGCGTAACCGAGGTCCATGTCACGGCGAATCAGGAACAGATCGCCGAGGAAGAGGTTCACCTCGAGGAAAGTCAGCGCGTGCTCGGCATCGTGCCAAACTTCTACTCCGCCTACGACTGGAACACGCCGCCTCTGAATACGCGCCAGAAATATGCGCTCGCCTTCCGTTCCGAAATCGATCCCATCACCTTCGCGGGTGCGGCCGCTCTGGCCGGAGCTGAGGAGTACCAGGGCATTTATCCCGGCTACGGCACCGGTTTTTCCGGATTCGGCAAACGCTTCGCCGCGCAGTACACCAACGACTTCACCAGCCGCATGATCGGCAGCGCTGTGCTTCCCTCGCTGTTCCATCAGGACCCTCGCTATTTCTACAAGGGAACGGGGACCATTCGCTCGCGCGCGCTCTACGCGATCAAATCCGCCTTCATTTGCCGCGGGGACAACGGCCACGACGAATTCGATTTCTCGCACATCGGGGGAGACTTCGCTGCCGGAACTCTGGCCAACCTCTACTATCCGGAGAAAAACGAGGGCGTCAGCCTGGTGTTTGTGAATGGGCTGATCGAAATCGGCGGCATGGCAGGCACAAACCTGATCCGCGAGTTCGTGCTGAAAGGGTTCACAACCCACGCTTCAGACCCCGCAGCCGTGAAGCCCTGAATCGCGAACCGTGCGCGTCGGGTGCAACCGGGCACGTGGATTGCCGTGATGGCCGTCACCGCTGGTCTTCACATTGCTTTGCTAGAATTTGCGTTGGAACCCTGCAAAATTCTCAAGGTTTGATGACCATTCTGGAAACCATCGGCGCGACCACCGGGGAAGCGATTCGCGTGGATCGACGACCCAAACTCAAAGAGCGACTACAGCACCACATCACGAGGAGCATCATGACGGAAATTGCTGCGATTCACGCGCGGGAAGTCCTGGATTCACGCGGAAACCCCACGGTGGAAGCCGATGTCGTTCTGGAAAGCGGACTGCTCGGACGGGCGATCGTGCCCAGCGGCGCTTCAACCGGCGAGCACGAGGCTGTGGAACTGCGCGACGGTGACAAGAGCCACTACCTCGGCAAAGGCGTGCTGAAGGCGGTCGAGAATGTCGAGAGCGTCATCGCGCCGGAGCTGACCGGCATGGATGCCTCGAACCAGCGTCTGCTCGACGCGACCATGATCTCGCTCGACGGTACAGAAAACAAAGGCCGCCTGGGAGCCAATGCGATCCTTGCCGTCTCGATGGCAGCGGCACGCGCCTCGGCCGGCGAACTGAAGATTCCGCTCTATCGCTATCTCGGCGGCGCGAATGCGTCGGTTTTGCCCACGCCGATGATGAACATCCTGAACGGCGGCGCCCATGCCGACAACAACGTCGATTTCCAGGAATTCATGGTGATGCCGGTCGGCGCCGAGCGTTTCAGCGACGCGCTGCGCTGGGGGGTCGAAGTCTTCCACACCCTCAAAGGTGTCCTGAAGAAGAAGGGATACAACACCGCGGTGGGGGATGAAGGCGGGTTCGCGCCGTCGCTCAAATCGAACACCGAAGCCATTGAAGTCATCCTCGAAGCCATCCAGCTGGCCGGCTACAAGCCCGGCGAAGAAGTGGCCATTGCGCTGGATCCGGCATCGAGCGAGTTCTTCGATGCGGACAAGAACAAGTACGTGTTCAAGAAATCCGACAAGAGCGAGAAGACCAGCGAAGAGATGGTCGCCTTCTATGCGGACTGGGTGCGGCAATACCCCATCGTCTCCCTCGAAGACGGCCTTGCCGAAAACGACTGGGAGGGCTGGAAGATCCTGACCCGGGAGCTGGGCCAGCAGATCCAGCTGGTCGGCGATGATCTCTTTGTGACCAACACGGAGTTGCTCCAGAAGGGCATCGAGGAAGGGGCGGCCAATTCGATTCTGATCAAGCTCAACCAGATCGGCACCGTCAGCGAGACATTCGAGGCCATCGAGCTGGGCCGCCGCTATGGCTACACTTCTGTGATCTCGCACCGCAGCGGTGAGTCCGAGGACACCTTCATCGCGGATTTTGCCGTCGCTACCGGCGCTGGTCAGATCAAAACGGGCTCGGCGTCACGCACCGACCGCATCGCGAAGTACAACCAGCTTCTGCGTATCGAAGAAGAGCTGGGACAGACGGCGGAGTTTCTCGGCCTTGAGGCCGTGAATTACGGGGATTAGGCCACTCTAACCGGAACGTTGCCATTCGGGCGCTTCGATTGCCGGGGTGTTCGGTGGTCGTTCATTATCCACTGTGTCTCCACGTCGAGGCACTTGATCCGACGCCGCCATGTTTGCGGGGTCGCAACAGGTGTTCTGCATGGGGGCTTTATGCACAAGCTGGCAGGGCTGATTGTGCTGCTATCGCTGCCGGGACTGGCGGCGACGACAGTGAAGCAGAGGGCCGTCACCGACCCGACACCCAACGCGGCGTCAGAAAGTGCGCAACCGGAGCATCCGGTGACCGCGGCGCAGGTGTACGAAATTCTGGAGTTGACCGGCATGAACACCCAGAAGCGCGAAATGCTGGATGGCCTGCTGCCACACCTAAGGGAGACGATGCCCTGGATGCCCGCCGACGTCGTAGGGGACCTGCAACGCACCCTGGGCACCGCGGACTTTGAAGGCGCGATGGTCCGGTCGTTTCGGCAACATCTGTCCACCGAGGACGCCGCGCAGATTATCGCCTTTTACAAGTCGCCGGCGGGACGCCACATGATCGCTGTCATGCCGACCGTGCTGAACGAAGGTCAGGATGCCGTAGCGGAACTGGGCCAGCAGGTCATGCTCGAGGTCATGCAGCGTCACAAAGATGAGATTGACTCCGCGGCAAAGGTCTATCACGAGGAACATCTGCCGGTCGCCCCGCGGCAATGACAGGTGGCGATAGAGTACAGGCAGCTAGTTCCCCACGTCTGCTGTGAGGGTGGGAGAAGGTAGCGAGGAGGCGTGATGCGGAAGATTGCGTGGTGGGCGTGCGTTGTCCTGACGATGAGTCTGCCGGCTGTAGCGCAGCAGGTCGAGTGGAACCCCGACAAGGCCGCGGAAGATGCACGGCTGCCGGTACATCCGGTGACGGCGGCGCAGGTGCACCAGCTGCTGGTGCTGACGAACAGCGACAACCTGAAGAAGCAGATGATGAACGGCATGACGCCGTACCTCAGGCAGGCGATGCCGTTCCTGCCGGCCGACGTGATGGACGATTTCCAGGCGCGGATGGAGAAGGCGGACCTCGAGCCGATGGCGGTGGAGTCTTACCAAAAGCACCTCTCGACCGAGGACGCCACGCAATTGATCGCGTTCTATGAGACGCCGGCGGGGAAGAGGGTCATCGCGGCGATGCCGCTGATCCTGAGAGAGACGCAACAGGCCGGAGCCCAGCTCGGCCAGCAGGTCATGAAGGACACGATGGAAGCGCACAAGGCGGAGATCGAAGCGGCGATACAGAAATACAAGCAGCAACACTCGGGAGCGGCGGCGCAGCACTAGACCCAGGAGTATGAGAGCGGCAAGATCGCTTTGTTTCAGGATAGGAAAGGATGAGGTCGTGGCTGGATCAGGGAAGCCGGTAGTACTGACGATTCTGGACGGATGGGGCTATCGCCCGCAAATCGAAAACAATGCGATCGCGCTCGCCCGCAAGCCCACCTATGACAAACTGCTGCAGGAGTATCCCCACACCCTGCTGCATGCCTCGGATCACTTCGTCGGCCTTCCCGACGGCCAGATGGGCAACAGCGAAGTCGGCCACCTCAATATCGGCGCAGGCCGCGTCGTGCAGATGGACATCACGCGCATCGATCGGCTCATCGCCAGCGCTGATTTCTTCACCCACCCAACGATCGTCGAAGCTCTGCAGAAGGCCCGGAAGACGCAACTGCATCTGTTCGGGCTGGTTTCCGACGGTGGCGTGCACTCGCATCAGGAGCACCTCTATGCCCTTCTGAAAGCGGCCCGGCAGCAGGGAGTCGAAAAGGTCTTCGTGCATGCCTTCATGGATGGCCGCGATACTTTGCCCACCAGTGGCGCCGGCTACATCGCCGCGCTCGAGCAGAAGATGCGGGAGTACGGCGGCAAGCTGGCCAGCATTTCAGGCCGTTACTACGCGATGGATCGCGACCGCCGCTGGGAGCGCGAGAAAAAGGCGTTCGACGCGATGGTCAAGGGTCAGGCCGAGGGCGGCGCTTACAGGGACGCCGTCGCCCGCATCCGCGAGTCCTACAACAACGGCACCACAGATGAATTCATCGTCCCCTTTGTCGTCACCGATGAGCATGGTCATCCCAACGGCCTGATTCGCGATGAAGATGTCTGCATCATGTTCAACTTCCGCGCTGACCGCGCCCGCCAGATCACGCGTGTGCTGGCGCGGAACAGCGGGCTGAGCAAGGAAGCCGGTCGCGAGCTGCCATCCTCGGAAGAACTGGACGCGACCATTCCCCGCAGCGAGATCCCGAGCAAGCTCCACTACGTGTGCATGACGCAGTACGACAAAAACTTCACGCTGCCGATGATCATCCTGCCGGAATCGATGGAGAATCTTCTCGCCAACGTGATGGCCCAGGCCAATCTCCGCAACCTCCGTGTCGCCGAGACCGAGAAGTACGCACACGTGACCTATTTCTTCAACGGCGGCATTGAAAAACCGTTCCCCGGCGAGGATCGCATCCTGATTCCATCGCAGAAGGTCGCGACCTACGATCTCGCCCCGGAAATGTCGGCGGCCGGTATCGCCGACACCGTCATCAAAGCCGTCCACGACACGGCTTTCGATGTGGTGGTCGTGAACTTCGCTAATTCCGATATGGTCGGCCATTCCGGCAAGCTGGAGCCGACCATCAAGGCCGTGGAAACCGTCGACGGTTGTCTCGGCCAGATCTATCAGGCCCTCCGCCAGCGTGGGGGCGGATCCTGGCTGATCACCGCCGACCATGGCAACGCCGAACTGATGGTCGATCCGGCCACCGGCGGCCCACACACGGCCCACACTACCAATCCCGTGCCGTTCATCTTCGTGAACGAAGATGCGCAGCACTACTCGTTGCGGCCGGACGGTTCTCTGCGCGATATCTCGCCGACCATCCTGGGCCTGCTCGGCATCGCCCAACCGAAGGAGATGACTGGCGGCGACCTGCGCGTGCTGAAAAACAGGCAATAGGCAGCGCAACAGGCGACAGACAAGGCCCGGCCCGACAGGAGGTCGGGTCTTGCTTCTACCGCCGCCGTGCCTCGATCAGCTCCCGATAAAGCTCAATGGTCTGATCGGCAATCGCCGACCACGAAAACATCTCTTCCACGCGCCTGCGTCCTGCTTCACCGAAACGCCGCGCTCTTTCCGGATCGGCGAGCAGCGCGGACAACTTCGCGGCCAGGTCGCGCGAAAACCGTTGCGGATCGAGCGGGAAGCTGGTCACCGGATCCTGCTCAAACTGCACCAGGTAACCAGTCACGCCATCGACCACCACTTCCAGAATCCCCCCGGTGGCACTGGCCACGACGGGCGCACGGCAGGCCATGGCTTCGAGATTGATGATCCCGAAGGGTTCATACACCGACGGACAGCAGAAGACACTGCAGTTGCTGTAGAGCTGGATCGCCTCCGGCTTGGTCAGCATCTTCTCGATCCAGATCACCTGCGGATGGACGGCCCGCACGCGCTTGACTTTCTCCCGCATCTCCGCGGCGATTTCGGGCGTATCCGGCGCCCCAGCACACAACACCACCTGCGTCCCAGGCGGCAGATGAGGGATCGCGTCGACCAGATGCGTCACGCCTTTCTGACGGGTGATCCGGCCGACAAACAGGACATACGGCAGGGATGGGTCGACGCCGTGCGTGCGCAGAGCGGTGACGTCCGAGGTCTTCTGATACTCGTTCAGATCGATGCCGTTGTAGATGACGTGGATTCGGTCGGGTTCGATTTCCGGATAGGCGCGCAGAATATCCGCCCTGGTGCCCTGCGAGACGGCGATTACAGCATCGGCATCCAGAATCGCGGTTCGCTCCATCCACGAACTCATGGCATAGCCGCTGCCCAGCTGCTCGGCTTTCCAGGCTCGAAGCGGCTCCAGACTGTGGGTGGTCAGTACAAACGGGATCCGATACAACTTCTTCGCCAGAAAACCGGCCATCGCAACGTACCAGGTGTGCGTATGCACGATGTCGATGGCCGCAATCGACGTCATCTGTGCCAGGTTCAGGCTGAACGTCTCCAGCGCGGTCTTAAATTTCTCCTCCGTGCCCTCGCTGATCCTGGCCCACGGCTGATCGCCGCGCACGTGCAGGTTTCCATTGTCTGAAGATTGCTCGCCCCAGCAGTGGACCTCGACTTCGATTGTCTTCGCCAGCTCACGACTGAGGTATTCGACGTGGACGCCCGCGCCGCCATACACGTTTGGCGGATACTCCCGGGTCATCAAACCAACGCGCAAATTGGCCTCCCGTCGAAGTTCCATCTTAGCGCGGCGTCCAGGTGGCTCTCCGTCCGGCCATCGAGCGAGCCAACCAGCCCCCGCTGTTCGCGCATGGACAGGCCTGTTCGCTTTCGGACGTGCATCGTCCCCTCGCATCGTGATCCAATGCCCGTTAACTCCATGAAAGTCCATCAGCCCTCTTCCCAAAGACCTGGCAGCGAAAATGCCGCTCAAAATCTGTTCCCCGCGACGATTCCATGGGAGGCGGCATGACCACTTTCTGGCAGGATCTGCGATTTGCCCTGCGCCAGTTACGCAAAGCTCCAGGATTTACCACCATCGCCCTCTGCACGCTGGCCCTCGGCATTGGAGCCAACACCGCGATCTACAGCATCATTCATGGCGTGCTGCGACTCCCCTACGCGAACGCCAACCGCATCGTTGCCCTGGAAAACGTCTATCCCCAGGGCGCATACTTCGCGAATTCCTGGCCGGATTTCCAGCAGTGGCGGAGCCAGGCAAAAAGCTTCGCCACCCTCGCCTCGACCTTCACGATTCGTTCCACCTGGACCGGTGGCTCGGAACCGCAATTGCTGAACGTGGGGCTGGTGAGCGACGGCTATTTCAGCATATTCGGCGTGCAGCCTATTCTGGGCCGGGCGTTCGCCGCGAGCGATCACCAGAAAAATGCTGCACCCGTATGCCTGCTCGTCGCCGATTTCTGGCGAACGCAGTTGGGGAGCAATCCCCGCGTCCTCGGCGAACCTCTCAATCTGAATGGCAAGACCTGCACGGTTGTCGGCGTCGTGCCGAAGATGGTTCCTGAGGGCTATCGTCCCGTCCAGGTTTGGACTCCTCTTGAACTGCATCCGCCCTACGTGGAGCACGGCACGAATTACCTGTTCACCGTCGGGCTGCTGCGGCCGGGCGTGACGCCGTCCCAGGCGCTGGCCGAGCTACGCGGGATCCAGGCGCAGATCGATAAGCAATTCCCCGGCAACGCCCATGGCCTCGATATCCAGTTGTTCTCCCAGGAAGTGTTCGGCGATCTGCACTCCATCCTGAACATCCTGCTCGCCGCCGTGGGCTTCATCCTGCTCATTGCCTGCGTGAATCTCGCCAACATGCTGCTCGCGCGCGCCTCCGATCGCGAGCGCGAATTCGCGATTCGCCGTGCTCTGGGAGCATCGGCCGACCGTATGCTGCGCCAGGCGCTGACTGAAAGCCTGCTCATGTCCCTCGGCGGCGCGGCTCTTGGCCTGGGCCTCGGTTTCGCCCTCATCCACATTCCTGTCGCTGCATGGCCCAAAGGGCTCCAGCCGCCGTCCTCCGTTCACCTGGATGGCGCTGTCCTCGCGTTCACGCTCGTCCTTGGCGTTGCTACGGGCCTGCTCTTTGGCATCGTTCCTGCTCTCCGTATCCTGCGTCAGAAGGACACTGCTGCGATGCAGGGCCGCACCCTGACCGAATCGCGCGAGCACAAATTTACGCGGTCTGCTTTGGTTGTGGCGGAAATCGCGCTCTCCATGCTGCTGGTCGCCGGCTCGCTCAACATGGCGTTCTACTTCTTCCGGCTGCTGCGCGTCGATCCCGGCATGAATCCGCAGAATGTCCTCTCCATGGGGCTCTCCCTCTCTCCTGCGCGCTACACCCAGCCCGAGCAGATCAACCGCTTCTACGATGCGGTGCACGACCGATTCAGCACCCTGCCAGGAGTGGTCCGCGTCGCAGCCTCGTCCGACACGCCCTTTACCGGCGCCGGAAGCAATGGGGATTTCACCTATGAAGGCCAACCCGGAGGAACCGCCGATCACAACCCCTTCGCCGATATGCATGCGGTGACCCCGGCATTCTTCTCCACGATGCAGACGCCGATCCTCGAAGGCCGCGACTTCACGGCGCAGGACTCTGCAACCTCCATGAAGGTGGTGATCATCAGCCGGACGATGGCGCGGAAGCTGTGGCCGGGGCAGAGCGCGATCGGCAAGCACATCACGTGCTGCACTGGCGGAAACTACACCATCATCGGCGTGGCTGGCGATGTTCGCTATGCCGGTCCGGCTTCGCCCGCGGGTTTCGCGATTTACACCAGCGTGCAACAGAATCCACCTCCCGCCCTGATCTTCCTGCTGAAAACGTCGAGCGATCCTTTGGCTCTGGCCGAGACCGCGCGGCGCGCGGTGGCCGCGATCGATCCGGGACAAGCGGTCTCGAATATCACATCGCTGGAAGCGCTCTCGCAGGACTCCATTGCGGGCCAGCGCACCTCGACCACCGTGACCGCGATCCTTGGGATTCTGGCTCTCGTGCTGGCCAGCGTGGGGGTTTATGGAGTCATCGCTTATTCGGTTAGCCGGCGCGAGCGCGAATTTGGGATCCGGATGGCTCTGGGGGCCAACCGCGCCGCCATCGTCCAGCTGCTCTTCTCCGGCGCACTGCGCCTCATGATCGTCGGCGTCGTCCTCGGCGCAGGCCTCGTCTTTGCCATGCGCGCGTGGATCGACTCGCTCCTCGGCGCCACCGGGACCAGCGTCACCGCGCTCGTCAGCGCTGGATTCCTGCTCTGTGCTGTTGCTTCCGTAGCTACCCTGGTGCCGGCCCGGCGCGCGACGCAGATTCAGCCTATGCAGGCGCTCCGATCTGAATGACGGAGGCCCGTGTGAGGTGCGGTTAGGATGCTCTTACGCCGCCTGGTCGATCTTGATCCCGGGCGGAAGGAAAGACAACATCCAGCAGCCGTCGAATTTTCGCGTCGGCACGCTGTAACCGGCAAAAGACAAGCTGTACGGGCCCTCCGGAAGATCGGCAGGCTCATCGACAATCCTGCACCGCGTGAAAACGCGGCCCGAACTGGATCGTTCTTTCCACAGGATCAGAACGCAATTTGCTTCGCGATCCAGTCCCCTCAACACTCCATGTACGCGAACAACTCCCTGCAAAATGCCAGCCCTCGGAAAAAATTTGGCGTACGCTATCTCGTCGCTTGGATGAGCGGAGCCGATGGAAAGGTTGACTCTCTGATTACCAGAAAGCGCGGAGATCAGAAGTCCATGTGACCCCGGATCGCTCCCACCCACACCGGGCCGCGATCGCGATTGTAGCCGGGGTCGTCGATGTGCTGCACGTCAAAGGCCATAAACAAGCCTCGCCAGACGTGCCAGGTGTAGTAGCTCTCCACGATGTTCTCACGGCCATAGTGCAGCCCTCCGTCCCCCAGCAAAAAGCCCAATCCCCCGTATCTCAGATAGTTCTGATGATCTTTCTTGATCGCGTTGCTGACGAACGCCGTGCCAATCTTGTCTGCGGGCCGACGCCATCGCGTTCCGGCGTAGTCCCCGGCGAGGACCACCGATTGGCCGACCTCGGTGTATGCATACGATTCTTCCTGGTCGTCGTTCCATCCAAAGCGCGTGCCGATCCGCAGATTGTCGGTGATGTCCTGCTCGTTGTTCCAGCTCATGCCATATTTCACGGTGCCGAATCGCTTCACGGACGCAATGTCCGGCGCCGGCGTGAGGCCGGCCAGGGAATCCTGCACGGCCTTGCGGTAATTCCCCATGTGCGCGGTGTTGGCAAATCCCAGCAGCCGCGTCGTCCCCTTACGTCCATGAAGGAAGGAATGCCGCCACTCATATTCCCAGTTCTGGCCGTGCGCACGCGAGAACGCCCAGTCGAGATCGATGCCATTGGCGACCGTGGGCATGGCGAAGATGCCGTACCGAACGCTCCACTGGCGGTCGTCATATTCGAGCAGTCCTCCCACGGTGTATCCGCGCGTGTCCGCTGCGTAGTCCCAGGCGCCGTTATCGTCAATGGTCCAGTTCAGAAACTGCAAATGGCTGTCGGTGGCAACGTCGTTGACATCCATGAAGTCGTTCGCCCCCATCTTGCCGGCCCGAAGCTCGAAACGCCGAGCCGGAACCTGCGTGGCCAGTGAGAACTGGTCGCGATCCGCTTCTACCAGCTCCCTGGTCAGGCCGATCGTCTGATGAATCTCGCCGCGCCCGAGGTAGGGTGCCGTGCCGAGGCTGGGGTTGCGGACAACGTCGAGGTTGGTGAACCCCGCCAGCCCCAGGGCCTCGCCGATCCCGCGACCGCCTGCACTTTCGAGGTCAAGAAGAAAGTCGGTGTTGTAGCGTAGATGGCGGTGCGGCTGGAAGCCGAGGTACAGCGTTTCGACCAGGGATGTTTTGTACTCGCTGGCGCTGTCCAGGCTGTTGGTACTCTGATACGGCGAATGAAATCCAGGCTTGCCCTGAAAAATCGTGTTGGTCTGTCCCGAGATCCAGTAGCGCGTCGAGTCGCTGTGGGGAAACATGGTCAGCTGTGGATCCGCGGCCTTCTGCGTTGCTGTCGAGGTCCCTTCCTGGGAGGGCGAGCCCGAAGCGACACCAGACGTTTCGGTCAGAACGAATCCGTGGAAGGTCGCCCCCGGGTCGGGCGGTGCCGCAACTCGCTGCACCGGTGCGGGCGCATCGGGGAAACCGGCGGAAGCCTGCGCATGGGCGCTGGCCAGGCCCGTCGCGGTGAGCAGAATCGAAATCAGGAAGCAGCGGTGCACGAGTGGTTTTTTCCGGGGAATCGCGCGATTGCGCGGCAGATCGGTCACGCCGGCCCTGCGTCGGATGCACATATCTGACAGGTACTTTGGGTTCATTAATTATCGTTAATTCCGAAATGTTAAACAGGGATTATTGTCTCTGTGGCTTCCCGGCTGGCCAAAGTGTGCCAACTGGAATTTATATACCATACCCCCATAGGATATAGTCAAAAGAAGGCAGCAACCGGGGAACAGCTATGCCGAATGAGGAACGCGAACAGCAAAAACTCATCGCCCGCATCCACCGCATTCGCGGCCAGGTCGATGCCGTCGAGCGGTCGCTCTCGCAAAAAGAGCACTGCGCCGACGTGCTGATGCTGCTGGCCAACATCCGCGGCGGCATCAACAGCCTCATGGCGGAGATCCTCGAAGACCACATTCGCCTGCATATGATGTCCGGAAAGAAAGAGAGCATCAATTCAACCGAACTGGCCGAGGATCTCATCAACCTCGTCCGCGCTTACCTGAAGTGAACCAGCGGCTGCCGTTCCGCGTAAAGCACAAAAACGAGGAACCACGATGGCTACAGTGGAAACGATGCAGGGAGCAGGGACGCGAACAAAGGCCGGCAACCTGGCGTTATTGGGAATTGCCGCCGCCGTCGCGCTGGCGCATTGCCTGACGAATCAGCGCTATGGCTTTCATCGCGACGAACTGCAGTTTCTCAGTGATGCGCGCCATCTCGACTGGGGCTTCGTCGCGTTTCCGCCCCTGACGCCGTTCCTCGAACGCATCCAGCTGGACATATTCGGAGTCTCGCTGGAGGGCCTGCGCCTCTTCTCGGTGGTCGCGCAGGCGATCGCCGTCTACGTGACCGGTCTCATGGCGCGAGAGTTCGGCGGAGGGCGCATGGCCCAGGTCACCGCGGCGCTCTGCGTGGTTCTTTCACCGGTGCCTCTGTTCAACGGAACCGAATTTCAGTACACGAGCTTCGCCTTCCTGTGGTGGGTGCTCATCGCGTATTGTGTCGTCCGTCTGCTCCGCTCCGAGAACCCCCGCTGGTGGCTCGCCATCGGCGCCTTCACCGGCCTGGGCCTGATGACGAAGTACGCCATCGTCTTCTTCCTTGCAGGTCTCCTCAGTGGCTTCCTGCTGACTTCGGCCAGGCGCTATTTCGCGAGTTGGTATTTCCTCGGCGGTGTGGCGATGGCTCTCGCGATCTTCGCCCCGAATCTCCTCTGGCTGGTGCGGCACGACTTTATCTCGTACCACTTCCTGCATTCCATCCACATTCGCGATGTGGGCGAGGGGCGCGCCGACGGCTTCCTGCGGGGTCAGTTCGTGATCTGTACCAACCCGGCGTCGGCGCCGCTGTGGATCGGCGGCCTGGTCGCTTTCTTGCTGAATCGGCGATATCGCGTCCTCGCATGGATGTACCTCATCCCGCTGGCATTCTTCTTTTTCGCCAAGGGACGCAACTACTACATGGCCGACGCTTACCCCATGCTGATGGCAATGGGCGCCACGGCCGGCGAGCGGTGGATCGTATCGCTGAAGCGGGGATGGCGCTGGGCTGTGGAGGTCACCTTTTTCTGCGCGCTCTCCTTCTTTGGCCTTTTCATCGTCGCGGACATTTTGCCCCTGGCCTCGAGCGGACCATTGATGCGCTTTGCGCTTAAGAACAATGGCGACCTGCGCGAAGAGATTGGCTGGCCGGAGGAACTGCAGTCGATCGCCGCGATTCTCAACTCCCTGCCACCGGAACAACGTGCGACCACCGGCATCTTCGCCGGCAACTATGGCGAAGCCGGTGCAGTGGAGATCCTGGGTGCCCCGTATCATCTGCCTCCGCCGATCAGCACCACAAATTCCGCGTGGTTGTGGGGGTACCCGACCCCGCCGCCGTCGACGCTCATCGTGCTCGGCTATTCAAAGGCGCGTGCGGACCGGGCATTCACCGGCTGCAGAGTTGCGGGTCACGTACAGAACTCGATGGGCGTCGAAAACGAAGAGAGCCGGGATCACCCCGACATCTTTCTCTGCGGCCCGCCGCGCCTCCCGTGGCCGGAATTTTGGAAGGCGTTTCAGCAGTTCGGATAACACCGTCGCGGAGCTACTGCCGCAACTGCGCCAGCCGGTGCATCAGGGCAGCACTCAGTGACGCCTGCGCCCCGTCATCCAGTTTGTGGCGGCTTGCCGTGAGATAGAAAACGTCGATGGCTGCCTCGCCCTCAGTGTCGATCAGGGCAACCTCGATGTTGCACCGCAGGCCGGCAAAACTGAGCGCGATCTCGCGCAGCAGGCCGGGTGTGTCCTGGGTGACGATCTGCAGCAGGGTACTGTGCGACGACGACTCGTTGTCGAATTCCAGCCGCGTATCCACGGTGACCTTGGGCCGCGCAGGCTTCTGCTTGCGCGAGCGCAGCAGTTCTTCGACCGAGACGCGGTGCAGCAGCGCGTCTCGAATGCTGGCCTGGAAGCGATCGATCTCCGAATGATTCAGTTCCAGCGTCTTGTACGTGTCGGTGAACTGAAAAGTGTCGACGATGACTCCAGCCGCATTGGAGAAAGCGTCCGCCTTTACGATGTTCATGCCCCACGCCGAGAGAATGCCGGCCATGTCGGCAAATAGCCCGGGCCGATCGCGCGTCACGAGCGTGACCTCGTTCAGCTGGCGCAGCGCCCGATACGAAAGCTGGATGGGATCGTCGGGCAGCTGCATCGCCATGCGGAAGTGCGTGGCGATCTGTTCCGGCGTTCGGCCGCTGAGGTAGCGCTGCGGCAGACCTTCCAGGAAGCCGCGCAACTCATCGGTGGGAACCGGCGCCTGCGAAGACCCTCCCGGCGTGACCGCGGGGATGAGCGCAACGATCCGGCTAAAGAAGGCCGGGTCTGCCGCGGCGCGATAGCGGATCTCGTCGACGCTGCGGTCGAGGAAGTTCGACGCGCTCATGTAGAGCTGCCACAGACTCTCCGCCTTCCAGGGGGTCAGCGCCTCCGGTGATACAGCGCGGATATCCGCGTAGGTCATCAGCGTGAGCATCTTCAGTTGCGGCTGGGTGGCGACTTTCTCTGCGAACGCACGTACGGTTTCCGTGTCGAAAATATCGCGCCGCATCGCGGCCGACATATCCAGATGGTTGTGGATCACCCGTCGAACGGTTTCGCGCTCTTCCGCATCGAGTTCCAGCCTCGAAAAGAGGCTCTCGCTCAGCTCCACGCTGTTGGTGGCGTGGTTCCCGCTGCGGCGCGCCTTGCCCGTGTCATGCATGAGCAGCGCTAAAAAGAACAGGTCAGGACGGTCGATCTCCGGCAGCAGGCTGGCCAGCCGCTTTTCCCAGTCATTCTGCGGCTGACGCAGACGGTGCACATTGTCGATCACGTGGAAGGTGTGCTCATCGACGGTATACCGATGCCACGTGTCGCGAATCACGAGCGACTCGATGCCGTGAAACTCGGGAATGATCAGCTCCAGGATGCCCAGCGCATGCATCGTACGCAGCGCGTGCGCGGCCCACGGCCCCAGCAGCACTTCGCGCAGACAGTTCCACAGGAACGGGCCCTCGGGCATCTGCACGGCCAGGATGGGCAGCGCATCGGAGATTCGATCCTCGGCAGCAAAGCTGAGCCGGTAACCATGCGTGGCCATCAGACCGAAGGTCTTCAGCACGCTGTCTGCATCGTTCACCGTGACGCCTTCCGTCAGATCGAGACGGCCATCCTCGAGGAAGAAATCCGTCCCTGCTACAGGGGTTCTCTTGCGGCGAAACTGTTTGTAGAAGGAACGGCGCGGCGGAGGAACGGCATCGATCAGCAGCGAAGCCCGGCGATAGACGGTGCGCGCCTGGCGGTACCACGTGCGCATCCAGTACGCCGGATCGGAGGTCCCGCGGGTCTCCAGCCCAATCGAGCGCGCCGCGGCCTCGTCCTGAGCGTGCCAGTCCAGCGTGTTGTCGTCACGTCCGGAACGGTAGTGCAGGAAACATCGCACCGCAGAGAGAAAGTCATAGGCCGACTCTGGCTCATCATGCGTGCCGTAGAAATCGTCGGCCGCCGAGCGCGGCCACGCCTTGTGCGCCTGGATCGAATTCAGCAGCGTCAGCCATTGCGCGAGATGATAGTCGCGCAGCCCTCCCGGGCATTCCTTCACGTTGGGCTCGACGTGAAAAATCGTGTCGCCATACTTCGCGTGTCGCGCGCGCGCCATTTCGGCCAGGTTCTGCACCACCGTATCCCACTCGCGCAGGATCACCGAAGGCAGGATCTCTTTCTCGAATTTGGCGTAGAGTTCGCGGCTGCCGGTCAGGTAGCGGCGGTCCAGCAGCGAGACCGTGAATTCAAGATTGTCGGGATGAACCTTCTCGCATTCCTTCAGCGTCCGCGTAACCGGGCTGGCGCGCAGGCCGATATCCCACATAGCCTGAATGCAGCTGCGGATTCGATCTTTGTACAATGGTTCGACCTTTTCGTTAGCGCAAAGGAAAAGCACATCCACGTCGGAGCAGGGAAACAGCTCACGCCTTCCGAATCCGCCGGTTGCCACCAGGGCAATTTCGTCTTGCGGCGCATCGGAAGCAGCCTGTTCCCAAAGGTGGCGCAGCAGAGTCCCGACGATTTGCGAGCGGCGCCGAATCACCGCCGAACCATCGCCGGTGCGCTCGAAGCTCTGACGCAGCTGCGTGGAGTCGTCCTGATAACGACTGCGGAGACGCGTAAGAGTCAGAGGCTCAGTGATCATCGATCGGCCTGGGCGCGAGCAGCGATCCAACCGTGTTCACCGTTCCATCCGGAACGGCGGTCATGCTGAACTTCGTTCGGACCAGCGGAGCAGCCGCGGGCCGAAAATCAGAGCGCGGAGGGGCCGCGCTCGTCGTTGCGGATGCGAATCGCGTCGTCGATCTTCGAGACGAAGATCTTGCCGTCGCCGATCTTGCCCGTCCGTGCCGAGGAAAGGATCGCCTGAATGGCCTTGTCGGCCATCTCGTCGCGGACCACCATCTCGATCTTGATCTTGGGCAGGAGATCGACTGTATATTCGCGCCCGCGGTAGAACTCGGTGTGACCCTTCTGGCGTCCATGGCCGCGGGCCTCGAGGATGGTCATGCCTTCGATGCCTGCTTCGAGCAGGGCATCCTTCACTGCGTCCAGCTTGGAGGGTTGAATGACGGCTTCAATCTTTTGCATTGCGCGCTCAAATCCTGACTGAGTGTTGAGTATACGTCGAGTTTCAGGAACCGAAATCGTAGCCTTCTTCACCATGCTGTGTCACGTCCAGACCCTCGATCTCTTCCTCGCGAGTCACGCGCAGGCCAACGATCATGTCGACCAGCTTCAGCAGGACAATCGTTCCCACGATGGACAGCCCCCATGCGATCGCGACGCCGACCAGCTGATTCAGCACCTGGTGCCAGTTGCCCTCGATGGCGCCGGTCGGTTTGCCGGCTCCGAAAACCGGGTTGATCGCGCTCGAAGCGAAGACGCCGGTCAGGACAGCGCCGATCGTCCCCCCCGCACCGTGAACTCCAAAAGCATCCAGCGAATCGTCGTAGCCGAACCAGCTCTTGACCACGGTCACCATCAGGAAGCAGAAGATTCCGGCGACGAATCCAATCACCAGCGCCGACATGGGCTGCACAAAACCGGATGCCGGCGTGATGGCCACCAGTCCGGCAACCGCACCGGAAATTGCACCCAGGGCGCTGGGCTTGCCGTTGCGAATCCACTCCGAGATGCTCCAGCCGATCGCCGCGGCAGCCGTGGCGAAGTGCGTATTGACAAAGGCGCTCGTGGCCAGGCCGCTTGCATTGACCGCGCTGCCTGCGTTGAATCCGAACCATCCTACCCACAGCAAACAGGCACCCATGAAACTCAGGACCACCGAATGCGGCGGTGACGGCTCCTTGGGATAACCCACCCTCTTGCCCAGATAGAGCGCGCAGATCAGCGCCGAAACCCCGGAAGTGATGTGCACCACGGTGCCGCCCGCAAAGTCGAGGCAGGGAATCTTGCCGCCGAGAGCCGCATTGAGCAGCCCTCCTTTGCCCCACACCATGTGCGCCATCGGCGAGTAGACAATGATCGCCCAAAGCGTCAGGAAAAGGCACATCGCGCTGAATTTCATGCGCTCGGCAAAAGCTCCGCAAATCAGAGCCGGCGTGATGATCGCAAACATCAGCTGGTAAATCATGTACGTCTGCGCAGGAATCGTCGCAGCGTAGTCCGGGTCGGGAGTCAGGCCCACATGGTGCAGAAAGACGTAGTGGAAGTCGCCGATGAAACTCGTTCCTGGCCCGAAGGCCAGACTATAGCCGATCAGTGCCCACAGGACCGTGATGATGCACATCATCGCGAAGCTCTGCATCATCGTCGCCAGCACGTTCTTGCGGCGCACGAGGCCGCCGTAGAACAGCGCCAGTCCCGGCCCGGTCATCATCAGCACCAGCGCGGAACTGGTCAGCATCCAGGCGTTGTCGCCGTTGGAAACGGTCGGCGGCGCGGCGGTTTGCGCCAGGGCGGACGCTGCGCAGAGGAAAGGGAAAATGCAAAGCAACCGAATCAAACGACGAGGGTGCATAGAACTCCGCCTGGAATTGCCGGAAATATGTCACGACGGGGTGACCGGTGAGGTGTGGGGCGACAGCTACAGCCTGGTAGCGGACTTCGCAGCCCGTGGATTGCAGGAATTTCCTGAACTCACTTTTACATATTTTTTGCAAATCGAAAACAGAGAAATGTGGTTACACCACGCAGGATGAGTTGAAGCCAGATTTTGCGCGACGCGACTCTTCGATTCTCCCCGTCGGATGTTGGTCGGCGGCTCCGCGGCGCGTTTCTGCCTGCGGGACTGAAATCTCCGTTGGGTACTGCCGGGTGGGCAAACCGCTTCAGGGGAACGGTATAGTGAAGGTATGAGTGAGCTACGGGATCGCAGACTGTTTGGCACTCTGGAGAGCAGTGCGAAAAACCGGGAAAAGGTTTTTGAGGCGAGCTACGGCTACGAGCAGCCCGAGGGCATTTTTCTCACCACCGTCGACTCTGCCATCAACTGGGTGCGAAAGAACTCGATCTGGCCCATGACCTTCGGTCTCGCCTGTTGCGCGATCGAGATGATGTCCATGGGCGCCTCGCGGTTTGACGTCGCGCGCTTCGGAGCCGAGGTGTTTCGCCCCTCCCCCCGGCAATCGGATCTCATGGTGATCGCCGGACGTGTTTCCTGGAAGATGGCTCCCGTCATTCGCCGGCTCTACGATCAAATGCCGGAACCCAAGTGGGTCATCTCCATGGGAGCCTGCGCCACCTCGGGCGGAGTCTTCAACAACTACGCTTTGGTCCAGGGCGTGAACCAGGTCATCCCCGTGGATGTCTATGTCCCAGGCTGCCCACCACGGCCGGAGCAGCTTCTCTATGCCATCACTCTTCTTCAGGAAAAGATTCAGCACGAACAGGGCAGCTTCCGGCGGGCGCTGAATTTGCAATGACGGTTGTTTCCTGAATACCTTAATAACGAAGTAGTATACGCAGGGCTCCCACCACAGCACCATCCCGCCGGCGATCGACGCAAAACTTGTTGCCGGTTTGGTGCTGGACAGTTTCTCGAGGGTAACTGCTTCGATACGCCGCCGGAATTCCCCGGCTCTGCAGCGGAACTTATTGAAATAATTAGCTTCGATGGAATGTGCGACTGTGGTAACCTCATCGCTGCGGATGCTTCCGTCCGATTCCTTCCCCATCGGATTCCGCGAGCGACCCCCGGTCGCGCGGCTTCACAGAACTTCTCATCAGCCATCATCAGTAGATTGCGGAGGATAGACGCATGCATTTTCGTCCGTTCAGCCATGGACGCCGGACGTTGCTCACGGCGGGCACGCTGCTGCTCGGTGTGGTAACAGCGTTGGGGCAAACTTCGTCCTCAACCCCTTCGGCTCCCACTCCCAAATACCAGCAGGACTCCCCGTCCCGCTGGGACGTGTTTATGGGGTATTCATATGTTGCCCCCCACGGCACGGTTTCCACGCCCGAGCTCAATGGCGTCAATACCGATCTTAATTACTCGGCAATTAACCCCGGTGCGATCGGCAGCGTTGCTTACTACTTCAATCGCTACGTTGGCGCGCAGGTGGAATACGCGAACCATCCCAATGGCGCCAACGACGGAGCCCAGAGCGCCCAGGCCGGCATCATCTTCCGTTATCCGGCCGAAGGGATGACGTGGTTCGCGCATGGCCTGGGCGGCGGTGTCCGTCTGGGTGGCCCCAATATCTCGGGTCCCGGGGTGCAGCCGAAGCACCTCTACGAGTGGGGTCCAGCGCTGACTGCAGGAGGCGGTCTCGACTACGACCTGCCTTTCCTCAATCACCGGTTCTCCCTGCGGATCTTCCAGGCCGACTACGAATATTGGCACGCGGACTTTGGACCCCAGCCTCAGATCGGCGGCCGCGCCAACGTCAACGCCGCTCGCCTGAGCGCCGGCATCGTCATCCACATGGGCAGCATCGTTCCTCCGCCGCCCGTGCAGTATGCCTGCGTCGTCAATCCGGCTTCGGTCTTCCCTGGAGAACAGGTCACCGTCACCGGCACGGCAACCAATCTCAACCCGAAGAAGACGCCCAGCTATACCTGGAGCGGTCAGGGCCTCACCGTCGGAGGTACCAATCCGACCAGTACCATCGACACAGGCAGCCTTCAGCCCGGCACGTATACGGTCACCGGCCATGTTGCCGAGGGCCAGAAGCCCGGTCAGTCCGCCGACTGCACGGCGCAGTTTACGGTGAAGCAGTTTGAACCGCCGACCATCAGCTGCACGGCCAATCCTTCGACCGTGAAGCCGGGTGAGAGTTCCACCATCACCTGCAACGGCGTCAGCCCACAGAGCCGCCCGCTCACCTACAGCTACTCGGCGTCCGCTGGATCCATCAACGGAACCAGCAACACCGCAACGCTGTCGACCAGCGGCGCGCCCTCCGGAACCATCACGGTGACTGGAACGGTGCAGGACGACAAGGGCCAGACGGCCTCTGCGACGACCACCGTCAACGTGGAAGCGCCGCCGCCGCCGCCAACTCCCAAAACCCAGACGCTCTGCTCGATCCAGTTCGATAAGGACAAGCGGCGTCCGGCCCGTGTCGACAATGAAGCCAAGGCGTGCCTGGACGATGTCGCCCTCAACGCTCAGCAGAAGGCGGATGCCTCGCTGGTCGTGGTCGGCAACTCGGCCCCGGTTCCCACGCCGAAGTCCAGAGCTGCACGCCGTCACGCGGTCACCGCCGAGCAACTGGCGGCACAGCGTGCGGTCAATACCAAAGCCTACCTGGTGTCGGAGAAGGGCATCGATGCCAGCCGTATCCAGGTGAGGACGGGCCCCAACGGCCAGAATGAGGTGGAGAACTACCTGGTTCCGGCAGGCGCGAACTTCGACAACGATGTGCCCAGCACAACCGCTGTCGATGAAAACGCCGTGAAAGCCCAGCCTCGCACCGCTCCCGTCCATCATCACCACCGGGCAGCGGCCAAAAAGGCGCATTAATCACCGACCAACACGACAGGGCTGACCCGAATCGGTCAGCCCTGTTTTCTTGTGATGCTCGGCTGATTCGCTTGGCCCGTGTGTGCGTCCGGGTGTTGCCCAGAATGAGGCTGCGCCGTCAACAGCGCTTTCGAGCTGGCCAAAAACCGTTAGCATAAGACCAGCGTCGCCGTTCCTCGGCAGCGCACCCACGCGAAGTCCTCGCGTCCGTATACAGGAATGATGAAGTTGATGCGCTTTCGAAGTCTCCTTGCGGCCCTGACCGCTCTTCTGCCTGCCCTCTGTTGTCTCTCCGTTTTTGCTGCCACTCCCGGTCCGTGGTCTCCCATGGGTCCCGACGGGGGCGACGCCCGCCGTTTCGCTTTTAGTCCGAGCTCCCCTTCCCGGATCTACCTCGGCACCACCGACAGCTGGATCTACGTGTCCTCCGATGGCGGATCGTCCTGGTCCAGACTCGCCAAACTGGGAACCCGCGACGATCTGGTCGTCGACAGTCTGGTCGTCGACCGCTCCAACGCGAATACCCTCTACGCCGGCGTCTGGGTGATGGATCATTCCGACGGCGGAGTCTATATCAGTCACGACGATGGCCGCACCTGGACCGAAGCTGCCGATATGCGCGGCCAGTCGGTGCGGGCTCTCGCTCAGGCTGCCTCCAACCCCCGCGTCCTCGTCGCGGGCACGCTGAGCGGCGCGTATCAAAGCCGGGATGGTGGACTCCACTGGCACGAGATCAGCCCGCCCGGCGGCCAGGACATTCACGAGGTCGAATCCATCGCCATCGATCCCTACGATCCTGAGATCATCTATGCCGGGACCTGGCATCTCCCCTGGAAGACGAATGATGGCGGCGCTCACTGGATCAGCATCCACCAGGGCGTGATCGACGACTCCGATGTATTTTCGATGATCGTCGATCCCTCCCGTCCCAGCGTGATGTTCCTCAGCGCCTGCTCAGGGATCTACAAAAGCGACAACTTCGCCTACGAATTCCGAAAAGTCCAGGGCATTCCTTCCACCGCACGCCGTACGCGTTCGCTGCGTATGGATCCTGCCGACCGCAACACCGTCTATGCCGGCACCACCGAGGGCCTCTACAAAACCACCGACGGTGGCGACAGCTGGTCGCGTATGACCGATCCCGACGTCATCGTGAACGATGTTTACGTCGATCCGCGCAACCCGAAGCATGTTTTGCTCGCGACCGACCGGAGCGGGATTCTCGCCAGCGAAGACGCTGCCGCCGGCTTCCAGGCCTCCAACACGGGTTTCTCGCAGCGCCAGGTTGCCGCGCTTCTGGTGGACGAAAAATCCCCCGGCACCATCTACGCCGGGGTCATCAACGACAAGCTCTACGGTGGCGTCTTCGTCAGCACTGATATGGGCAGGTCCTGGAAGCAACAGAGTGAGGGCCTCCACGGCGACGATATCTTTGTCCTCGCGCAGAGTCCCGATGGCACCCTTCTCGCCGGCAGCAGCAACGGAGTCTTTCGCTGGGATGGGAATTCCTGGGTCCAGGCGGACGCGATGAGCCAGCCCGATCCCCCGATGCCCCCGAAACCAGTCCGATCCCGCGCGCACTCCCGGAAGACAATTCGCGTCGTTGCCCCACCCCCTCCGGATCCTGTACATCTCCATGGACGCGTCATGGCGCTCCATGTAACCGGAGATCCATGGATGGCCTCAACGGCACAGGGCCTTTTTCGCAGCATCGATCGTGGGAGTTCCTGGACCCTGGTTTCAGCGCCCGGCCTCCTCGGGCAGGAAGCGGGTGGGATCGGTTATCGCACCATCGCTGCCCAGGGCCAGGTCGTCTTCATCGGTCGCCGCACCGCCATCGTCGGCTCCGACGACAGTGGTGCGACGTGGCACGCCCTGGTCTTTCCCTCCGGCCTGACCGCGCTCTCCAGCCTGGCGCTCACTCCCGACGGGACGCTGTGGGCCGGCGGCCGCGAAGGCGTCTTCTACTCTCAGGACCAGGGCCATACGTGGAGTGTTCTGAAGCGCCTCCCGGTTGTCGCCGTCAACGGACTCGTCTGGGATCCCTCCCTGAACCGTCTCATGGTCACCTGCGACGTTGGCACTGTGATCTATGCCGTCGATCCTCACGATCAGTCGTGGACCTGGTGGAACGCCGGATGGACTGTTCATTCTGTCGCTTCTCTCAGCGGTCGCCTCGCGGCTGCATCGCTCTACAGCGGCGTTGTTGTGCAGCCTCCGGGCGAGGCATCGGTGCCCGCAGCCGACGCTGCCCAGACTGCGCGAAGATAAGAGGTGGCGTTTTCTCTCCGGCCCGTCGCGCACGACGACTTCCCGAACCTCTACGCGCTCGACCAGGCCTGCTTCGTCCCCGGCATTGCCTGGTCCAAAGCTGAGCTGCAGTACTTCCTCAAATATCCCGGCAACATCGGTGTTCTCGCCGAAGACGAGTCCGGCCGCCTGGCCGGTTTTGCCATTGCCGGAAAGCAACGGCGCCACGGCGCTCTCAACGGCCGTCTCATCACCATCGACGTTGACCCGGCACTGCGCCGTCAGGGAGTGGGACATCTGCTCCTCGAAGAAACCGAGCGCCAGTTGCGCGATGCCGGTGTATCGATGGTGCTGCTCGAAGTCGCGGTGGACAATGCGACGGCCCGGAGCTTTTACGAACGCCATGGCTTTGTGCGCACCGGCCGCATCCCCGGCTACTACCTCGGCCGCATCGATGCGCTGGTGATGGAGAAGCCGCTGTAACAAGCGAAATACCGGGGAAATCCGCGTCCCCGCTCACGCGACTAGAATTGAGGGCAATGCTCCGGATGAGGATGAAGATCGCGGGTACGCTGGCCTCGGCCGTGTCCCTCTTGTCCGTCGCGACGCCGGCCCTCTCTCAGGCCATCAAAGATCTTCCCCGGCCCACCGACTACGTCAGCGACGACGCCCACGTCATGTCGGCGCAGACTATTGACCAGATCAACCACCTTTGCGGCGAGGTGGACCACGAAGCCCACGCACAGATCGCGGTCATTACCGTCACCACGACGAATGGTGAAGCCATCCAGCAGTACGCCGTCGATCTGGAGGACGCATGGAAGGTCGGGCCGAAAGCTTCGGACCGCGGCCTCATCATTCTCTACGCGGTCAACGACCGGAAATACTGGATCGAGACAGGCTACGGCCTCGAAGGCATTCTTCCCGACGGCAAAGTCGGCCAGATCGGCCGCCAGATGGTGCCGATGCTCCGCAACAACGACTTCGATGGCGCGGCCACCCTGGCAGTCGACGAGACATCCCAGATCATCGCCCAGGACGCCGGGGTGAAGCTGCAGCCCCTGTCGCGTTGGGGCGCGCAACAGCAGCAGCCGCACGCTACCGTCGGCCAGATCATCGGAGGCATCGTTTTCCTCATCCTCGTACTGGTCTTCCTCATTTGGGCCGGCGGCTCCGGCATCCTCGGCTTCCTGCTCGGCATGTTCTTCGGGGGTGGCCGCTGGGGCGGAGGCGGTTGGGGTGGCGGAGGCTTTGGTGGTGGCGGCGACGGTGGCAGTGGGTTTGGCGGCTTTGGCGGCGGCAGTACCGGCGGCGGCGGAGCCGGAGGCAGCTGGTAACATCGAACCGAATTGGCAAGGGAGAGCAACGCTATGATGCGTCGGGGTCTTTGGATCGCGGTAACGATTGTGATCGTGATCGTCTTCGCCGGTCTGTTGGTCGTGGGCAGCTACGTCAGCGCGCAGCGGCAAATGGTGAATAAGCAGGAGGCGGTCGCCGCGCAGTGGTCCAATGTGCAGGCGCAACTCCAGCGCCGCGCCGATCTCATCCCCAACCTGGTGGCGACCGTGAAGGGCTACGCCACCCACGAAGAGACCGTCTTCGCTGACGTTGACAAGGCCCGCGAATCCCTGCTGGCGGCGCATGATCCGCAAGGCAAGATCGCCGCGAACAACCAGCTGGATGGTGCCCTCGGCCGCCTGCTGGCCATCGCTGAGAACTATCCCAACCTGAAGGCCAACGAGAACTTCCTGCAGCTGCAGGATCAGCTGGAAGGCACTGAGAATCGCATCGCCGTCGAGCGCGAACGCTACAACCGCGCCGTCCAGGACTACAACACCTTCATCGAGCAGATCCCCAACAACATCTGGGCGCGCATCGCCGGCTTCCAGAAGAACAACGCCTACTTCGAAGCCAGTCCGGCCTCGCAGACCGCACCCCAGGTGCATTTCTGATCGGCCATTGAGAGCGAACGCAGCGACAAGAACTAACCGGCGATCAGGATCCGCAGATCGCGCAGGTTGTTCCCCGTCGGCCCCGTCACGATCGTGTCGCCCAGGGCCGTAAACAACGTGCACGCGTCGAAGCGCGCCAGCGTCGCCTCCGGGTCGAAGTTGTAGCGCCGCGCTCTCGCAATTGTCGTCGTATCCGCGATCGCACCCGCCGCGGGACTGTTGCCGTCGATGCCATCCGAGCCCGCGCTCAGCACCGCCAGAGGCTCACCCTCGAAACGTGCCAGATCGAGCGCGCACTGCAGAGCAAACTGTTGATTGCGCCCGCCGCACCCCGGATTCTTGCCAAGATTCACCGTCACTTCACCGCTCGAAAGCAGGCACACCCGTGAGTACTCACCGCGCAGCTCGTGAAAGCGCGCCAGCAGATACTTCGCTGCCTCCGCATAGTCCCAGTCGTCGCAGGTGTTATCGATCACGACCTTATATCCCCGCGACTGCGCATGATCCCGCGCAGCATTCACAAAGTCGTGATTCGAGAGCAGCGTGTCGAATTGCGCGTGCTGAAAGGCAACCGCCTGGTCATCCTTGGTAGCGTCCGCCGCCGCTTTCTCCTGCATCAGTTTCTCAAAGTACTCCCGCACTGCTGGCGGGAACTTCTCCAGCAAATGAAAACGCTCCAGAATCTCCTCGCACTCCGCCATCGTCGAGTAATCCGGCAGAGTCGGCGATGAAGCGACGGCGGCCAGATCCTTCAGTGGAACATCCGCCAGGAGCAGAGACAGCTTCTCGGCCGTGGGGGCGGCAAGCGCCAGCCTTCCACCCTTGACCGCCGAGAAGTACTTCCGGACGGTGTTAATCTCCGTGATCGTCGCCCCGCTTGCCACCAGCGTCTCGTGGAATGCGATCGTGTCATCCAGCGTGATTTTCTTGTCGCGCGGGAGCTCGTGCATCGCCGATCCACCGCCGCTGATCAGGAAGAAGATAAAAGTAGTTTTCTTCGCATGCTTCAGCAGCGATAGCGTCGCTCGCGCCGCAGCCAGCGAATCTTCATTGGGCAGCGGGTGGCCGCCGGCAAAGTAACGAACGTGCCGATTCTTCTTCTTCGGCAGTTCGGGCGCGGAGCACACTCCCTCCAGATGCATCTTCGGCGGCAGCCGCTCCAGCAGGGCGTTCAGCATCGTCAGCGCTGCCTTGCCAAACGCGATGACATAGATATCCCTGAAGCCATCCAGAGGCTGTGTAATCGAAGGCAAACGCGGCGAGGGATGACGCACCAGCGTCTTTCCCTCGAAATGCAGATGGCGGTCGAAAGCTTTGGGGATATCGCAGGCCTGCAGCGCCCTCTCGAAGATCTCCGTGGACACTGCGTGGATTTCTTCGAGGGGGTTCATGATTGAACGAGGGCCGGATACCGGCGCTGCATCCACGCGCGGATGGCTTGCCTCACATCCTCCAGCTTACCCGTAAAAAAGTGATCCGCATCGGAAATCCATACCAGCTCCTTCGGTTCCTGCGCCTCGGCCACCACCGCCTCTACTCGAGGCACCGGACCATACTGATCCCGCGTCCCGCTCACGAAGAGCTTCGGCTGCGGGCAGCTGCGCAGAAACTCGTAGCTGTAGTCGCGGCCCTCCGCATGCGCGGGAATCCCCAGCGCCACCAGTCCCACGACGCGCGGGTCGCCGCAACAGGTTCGCAGCCCAACGTACGACCCGAACGAGAACCCGGCAAACACGATCGGCCGGCTGAACTCCCGCTCCAGCCACGATAAAGCCGCGCGCACATCGTCCTGCTCGCCCTCGCCGTAATCGTGCTCCCCTTCGCTCAGCTCGGTACCACGGAAATTGAACCGCAGGACCGGCAGCCCAAAACTCTGGAAGGCTTTCATCGCGTGATACACAACCTTGTTGTGCATCGTGCCGCCGCCCAGAGGATGAGGATGGCAGACCAGTGCGGCGCAGGGCGCGTCGGGCCTGCCCTCGTTCAGAAGCGCTTCCAGCCGGCCCGCCGATCCACGAAGATCGTCGACCGTGCGCAGAAACGCCGATCCAACATGAGACTGCGTCATCTCGATTCATTGTACGAACCTCAGCCTCGCGTATTCTGGTCGTTCATGAGCCTCGACCCGATCCAGCTCACGCGCCGCCTCGTCGATATCGAGTCCATTACCTACAACGAAGGGGCGGTTGGCGGGTATCTGGCCGAGTTCCTCAGCCAGCGCGGCTTCGCCGTGGAGAAGATGCCGGTCGAGCAGCCTCGCGAGAGCCATTCCACCAGCGAACGCTTCAACGTCTACGCCTGCGTTCCTGGCCATACTCCCGATGTCGTCTTCTCCACGCACCTGGATACGGTCCCGCCCTTTATCCCCTCGAGCGAGGACGACGAATACATCTACGGCCGGGGTTCCTGCGATGCCAAGGGCATCATCGCCGCGCAGGTTTTTTCGGCCGAAAGACTCAGAGAGCAGGGCATTCCCGTGGGCCTGCTTTTTGTGGCCGGTGAGGAGCGCGATTCCGCCGGCGCGAAGACCGCCAATCGGCACCCGCGCGGCAGTCGCTTCCTCATCAACGGCGAGCCTACCGACAATCGCATCGCGCTTGCTTCGAAGGGTACGCTGCGCGCCGTCATTCGTGCCAGTGGCAAAATGGCTCACTCTGCCTATCCCGAACTCGGTGACAGCGCGACCCACAAACTCGTCGAAGCCCTGCATCGCATCCTTGCCATTCCACTCCCCACTCTCGACGATGTTGGTCCCGGCACGCTCAATATCGGCCTGATCAGCGGCGGCTATGCGCCGAACGTCATCGCCGACCAGGCCGAAGCTCAGGTTATGATCCGCCTTGTCGGACCCTCGGATGAGATCCGCCAGGCTCTGGAAGACGCCGCCGCCGGCCTGGCTGCTGTCGATTTCGCACTCGAGATCCCCTTCCGGCGTTTCCGCGCCGTCGAAGGCCTCCCCACCATGGTGGCCGCATTCACCACTGACATCCCCTGGCTCGACAATTGGGGAGAGCCGCTGCTCCTCGGTCCCGGCTCGATCCACGTCGCTCACACTCCGCATGAAAAGCTGGCAAAAAAAGAACTCTTCGCTGCGATCGATCTCTATGTTGAAGTTGCCCGCCGTCTTGTGAACGCCCCCGTTCCGACGCGTTAGTCTGGAGGCATGGCCGAGCCCCAAACCGCCACCGTCCTCGAACCCCGCAACACCCTCGATCAAGCTGCATCTTCCTACCTGCGGTCGGCCATGCATCAGCCGGTGAACTGGCAGGAGTGGGGCGAGCCCGCGTTCGCGCTCGCTCAGCAGACAGGCAAGCCTGTCCTCCTCGACGTGGGGGCGGTCTGGTGTCACTGGTGCCATGTCATGGACCGCGAGTCCTACGAAGACCCAACCCTCGCTGCGACCATCAACGAGCATTTCGTCGCCATCAAGGTCGACCGCGACGAGCGCCCCGACGTCGACGCTCGCTATCAGGCTGCGGTTCAGGCTATTTCCGGTCAGGGTGGCTGGCCGCTCACCGCGATCCTCACTCCCGATGGCCGTCCGTTTTTCGCGGGCACCTATTTCCCGCGCGAAGATCGTTACGGGCGCCCCGGATTCGAACGCGTCCTGCTCACGCTGGCTCAGGCGTGGCAGACGCGCCGCGACGAAGTTCTGGAATCGGCGGCCAGTGTGCTTGCCGCCATCGAACACGGCGAAACCTTTTCCGCCCCCGGGGAAGGCCTCTCTCTTGCCATCGTCGACAAGCTCGTCCACAGCGCGATCAGCCAATTCGATCCCCGCAACGGCGGTTTCGGCTCGCAGCCGAAGTTTCCGCACCCTTCTGCTCTCGATCTGCTCATCGACGTCGCCTCCCGCACCGGCAACGATGCCGCGAAGGAAGCCGCGACGATCACCCTCCGCAAAATGGCCCACGGCGGCGTCTACGATCAACTCGCCGGCGGATTCCATCGCTACTCTGTCGACGAACGCTGGGTCGTCCCGCATTTCGAGAAGATGCTCTATGACAACGCCGGCCTGCTCGCAAACTACGTCCACGCTTTTCAGACCTTCGTCGAGCCAGAATTCGCCGCAGTCGCTCTGGACATCGTCCGCTGGATGAACGAGTGGCTCAGCGATCAGGAGCGCGGCGGCTTCTATGCCTCCCAGGACGCTGATATCTCGCTCGAAGACGATGGGGACTACTTCACCTGGACGCGCGAAGAAGCCGCAGCCGTCCTCACCCCGGACGAACTGGCAATCGCTGAGCTCTATTACGACATCGGCCCCCTCGGCGACATGCACCACAACCCGAAGAAGAACGTCCTTCACCGCAATTTCTCCGTCGAGGAAGTCGCGGCGCGTCTCCAGCGCCCGCTGCCCGACATCGAGCGTGATCTGGCCACTTTGAAGCAGAAACTCTACGCGGCCCGCCTGCAGCGTCCCACCCCCTTCATCGACAAGACTCTCTATACCGGCTGGAACGCGATGGCCATCTCGGCGTATCTCGAAGCGGCTCGTGTGCTGGACTCCGATGCCCCGCGCGCTTTCGCTCTGCGCACGCTCGACCGCATCCTCCGCGAGGGCGAGGATCCAGCCTTCGGCCTGGCTCACGTGATCGCCTATCCCGATTCAGTAGCCCCCGCCCGCCGCGTCCCCGCGGTCCTCGACGACTATGCCCTGCTCATCCACGCCTGCATCGACGCCTGGGAGTGCACTGGCGAATTGCGCTACTACGATTCCGCCATGCAACTGGCTGAAATGATGATCGACCGCTTCCATGACTCCGAACACGGCGGCTTCTTCGACACCGAAAAGAACGGCGCCGACAAACTCGGCGCCCTCACCGCGCGCCGCAAGCCCATGCAGGATTCGCCCACCCCGGCCGGCAATTCCACCGCGACTGCAGCGCTGCTTCGTCTGGAAGCTCTCAGCGGTCGTACCGACTTGCGCGCCAAAGCTGAAGACACTCTCACCGCCTTTGCCGGGGTGATCGAGCACTACGGTCTCTACGCCGGCAGCTATGCCCTCGCGCTTGAACGCCTGCTGCTGCCCCCCGTCCAGGTGGCCATCGTTGGTTCCGGTTCAACTGTGCGCCCGCTCTCCGCTGTCGCCAACGCGCGCTATGCCGTCAACAAGTCGGTCCTCACCCTCCGCGCTGAACAGGTCCGCTCGGGCCAGCTCCCCCCAGTCCTGAAAGAGACCCTCCCGCATCTTCCACAGCTGGCTAGCCTCGGCTCGAGCGCCATCGCCCTGGTCTGCCGCGGAACCTCCTGCCTCCCGCCCGCAGCCACTACGGACAACCTGATCGCGCAGATCAACGAAGCCCTGTAAAGGCCTCGCGCCGCGCCGAAAGTCCCGTGCCTTGCGTAACGTCAACATACCGGTCGGACTCTGCCGTGGCTCTGGCCTTCCTGCTATCCTTCATCAGATCATCGATCCGGAGAACCTGTTATGGCCAAGAGTGTGAACAAAGTTATCCTGGTGGGGAACGTCGGCAAGGACCCCGAAATCAAGGTTGCCTCCACCGGCAACGCGATCGCGACCTTTTCCCTGGCGACCACGGATCGCACCAAGGACCAAACCGGCAACTGGACCGACCGCACCGAATGGCACAACCTGGTCGCCTTCGCTCGCACCGCCGAAATCGTACGCGACTACGTCAAACGCGGCTCCAAGCTCTACATCGAAGGTCGCATCCAGACCCGCTCCTGGGATGACAAAGACGGCCAGAAGAAATACCGCACGGAAATCATCGTTAACGATCTGGTGCTGCTCTCCGGCCGCAGCGAGGGCGAATCGTCCGGCAACTATTCGCGTTCCAGCTCCTCCTACGATCAGCGGCAGCCTGCGCCGGGTGACGACATCGTCCAGTCCACCGAGATCACCGACGACGACATCCCGTTCTAGGCACCGCTTTTCCGGAAAACCATTTCCCGTCCATGGCGCCTCCTACTGAACAGGAGAGTTCGCTATGGTTGCCATTTCCGGCATTATCCTGCTCGTTTTGCTGGCTGGCCTGTTCTTCCTCTTCCGTGCCATGGGGAGCATGGGACAGCAACCGTCCGCGCACGAGCGCATGCACCACACCTCGACCGACCGGCACACGCCCGGTCCGCGCGCTAGCGGTCTGAATTAATTGGTTTCGGGGCGGCGGCGGGAAGCAGCCGCGCCTGGGTCCCCCGATCCGCTGCCTCGTTCAATATCTCTCTGGCTTCCGCCAGCGTGGTTCCGCGCGGTACGGGCCGGAAGTCCAATCGGGTTTCCCGTTGGTCCTTGCTTACAGTCTTGAGCATCAGAATTTTGCCCTGCACATGCACGTCCACCAGATCCGTCTTCCAGTGTTCGGGGCTCACCTCGCGTCGATGAATCTCGAACCTCCCCCCCTTCTCTACGTGTCCCAACAGGCCGTAGCCAAAATCGACGCGCTCGGCCAAGACACCGCGCATTTCAATCATTCGCTTCAGGCGCACGTTGACCGTCAGGGTTCCCGCCAGCGCATGGACAATGCGTGCCTCATAGCCGGTCGGAGTGAATGCCGGGTCAGGCTGAAACGCAATTCGCTGGACCTCCGCCTCGGGCTCCCCCTGGTACTCGAACAGAAATGCCTGCGGCAGCAGCTGCATAATTCCGGCCAGGCGATTTTCATCTTCCTGGTGTTCGTGTTTCACCCGCGCGATTTGCCCCGGGCTCTCGATGTACGCTGCCAGCCGCTCGTCTTCGCGCCGTTGCTGTGCCGGATCGAGTGGGCTCCCGTCATGCGCCAGAAGACGGAAGATCGGCCCCTGATCCGTCTCCACCTGCTCCCGGATCAGATTCTCGCTCGATGACCGGCACTCGCTGCGATACTCCCAGTGACTGTCGCGCTCCCGATCGTGCAGTTCGTTGTAAATCACATCGCGCACCAGATCGTGC
>Ga0335072_10001205_pt1 | contig 42923 bp, 40 predicted proteins | sample Lox_Sample_21_FD_206725 | JGI IMG/M metagenome (GOLD analysis project Ga0335072, IMG submission 206725) | Soil microbial communities from Loxahatchee National Wildlife Refuge, Florida, United States - Lox_Sample_2.1 | ecosystem: Environmental > Terrestrial > Soil > Wetlands | place: USA... | reverse complement strand
ATACCGTGATCGAGATTCCTGTGCGCATGCCGCAGACTCGCACGCGCCAAACCGTTCGGGAATCCCTCTCAGGATTCAAATGTCAGGTTTTAACCACTAGTGTCCCGACTCGCAAATATCGTCATCATGCGTCGGGACACTCGCTCTTTGTTTTTAGTGGCCTGCTGGTCCCTGAAATGCGAAGGCATTTCAGGGACCAGCAGGCCACTACGGTCGGCACCTATTCGGTTCGGGCCAGAGCCTCGTCACCTCATCCGAAACCGCCGGCCCGATGGCCACCGCTAGCCACGCTCTCAACAGCTCCCAATCTGCGCCATCTCCCCGAACGCGGCCACCATGCGGGTAGCGGGGCGAGGGCCCGCGACCAGGCGATGCGGCCGCGCTCGCACTGCCGGCCGCAACCCGGGGCGGGACTGCCGCACGAGATGCGGTGCTGACTCCCGTCAGCAGCACCGAATGCGTTGTAACCGCGAACCTGCCACCGACCTTCTCCGGCTTGATCCAGGCCGGCAAGCCTGCCTGGACTGCCGCCGAGCGATTCCACCCTTACGCAGGGTGGAAGGCCATGATCGGCCGATCTGTCGCTATCCCGGAGCGTCTGCCCCATAAACGCCAATTTGAAGGGCCAGAAGTGGTTTTTGGGGTAAGGGATCAATGCCTTAATTGCAGTTGCGCGCCATCATGATCTCGAGGCCGGCCGGTTTCACCAATAACCGCCACGTATGGATTGGGAGCGATGCGATATTGCCATTTGAAGGTGTCTGGATCACGTTCGGCGCGACCCAGGACCCTGAAGGACGCTAATAAATTGACAACACTCGATGATTCCGTCTCCGCCGAGGTCTGATCGCCGCCTCAGCCTGGGCGGTTCACGGAACCATCCATACGTCGATAGGCTGGCAGGGGAAGTGCTACGCCAAAGGTTGTCTAGCCCCGTTTGACTGGAAGAGATAATATACAAGGATGCATCAATAATATGGAAGAATTGTGTTCATCTCTCCAGTTGCCCGCGAACAAGGAAGTAAAAGCGGACGGCACTATACTAATGATTAACGCCGTTCTGGCTTACAAGATTATTCTATCTACGCGCGTGATGACGCGTCCCTTCTTAGCAACCGGTCTTTGGTCGGTTAATTTTTCTTTATTGTTTGATATTCTGTGGTTTAGGGGAGGGAACTTTGAAATATTCGATAAAAGTTCTCTTTGTGGCAGCTATCATGAGCTTCCTGTTGGCTCCTTCCATTGCACAGACGCCGTCGAACCAAACGGGTTCGAGCGACGTCGGCCAGCAATTCAAGTCTGGGGCAAACCGAGTGGGAGAGGGCGCGGCGCAAATTGGCGAAGGTATAAAGCAGGGAGCGATCATGACATGGGATGCCATTAAGGCGGCAGCGGCAGCGGCCGCTGCCAAGTTCGAGGGAAGCGGAAGCCAAAGCTCCTCGGGCTCGACCAAGGGCTCAGCTTCGCCGACCCAGCAGTCGCAGTGAGATGTCCGGAGATCGTGGCCATCGTGACCGAGAATCATCGCGTGATGACAGACAGCAATGATCAGAATGCTCAGGAAGCGGAACTGGCGCGCCTGATCGTCAAAATCCTCAACCTCGACTTGTCGGCGGTGGAGATTGATCCGCAGGCACCGCTTTACGGCGATGGGCTGGGGCTGGACTCGATCGACATGCTCGAGATTGCTCTGGTCGTGTCACAGCAGTTCGGCGTCAAGCTGCGTGCTGATGACAAGGACAACATTCATATATTCAGTTCCCTCCGTAGCCTTAATGCCTACATTCAGCACAATCGAGTGTCATAGATGCATGTTGCAGCGGCAACACGCACGCGACTCTCATCGCTGATAGCGTTGGGCGCCGTTCCGATACTGTTCCATCTGGTGATCGTTGAGACCCGCCATATTCATTTCGAATCTGTTCTAACTTGCGGGGCAATATTCAAGGTCGGTTTCATCACTGTCTCCGCGCTCATGCATTGGGCGATCTATAGCGGTCTTCTCTTCACCTTCGCGCTGACGTTGCGGCCTGGTCGCGAAGCGCTCATCAGCGCAATGGCGCGCAAGCTGCACGGGCCGATTTCGGGTGAGTTGGTGATCTATACACGGCGCGTGACGATTGCATGGTGCTGTTTTTTCGCAACACAACTCGTGACGTCGATCACGCTCTTTCTGTTTGCTCCATTGGTAGTCTGGTCGTTTTTCGTGAACGTGCTTGATATTCCTCTCGTCCTGGCGATGTACTCGGCTGAGTACCTATGGCGGCTCCGCTGTCTGCAAAATCCGCCTCGACACTCCTTAACCATGATCCTGGACATGGTTTCTGAAGTCCGGAAGTTGCGCGAGGGGCCAGCGAGTTCGTCCTGATGTCGCACGACCAAGTTAATGTCGCTCGGGACGATGAGACGTCGTTCGCCGCGGCGGGCGCCTACGCTGTCGCCCGGTACGCCGGCGATGACAGTGTTGTTGCCGTCCGCGCGCAACGACAGATTGATCAGACGCAATTCCAACGCGATATCGCATCACTTATGGCTCGATTGCCCGCGCACAAATACGTCCTCAATCTTTGCACCGACCGGTACCGCTTCATGGTCGGCTTTGCCGCCGCCTTGTGCCGACAGCAGATCAGCCTGTTGCCGCCAAGTGACGCACCCGGTGTGCTCAAGGCCTTGATGGCCGATTACCCCGATCTTTACGCGCTCACCGATACCGTGAATCCACCGCTTTCGAGCATGGCATATCCCGACAATCTTGGAGAAAATGGCGCAGTCACAGATCTCCCGACGGTGCCAGGCAGTCAGCCAGCGCTCATTCTTTTTACCTCGGGCTCGACCGGCCACTCGAAGTCTGTGCCGAAATCCTGGGGTGCGCTCATCCGCAGCACTCTCGCCGCAGGCAGCCGACTTGGAATAGGCTCGCTCGGTGGCGCCACCGTGATCGGCACCGTGCCGCATCAGCATAGCTACGGCTTGGAATCAACGATTTTGCTTGGCCTCCAACATGGCTTGATCATCGATGCCGGGCGGCCATTATATCCCGGCGACGTCCGCGCCACGATCGAGGCTGCGCCGAAGCCTCGTATTCTGGTTACGACGCCAGTGCATATCCGGGCGCTTGTTGCCGAGCCCGGCGGAATGCCGCAGGTCGATCTCATCCTTTCGGCAACAGCGCCACTGCCCATTGCACTCGCAGCGCAGGCGGAGGCATGTTTCCGGGCGCCGCTCGTTGAGATCTATGGCTGCACCGAGGCAGGACAAGTCGCCACGCGCCGGACTGTGCACGAACCGCATTGGCGCTGCCTTGATGGCATTGCCCTGCGCCAGGACGAAGTCGGTACCTGGGCAAGCGGCCCATCGGTCCAGGGCACGGTCTTGCTGCACGACGTGATCGAGCCGACCGGACCGGCGACGTTCTCGCTTGGAGGTCGATCGGCCGATTTGGTGGATATCGCTGGTAAGCGGGCCTCGTTGGCGCATCTCAACCACGAGCTCCTCAGCATCGCGGGTGTGACGGACGGTGTCTTCCTCAAGCCGAAGCCAGATGAGCAGCATGTCGGTCGACTAATGGCGCTGGCGGTGGCACCGGGGCTGCGGTCCGAAGCCATATTGCGCGCATTGCGCGAGCGCCTCGACGCTGCATTTCTGCCACGGCCGCTCGTGGTTGTCGATGACCTGCCTCGCAACGAATTGGGAAAATTGCCGCGCGAAGCGCTGCTACAGCTCATCGCTCGCGGCCGGCGCGCAGAATGATGTGGGAATCCGTCGCGCTCTGCTTTGCGAGCAATCACCCAAGCGCCGAAGGACACTTCCCTTCCAACCCAATCATCCCCGGCGCTCTACTGCTCGATGAGGTGGTGAAACTCATCGCCGAAATGGCTAACCGCGGCGGCGAGATCAAGATCCGCTCTGCAAAATTCCATTGCCTCGTCCGGCCCGGTGAGAGCCTGCATGTGCGCTGGCAACCCCTTGCCGCCGGCACTATCAAGTTCGAATGTTGGTTGATCGGCCAGGATGCTCTGGCAGCAGCGGGCACCCTAGAAATTGGATCTGCGCCGTCGTGACCGAAAATTCGCGAGTACAGGAATGGGTGGTCCGCACCGAACGCGGCTCGCTGCCGCTGATCAAGCTCGGCACCTGGATCGCGCTGCGGCTGGGCAGGCCGATGGCACGATTGTTCCTTTATCCGGTTTGTCTTTATTTTCTTGCTTCCTCGCCCGCGACGGTTTGGAGTTCTCGACAGTATCTCGCGCGTGCCCTCGGTCGCCGGCCGCGACTTGGCGACGTATTTGGCCATTATCTGACCTTTGCGTCCTGCCTGCTCGACCGCGTGTTTCTCCTGAACGAACAAAGCGATCAGTTCGATATTCACATTCATGGCGAGGAAGTCGTGCGTGACATTGAGCGGCGCGGCAATGGCTGCATGCTGTTCGGCGCGCATTTCGGCAGCTTCGAGGTGACGAGGGCTGTTGGCCGCTGCCGCAGCAACCTGCCGATCAGCCTCCTCATGTATGAGGAAAATGCGCGGAAAGTCCGCGCCGCCCTTGCCGCCATCAATCCCAAGCTCGAGACTGAGGTGATCGGCCTGCGTCGGCTGGACTCGTTGATCACCGTCGCGGATCGCTTGAGCCGCGGACATTTCGTCGGCCTACTGGCCGACCGCAATGTCGATGGCAAGGACCTTGTCTGCTATCCGTTTCTCGGGGCGCCAGCGGCATTTCCACAAGGGCCGTTTCGGGTTGCAATGCTCCTGCAGCGGCCAGTCGTGATGATGATCGGCCTTTATCGCGGAGGTCGAACTTATGAAGTGTTTTTCGAAACACTCGCTGAACCGATGGAATCGCATCTGGAGGACAGCAAAGACTGGATCGATAGCACGATGCGCCGCTATGTGTCGCGGCTTGAGCATTACTGCCGGGCAGCGCCATTCAACTGGTTCAATTTCTACGATTTTTGGGCATAAGATGAGTCTGAGCCGCATTGGGGTCGGGCTCAGCGTTGCGATCTGCGTGGGGTTTGCCGCAACCACGCCATTGGCCAAGTCGCAGCCGACGACGGCGATCTCTGCTGATTGGGGGCTGCCGCAGTTGATGCAAGAGCTTGCAGATGTCAAGTCGGCGTCTGCGCAGTTCACCGAGCGCAAGACCATGCGCGTGCTGACGGCACCGCTCGTGACGTCCGGCACACTTGCCTATACCGCGCCCGATCGCATGCAGAAGACCACGCTCGTGCCGGTTCGGGAGCAATTTGTCCTCGATCGTGACCAGGCGACGATCGTGAGCGGTCCAGACAACCAGATCCATCGATTTTCGCTCAGCGAATTCCCGCAGATCACCGGCCTGGTCGAAGGGATTCGCGCCACGCTGGCGGGCGATCTTCCCACGCTCCAGCGCTTCTACATCGTCGAGCTCCGGGGTGCCCCCGCGGATTGGCAGCTCCTGCTGCGGCCTAGGGACGCCAGGCTCGCGCGTTTCATCAAATGGATTCGCATACGGGGCAGCCAGGATCGAATCGAGGCGGTTGCAACCAAAGGCAGCAACGGCGACGATTCCGAGATGAGCATCATCGAAGATTCGAGTGATGCGCGCTAGGCACATGGCGCTCTGTATCTGGCTGCTGTTGATGATCGTCTGCGCTGCCATTGTGATCCGAACACCGGTTCGAACCGACATGGCCGCGTTCCTGCCGCGTTCATCCTCACTCGCGCAGCAAACGCTCGCCGAGCAGGTGAGCAAAGGTGCGGCATCGCATCTCATCCTGCTTGCCATCGCGGGCGCATCGCCAAGTACGCTTTCCGCCTTGAGCAAGTCCATGGCAGGCCGGCTGCGACAGAACGCGGCTTTCATCGAGGTTGCGAACGGCGATGGCGAGTCCTCGATCGGGGTACGGGAATTCGTCTGGCGGAATCGCTATCTGCTCAGTGCCGACGTCACGGCGGACCGCTTCACGGTTGCGGCCCTGCATGCGGCGCTGGAGAATGATTTGGGATTGCTCGGTTCGGACCTGGGGGCCCTGGTCCAGCAGAGCCTGCCCAGCGATCCCACGGGCGAGTTGCCGACGTTGCTCGATCAGCTTGGCGGTACCAAGGGGCCGAGCCACCGGGACGGGGTTTGGTTCTCGGCCGAAGGCGACCGTGCGCTGCTGCTCATCCTCACTCGCGCGGCGGGATTCGATATCGATGCGCAGCAGCGCGCTCTCGCGCTGATCCGCAAGGCCTTCACGCAGGCCCGCCAGGCCTTGTCCGGTACCGAAACCGTGCGCCTCCTCGAAAGCGGGCCGGGCGTGTTCGCCGTCCGCACGCGCGACACGACCAAACGCGATGCAACACGCCTGTCACTGCTCGCGGTGGCCTTGGTCGCGGGCCTCCTGACCTTTGCCTATCGATCCCTCCGGGTTCTTCTGCTCGGCCTTCTGCCCGTGGCCTCCGGCGCGATTGCTGCTTTCGCCGCGGTATCGCTGGGCTTCGGGTTCGTCCACGGTGTCACCCTGGGCTTCGGCGTGACGCTGATCGGCGAGTCGGTCGATTACACGATCTATCTGTTCACGCAGACCGCGCGCGGCGATTCGGCGCGCGATACGCTCATGCGCATCTGGCCGACACTGCGCCTCGGCGCTTTGACATCGATCGTCGGCTTCAGTGCGATGCTGTTCTCCGGTTTCGTCGGCTTTGCTCAGCTCGGATTGTTCTCGATTGCCGGCCTGATCGTCGCGGCCGGCGTCACCCGCTTTGTCCTCCCGCATCTCGTGCCGGCCGAGTTCTTTGCGAAGGGTACCGAGCCTCTGGCGCGGCCATTGCTGGCGGTTGTCCGCCACCGGGCGGCCTCGCGTTTCTTCGTTGCGGTTGTCGCGTTCCTTGCCATCGTCGCGCTCGCATCGCATCGCGACGGATTTTGGGACGAGACTCTGTCCGACTTGAGTCCGATCCCGGCGGAAGCGCAAGCTTTGGATCGGACACTCAGGCATGATCTTGGTGTCCCCGACCTCCGCGACTTCGCCGTGTTCAAAGCTGAAAATCAAGAACGGGCGCTTGAGGGAAGTGCCGTGCTGGCGGTAGCCCTGCGCCGGCTCGTCAGGCAGCGGAAGCTTGGCGGCTTCGATGTGCCGAGCCAAATTCTGCCCAGCGAAGAAACGCAGCAGGAACGGCAGGCGGCGCTACCAGCCTCCGAGACTCTTCGCAACCGTTTCGACCAGGCGCGCGCCGGTCTGCCGTTTCGCTCCGATACCTTCGCTCCGTTCTTCCGTGATATCACTGCAGCGAAGACGGCCCCTCTTCTCACGCCTGCCAACCTCCCGCCCGTGCTCCGGCTGCGGCTCGATTCGATGTTGGTGCGCCGCGGCGACGGATGGGTTGTGATTGCACCGCTTCGCAGGGTTGCCGATCCCGGTGGCGTCGCTGCGGCGATCACGGCGATGCGGCTGCCCGGAGCCGCCTATGTCGATCTCGGGCAGGAGTCTGGCCGGCTCCTTCAAACCTTCCAGAACGAGGCCGTGCTGCTGGTTTCGATCGGCAGCATCGCAATCCTGGTGGTGCTGCTGATCGGGCTCCGCTCGCCGGCACGTGTTGTTGCGGTCTCGGCACCGCTCGCCGCATCGGTGACCGTAACTGCTGCACTTCTTACCCTGGATGGCGGCAAGGTCTCGATTTTTCAGATCGTGGGTTTCCTGCTGATTGTCGCCGTTGGCTCCAACTACTGCCTCTTCTTCGAACGGCCGGAGCATGACGTGAATGAGCGAAGCCGGTCGATCGCCTCGATCGCGCTGGCAAATCTCTGCACAGTGTCGGCTTATGGCCTGATGTCCTTGTCGCATATTCCCGTGCTTCACGATATTGGCATGACGGTTGCGATCGGCACATTCCTGAGCCTCTTCTTCGCCGCCGCGATCAGCACGCGCGGCGCGATCATGCGCCCGGCAATCGCGGGCGAACGCGGCCGGAATGCTCCTTGGCCGGGGGACGAGCGTGATCACCTCTCTTCACCATAGCACGGCGTGCGGCGGCGACCGCGTTCTGCTCGTCATGCTGCCTGGCGCCGGAATCGCGGCCGGGGAGTTTGCCGAGCACGGAATGGTAGCTTCCGTGCAGGAACGAGGCCTGGCGATCGACATCGTCGCCGCATGCCCCGCGCTCGATCTTTATCTCGACGGGACGATCATCGAAGCATTGCATTGCAGCATCGTCACGCCGGCGCTGGCAAGAGGATACAAGCGGCTCTGGTTTCTCGGAGTTTCCTTGGGTGGCATGGGAGCGCTGCTTTACACGAGCGCCCACGCCGAGCAGGTCGAAGGCTTGGTTCTTCTCGCGCCGTTTCTCGGGGTCCAGGGTACTGTCGCGGAACTCGTTGAGGCCGGGGGTCTGGCGTCGTGGTCGCCGTCAGGATCCTCGGCAACAATGACAGAGCGGCAATCCCTGGTTTGGCTGCAGAGCTTACTGGCGCGGAAGCCGGCATGCCCCGCGCTTTATCTCGGCTATGGTCGCCGGGATCGCTTTGCGCGAGGTCACCGGATGCTCGCCGAATGGCTTCCGAAGGAGCGCGTAGTGACGGTCGAAGGCGGTCACGACTGGGATACATGGCTCGCACTTTGGCGGCAGTTGCTCGATGCGGCGCCTTTCGCGGCGAATGGCAGCAATGTCCGATGAGGCAGCGCCGGTCCGAACTGGACGCCGCGCTGGCGTGACGAATATCATGGCAACGGCGAAAAAGCGGAAAGAGGGCGATCGTCATGCGCATGGACGGCAATGCACTCGCAAGCCGCGCTGGCGCTCGAGCGGATAGCGTGGCCCCTTCGCCCGATGAGGCATACTACGAACGGTTCTATCCTTATCATGCGGAACTCTGCGCCCTCTCCGAGCTCCGGAAGAAACCCGGCTTCGGTGTGCCGGTCCAGAGCGGCATGGGCGGGCACTCGCTGCTCTATCTGAGCGGTGTTTGCCTTGATCGCCGTGCCGGTTACCCAATGCTCAGGCTGTGCGATCCCGACGCGCCGCCCACGCGTCACGGCGTCGGCATCAGTGTTAATGCGCACTACAAAAATGCCAACTGGGTCGCGGTGGAAGGTCGCGATTTCGTGTGGCGCGGTGCGCTCAAGCCGGGCGAACGCCTGACGCGTGAGGCCTATGGGCGAACGCAGGATCGCGCCAAGGCAATGTGCCTGCTCGACCATATCGAGTTTCACGATCATCTGTTCCGTCGCAAGCCGCACGGCATGTCGAAACGAGACTACATGTACGAAATCTCCGTGGCGACTGACTATGCCGCCTGCTTCGGCCGCCATGCCTATCGCGCCCGCGTTCCCCTGGATCGCCGCCGGATGTCAGCCATTGTCGATTTTCTCAATGACCTTAATGCACCCTATCGCGACGGCTCCCGCGTGTTCCGCTGGAAGGTTTTCAACAACAATTGCTCGCATGTGGCGCACAATGCACTGGCGGCCGGCGGCATCTGGGCGCCATGGCCAACCGGCCAGTTCTTCGCGTTCGCCATGCTCAACTTCCCGGTGCCAAAAAACGAGTTTGTCGATTTGATCTCGCGAACGAACGATCTGCCGATTCACGACGTTGAGGCCATGTACGAGGATAGTGAAGCGCGACGCGCGCTTTTCGGGGCGAACGTGCTTCCCACGGCGCATGGCGCGTTGGCGGTCGCGATGCCGGCCGTCCGGGATAACGAGATCTACGAAACGGAGCGCCTGCGTCTGATCTTCTATGACAATCCCTTTTGGGGTCCCTATCGCCCGAGGTTTGCGCGCATCTTCAGCGAGCCGCGCTATTTTGACCTGCGCGCGAATTTGCGCCATTTCGCTTCGGTTTATGAGGCGGCGCTGCAGCGCCGGGGTACGGTGTGCGCGCTTGCGGCAGCGCCTGGCAAAGGCGGCAATACCCAATCCGATGGAAAGAAACGTTTCTACGCGCAATATGGTCGCTATCTCGAGCATGAGGTTGCAAAAGTGAGGTGTCAGCTCGTCTCCCTCGGTGATTTCCCCCAGGCCGTGCAGAAGAAGACTGCGTCATGAGCGGAGCGTCAGGAGCCGGCATTGCGATGCCGCCGCTGGCTTTGAGCAGTTTTTCCATCGTGACCAGCCTGGGCGCAGGTCGGGTGCAAACCGTTGCTGCGCTGTGCGCGGGGCGCCATGGACTTGCGCCCTGCACATTCGAATCTCTTCCCTTCATGACTTATGTCGGCGAGAGCGCCGAAGCCAACACTTGCCGCCTGGATGACGAATCGTCTGGCTTCGACTGCCGCAACAACCGGCTCGCTGCGGCGGCCCTCCGGCGGGACGGCTTCACCGACGCCGTCATGATGGCGCGTGAGCGCTATGGCGCCGATCGTATTGGCGTTTTTCTCGGAACCAGCACGTCGGGTCTGCTCCAGACGGAGACCGCCTATCGGCATTTGGATCCGATGACCGGGCGGCTGCCGACCGAATTTGATTACACGCGGACGCACAACACCTATGCGCTTGCCCGGTTCGTACGGACGATTCTGGATCTCACTGGTCCAGCATTTGTCGTATCGACGGCCTGCGCGGCAACGGCAAAGGTCTTCGCCAGCGCCGCCCGGATGATCATGGCGGATATCTGCGATGCCGCAATCGTCGGCGGGGCAGATACGCTGTGCGCCACCACGCTTTTTGGCTTCCACGCCCTCGGCGTGACGGCGGACGAGCCGTGCCGGCCTTTCGACGCCGCGCGCCGCGGCATCTCGATCGGCGAGGCGGCGGGCTTTGTTTTGCTTGAACGGCCGAGCGAGCAGCATGATTCGAGTACGATCCTTCTTCTTGGAGTCGGCGAAAGCTCCGATGCCTATCACATGTCGTCGCCACACCCGAGCGGCGTTGGCCCGCGGTTGGCGATGGAGCGGGCGCTTGCGGCCGCCAGGCTCGAGCCATCGGCCATCGACTATATCAATCTTCACGGCACGGGAACTCCGGCCGGCGACGCGGCCGAAGATCGCGCCGTGTTCGATCTGTTCGGCAAGGCCACACCCTGCAGCTCGACCAAGGGATTCACAGGACATACACTTGGCGCGTCTGGCGTGACCGAAGCGATATTTTGTGCGTTGAGCATTCAAAGTGAGTTCTTGCCCGGCAGCCCCCATACACGCGTCGTCGATCCGACGTTCAAGACCCAGTACGTACGCGAGGGTCGCCACGCACGTATCGATCGAGCCATCAGCAATTCGTTTGGCTTCGGTGGGGCCAATTGCAGCCTGGTGCTCGGGCGGGCGATATGATGCGCGTCTATGCAGAGGGCGTCGGACTGAGCGGGCCGGGCCTTGATGGCTGGAGAGCCAGTTTGCCAGTTTTGACGAAACTGCAAAACCATGTGTGGGCCCCAACACGTGTGCCGCCGAGTGAATTTCTGCCGGCCAATGAACGCCGACGCGCGGTACAGACCGTCAGGCTTGCTCTCGCAGTGGGTGCCGAGGCATTTGCCGCCGCGGGACGGGACCCTGTTGAAACGGCGGCGGTATTTGCTTCGTCTGGTGGCGATGGAGAAACGCTTCATGAGATCTTGAGCGTTCTTGCATCCCCCCATCGGGAACTTTCGCCGACGCGGTTTCACAACTCGGTGCATAACACGCCGGCTGGCTACTGGGGCATCGCTACCGGATCGCGGGCGCCGGCAAGCAGCCTGTGCTGCCACGATGATAGCTTCGCTGCCGGTTTGCTCGAGGCTGTCGTGCAAGCGATCGTTGGGTGGTGTGCTGTCGCGCTGATCGCTTATGACGTGCAATATCCCGCTCCCCTCGGCGATGTGCGGCCGCTTGGCGCGGCCTTCGCAGTCGCGCTCGTACTGGCGCCGATGCCAACAAAAGCCGCACAGGGAAGCATCGATTTGAAGCTGCAACCGAGTTCGGGCACGGCGTCAACGATGCCCTCGACCGGCCTTGAGACACTGCGACAGTCCACGCCTGCCGCGCGGAGTCTGCCGCTGCTTGCGGCTCTGGCATGCGAGGCGGAGGCAGTCGTCACTATTGATTACCTGGCAGATATGGCTTTGAGACTCGACGTAGCGCCGGTCTCGGCCGATCTCATGTCCGAACTTGACGGTGTGGGGCAGGCGGCGAGGTGATCATTTTCGATCGGCAGCAGATCTCCTCGATGATTCCGCATGCTGGCGCTATGTGCCTGCTCGATGCCGTACTGGGCTGGGATTCCATGTCAGTCCGTTGTCTCTCATGCTGCCACCAACGCGCAAACAATCCACTGCGGCGGACAGATGGCACACTGGGCGCGATTTGTGGCGTGGAAATCGCCGCACAGGCCATGGCGGTTCATGGCTGGCTTGTCGCCGGCCGCGGAGGTCCACCGACGCATGGATATCTCGCCAGCGTGCGCGATGTGCATCTACGGATAGGACGACTTGACGGCATTGAGGGCGAGCTCGTCATCGATGCGGAGCGCCTGATGGGTGATACGAGAGGCGTAACCTATCGGTTTCTCCTTACTGGCGATGGCCTTGAATTCCTCGACGGGCGTGCGACCGTACTCTTCCGTGCTCCAGAATGATCCGAGCGCTGGTCACAGGCGCCAGCGGCGCCATCGGCGTGGCAATCGCCCATGCGCTGGCTGAGGAAGGATATTACGTCTATGTGCATGCACACGGCCAATCGAGCCGCGCGGAGGCAATCGCTGCGGAGATCATCGCACGGAACGGGTCGGCCGAGGTCGTCTATTTTGACGTGACCGATGCCGTGGAAACTCGCCGGGTGCTCGGGCAATTGCTCGAGGCCGGTGCCCTACAAGTTCTCGTGAACAATGCCGGCATCCACGATGACGGGGTCATGCCAGGAATGCGTCTGGAACAGTGGTCCCGCGTCATTGACGTCTCACTGAATGGGTTCTTCAATGTTACCCAGCCTTTGCTTTTGCCGATGATCCGAACGCGATGGGGGCGGATCATTAATATTTCGTCGGTTACCGCCATTACGGGCAATCGGGGACAGACCAACTATGCGGCGGCGAAGGCGGGGCTGCACGGCGCGACCCGCTCGCTGGCGCTGGAGCTTGCGAGCCGCGGCATCACAGTCAACACCATCGCGCCCGGAATCATCGTTTCGCCGGCTACCGAGGGTGTTTTTCCGCAGGACGCCATCGAGCGGCTTGTGCCGATGAAGCGGGCTGGCCGGCCTGAGGAAGTGGCCGATCTCGTCGCCTTTCTTGCGTCGGATCGCGCCGGCTATATCTCGGGCCAGCTCATCTCGATCAATGGCGGAATGATCTGACGCGCTGGGCCACGAGCCGGGGGAGTTGGCCGAAGAATGCAGCCGTGAGCCGCATGTGCATGGCGGCAAGAACGAGGTTGTCATGCCAATAGCGGAAGTGCGAGACGCCACCCTCCTCGACGCTGAAATAGCGCACCGGCGCCGGGTGATTTATTGCCGGCACGCCCCGCCAGGAAAGCCGCACCGCTGCCTCGACATCGAAATCGAAGCGACGCATCCAGCGGCTCGACTCCATGACCGCTTTCAAGGAGACAATCGGATAAACCCGGAATCCGAAGAGAGAGTCGGCGATTGTGCCCAGTGTCTCGAGCTTTGCCCAGGTATTCGAGACTCGTCTCCCGACGACGCGGAGCCTGGGTGCGTCGCCATCGAAGATCGGTACTCCGAGGATCATTGCGCTGGGATGCTGGCGCGAGAGGGCCATGAACTCAGGGATCGATGACGCCGGATGCTGGCCGTCGGCGTCCATGATCAGGGCGTGAGTAAAGCCGGCCGCTGCTGCGGCCCGCAAGCCGTCAAGCACGGCGCTGCCCTTGCCGCCGTTGCGACGTCGGCGGATGATGCGCAGCCCTTGCGTTTTCCGGTCGAACTTCGCAAGCGCCTCGCCGCTTCCGTCGGTGCTGCCATCGAGTACGACCCACACAGTTTGCCAATAACGGCGAGCGTCCGCGACCGTGTCGAGGAGTTTCGAGCCCGTGTTGTAACTCGGGATCAAAACAAGGTGAGTCTTGGTCTCGCACTCTCCCCCATGCGCCTGCACGACAAGGCACCTAACCGCCGCGCTCAGCCTGCCCATCGCGCCCAAGATTGCGCAATGCGGGAATGTGATTGCGAAATTGCATCAGTTTGGTTACGTAATAGATGATCCTGAAGATGTGGAGCCGTATCCGTACAGACCGCCCGGCGAAAATATCGCCTGCCAGCAGTGCCAGAACGGCTTCCTCGACCCGGAACCAGTTGCGCGGAGACATGAACAGGCTGCGCATTGCGGGCTCTCTGATGCGGTAGATGAACCAGGTGAAAGCGTTCAGGGCCTTGCGTGTCGTCGCATCGTAACGTCTGAGAATTTGGTGTGAACCGTGCGGATTACGCAGACAGGCGTCGATTGCGTCGGCGCCCCGAAATGCTGTCGTCATCGCGAGATAGACCCCGGTGGAGAAGACGGGATCGATGAACGCGCAGGCGTCACCGATCAGGATGAAATTGTGGCCGCTGGTTCGTTTCGTGCTATAGGAGTAGTTTCCTGTTGCTGCGACTGGGCCGACTAGCTGCGCATCCCTGAGTCGATCAGAGATTTCTGGACATGAGGCGATTACGGCTGTAAAGAAGCTAGAGAGATCCGTTCCGCGATTCTTGAAAAACTGCGAAGGACAGACGGCGCCCACGCTGGTTGTTCCATCGGCAAGTGGAATGAACCAGAACCAGCCATTGGCAAACCAGACGATGCTAACATTGCCTTCGGCTTTTCCGGGCAGACGGCGGGCGCCGGCAAAATGGCCAAAGATCGCGGCGCTGTTGTTCCTGGGATTGCGCTCCTTGAAGCCCAGTTGTGCCGCCAGCAGCGTCTCGCGGCCGGAAGCATCGACCACGAACGCGGCTGTCCACTGTCTTGCGCGGCCCCCATCATCGCAGGCATTAATATGCGGATGGTCATTCTCAGGAAAAGCGACTGAGGTGACGTGGCAGCCTTCGATGATCTCGACACCCTTGGCTGCAGCGTTCTTTAGTAGAATGTGATCGAAGGTCGAGCGCCGGACCTGGAAGGAATAGGGGAAGCGCTTGTCCCACGCGCGCGCGAAGTCGTAGGTGACGCTTTTGCCATGGTACGATGAGACAAATTCGACGCCGTATTTGTGGATGGAGGTCTCTTCGATCTCCCGGCGAACGCCGAGCCGGTCGAAAAGGGGGAGGTTGAGCGGCAGGAGCGACTCGCCGATGTGGAAGCGAGGATGTCGGTCCTTCTCGACGAGGACCACGCGGCGGCCCCGCTCTGCCAACAGTGCCGCGATCGTGGCACCGGCGGGGCCACCGCCAACGACAAGTACATCGCAGTCGGGAGGTGCTGACAGAGGCTGAGGGTGCGCAATTGGTAACAAGCGAGCAAAGCCCCTATTCTTTGCTGACGGGCAGGACACGAAACGCCAATTCCGATCCCTTAACACCCGACAGAAGATTAATTATCCCATAGACAAGCGGTAATGACGAATAATTCTGAGCTCTCAGAGCGTGATGACCGAAGGTGGGATTACCACAGGCCTGAATCATGCGGTGAGACAATGACCGAGGCCGGGATGGGTGAGCGCCAGTGATCTTTTCACGCTTCCGGAACCTGGACCCCCCCTTATAATACGCCGATACGGGGAAAGGAACACTTGTGCCAGCTCAGCCATTCAGAGTATTGAAGCCGCACGCCGCGGCACCAATGTCCCATCCGGCGGGGTTGACTCGCTGCAGCAGGAGATGCCAGCCAACATAGCGTCTGATATCAATCAGACTGAGCGGGTTAAGCTCGCAGGGTTACATCAAATTTTCCTGAATATGATGATCACTCGTATCCCAACGGTGCTCCGCTTGCCAATATGCCACGAGCCGCTCTCATCTCGAACAAGGCGCGCTTGGGCACTTCGGACCAACAACAATCACTGGATCACACATTGAACGAAGACAAACCACAGGGGATTCCTCCTTCGACGGACTTGGAGTCAGAGGGGTTCGAAGCCTCACCGACGGCCGAAAGACACTCTGACAGCACGGAAATGAAGATGCGCCAGGCTCTCGGCCTGGAAAACCGTCAGGCGGCTCGCGACAAGACACCTTCTGTTCCAACAGGGCGACTTTCCTTGCGCCCGCATTCATCGGACGATCCACCTTGGCGTCGATCCTCTCGACGATTTGTGCAAGACGGCGAGGTACCCGTGACCGTGGTCAGAGGCCGATGGCCTCACACTTCGGGCGCGGATGAGCCGGTAGCCAATCGGGTTGCCGTAGCAGAGGCCGCGCTTGACTCGGAGCGTCTGCAACGCGAACGGATCGAACGTTCACTTCAGAACGCGCTGGATACTGTCCGCGATCTTCAGACGAAGCAAGCTCACATCGAGCTTGCACGCGACGAAGCAGTCCAGGCGCTCAAGCGCAATGCAGAAGCACTCGATTCACTGCACGCCGCACTGCGGAGTCATCAGGAGCAGCTCGCTGCGATGCGCACGGCGGTAGGTACCGGTGACCGGGCTCTTCGGGAAAGTATGGCTGCCCTGACAGCCGAACGAACCGCCCGGATAGAAGCCGAATCCGCGCTTCAAGAAGCTGCCGGTGCCCGCAAGCCGCGCCGGATAAAGACTCAGGCCGGTCGTCAGGTACCGGCGAAACCCGCGCGCCGAATCGCTTCTGGATCGCCGATTGGCGGCAGAAAGGCCAAACTGTCCAGCAAAGCTACGGGGACACGCAAGGCAATCCAAGATAAGGCGGTGGTCCCTGCAAAGGCCAAGCTCACACGGTCTGCAGTGTCCAAGAAGGTCAGGACAGGGGCACGCAAAACTGCGCCCAGGGTTGGAAAACGTCGAAGACTGAAGTGACCAGACTGCGTTTGCGAAGATGTGGACGAGTACGAACGGCATTTAAAGAAGCGCCAGCTACAAGCAGTATACGCCTCGGCGGCCCGATACCTGTCTTGAAGCGAACCTGTCAGCGCGGGTCGACCATAGTGCTCACCACCGGCGCGCCGATGGTGGTTTTGCTTGCCAGGATTGTTTCCTCTGTGAATCTTCTATCGTAAGAGACCTTTGAAGCGGCGGGTCTGCGCCGCGATTGCGTGTTCGGTGGGCAGGCGCTCCATTGAACTTGCGCCATAGAATCCGTGGCAATGCGGCGAACGGGAGAAGATGAAGCGGGCCTCGTCCGGGGTGGCGATGGGGCCTCCGTGGCAGAGCAGGATGACGTCCTCGCGGAGCGCGCGAGCGGCCTCGGCGATCGCATCGATGCGCGCGACGCACGCATCGAGCGAAAGTGCGGTCCCCGCGCCGATCGATCCACCGGTGGTCAGGCCCATATGGGCAACGAGGATGTCGGCCCCTGCCATGGTCATCGCCCGCGCCTCGTCGGGCGTGAACACATAGGGGGTTGTGAGGAGATCCTTTTGCCGGGCGACGCGGATGAGCTCCACCTCCTGCGCATACCCCATGCCCGTCTCCTCGAGGTTGGCACGGAAGGTGCCGTCGATCAGCCCAACCGTGGGGAAATTCTGGATCCCGGCGAACCCGAGGGCTTTCAACTCGTCGAGAAACCGATCGAACAGGCAGAACGGATCCGTCCCATTGACACCGGCAAGCACCGGCGTGTGCCGGACCACGGGAAGGACTTCCCGCGCCATCTCGCGCACGATTTCGTTTGCGTTGCCGTAGGCCAGCATGCCGGCGAGCGAACCGCGCCCGGCCATGCGATAGCGGCCCGAATTGTAGATGACGATGAGATCAATCCCGCCCTCCTCCTCGCACTTGGCTGAGAGGCCGGTGCCCGCTCCGCCGCCGATGATGGGAATTCGGTTTCGAACCATGTCCTGGAAATGCGCGACGAGTGAAGCGCGGTCCATGACACCCATCTCAGGCCGCTCCGGCGAGTTCGGTGAAATTTCGGGCGAGCGCGACGGCAAAAGCCTCGTCGTTGATGTGCAGAGGCAAGCGGATGAGCTTGCGGTTGGCTGCCGGGCGGAGCCCGGCAACAAGGGCCGAGAAGAGTGCGGCATCAGCGTCCGGATCGTGGAACGGCATTCCCGGCGCATCGAGCGCAGAAACGCCATGCTCCGGGATCAGCACACGAAACGGGCCTTCGCAGCGATCAAGGCGCTCGGCGATCCAGCGGCCCATGCGAACGTTCTCCTCTGCCGTGGTGCGCATCAACGTAACCTGCGGATTGTGGCGATAGAGGAGGCGGTGGCGATAGCACTCCGGAACCGTCTCGATGGCACCGAAATTCACCATGTCCAGCGCACCGCAGGAGACGACGCAGGGCACGCTTGTGCGCCTGAGGGCGCCGAAGCGGTCCTCGCCGCAGGGGAAGACACCGCCCATGAGCAAATCCGCCACTTCGGTGGTGGTGACGTCGATTATGCCTCCCATCAGGCCCGAATCGACAAGCTTCTCCATCGACTGGCCTCCGGTGCCGGTCGCGTGGAAGACGAGGCAGTCCCACGCGCCTGAGAGGATCTCCGTGAGGCGAGTGACACAGGGCGTGGTCACACCGAACATGGTGATGCCGAGGGAGGGCCGGTCAGCCAAGGGTTCTGGTGCGGGTGGCGGCACGGCTGCGGCCATGCCGGCGATGGCATGCGCCGCGTTCGCGAGCACGACACGCGAGATCCGGTTGAGGCCGGCGAGGTCCGTCACCGAATACATCATTGCGATGTCGCTCGGGCCGACATAGGGGGCAACGTTGCCGGAAGCAACGGTGGAAACCATGAGTTTCGGCATGCCGATCGGCAATGCACGCATGGCGGGGGTAACCAGCGCAGTACCGCCTGATCCACCGAGCCCGATGAGGCCGGTCACGTCATCGCGGCTCAGGACGAAACGTATGAAGGCCTCGGACATAGAGGCAATGGAACGGCCGCGGTCGCCGGTGAAGACGGCATCAATGCCACCAGGATGATAAGCGGCAACGGCTTCAGGAGAAAAGCTCGTTTCTTCAGTATGGCGGGCCTTGACGTGCCCACTTGTCGAAAGATCGACGAGCACAACCGAGGCGCCTCGCGCACGGATCAGCCGCGTGATATAGGCGAGCTCGCCTCCTTTGGTATCACAGGTACCGGCAACATAGATTGGCATCCTGTTCCTCCATTGCCGGCCGCGCGGCGAGTGTCAGCAGGCCCTAGCCAGAAACGCCGGAGGATGAGATGAGCCGCTGCGGCGGCTCGGCAAGCCTTTCACCGCGATGGAACAGCATCGCTTGCTCGATCGGGCAGATGACGAACACCTCCGCGCCAATCTCGGACACACCGTGCGACGGGCCCGCCGCCGGCGCGATCTTGGCTTTGATTCGGCTTCCTCCAATAGCGAGCGTGACAAGATGCTGACCCCCGATCGCCACGGCTCTGCGGAGCACACGAGCGGGCACAGAGTCCGGCAACGGCGCGGTGGTGATACGGACATGCTCGGGTCGGATTCCGAAACGTACATCTTCAAGCTCGGCCGGCGGCGCGCGCAGAGGAAAGGGCACGCCATCCACTACCAGCCCGCCCCCTTGCGCGGGCCGCGCGTCTAGAAAGTTCATACCGGGATTCCCGAGGAACCAGCCACCGAACTCGCTGTTCGGCTGATCATACAGCTCGCGCGGCGGCGCACACTGCACGATCTCCCCGGCATGCATAAGCGCAATCCGATCGGCGAGGGTCATTGCTTCCGTCTGGTCGTGCGTGACGTAGACGATCGTCTGCCTCACATGCCGCCGCAGCTCCTTGAAGGCACGAATGAGCGCGAGCTTCGCATGGACTTCGACATTGGTCGTCGGTTCGTCGAACAGCGTGACCGCAGCGCGCCTTGCGATGGCACGGCCCACGGCGACCTTCTGGCGGGAACCGAGATCCAGCCGATCGATGTGCAATCGGCGCACATTGCCCAGCTCCAGGATTTCGATCACCTCCTCTACCCTGCGTCGCCGCTCGGCCGGGGCGAGCGCGCGGTCATTCGCCAGCGGCAGCTCGATATTCTCGACGACACTCAGAGTACGGTACATGACCGGATACTGAAAGACCATCGCCACATCCCGCCGGCGGGCGGCAAGGGAGGTTACGTCGCGATCGCCGAAGAGAATGGTTCCAGCGGTAGGGCGCTCGAGGCCAGCGATCATTCTGAGAAGTGTGGTTTTGCCGCAACCAGACGGGCCAAGCAGGCAAGTCGCGGATCCCTGAGGAAAAACGAAGGAGAGATCTTTGACAGCAATGAGCGAGCCGAACTGACGCCGCAGCCCCTTGACGCGAATATCAGACATTTCGCGTCTCGGAGAGAGTGGACGTGGCACGCCCGATGCGCCGACCGCTCTCGCGTTCGAACAGGATCGGGCCGCCTGGACGAATCACGAAGGGAAAGGAATCTCCAAGATCGACGTGCGCCGCGGCCCTGGCTGGAATCGTGGTCACCAATGTCGCTTCCTCGAAGCGGATATAGACGATGGCTTCCGAGCCGAGATTCTCGACGAGAGTTACCTCGCCGACGCCGAGTGGGGCAGCATCGGAGCTTGCTGGGGCAATATCCTCTGGCCGAATCGCCACCACTGTCTCAGCTGGCGCCGCGCCATCCTCCAGGGAGACGCGAAGTGGACCGAGAGCAGTGGTGCAGATCGCGTTCGATGTGTCCAAACGGCCGGGCAGAATGTTGCAACGGGGGAATCCAACGAGTTCGGCCGTGCGAAGGCGGGTGGGATCATAGTACACGGCATCGACAGGCCCCGCTTCGACGAGACGACCACGGTCCATGACCACGAGGTTCTCAGCCATTGTCAATGCCTCGAGCGGATCGGCCGTGACATAGAGGAAGGTGGCACCGATTTCGGACCGCATATCCTTGAGATCCTCCATGAGGCTCTCGCGCAGCTTGAAATCAAGACCCACCAAGGGGTCATCGAGAATGAAGATATCCGCGTTCTTGAGAATGCCACGGGCGATGGCGGCGCGCTGCTTCTCCCCACCGGAAAGCTGGCTCGGCCGCTTCGGGAGGAGCGGACGGATGCGCAGCATGCTGGCCGCTTGATCGACGCGGGTGACGATTTCAGCCCGCGGAACGCCTTGCAGAGCCATGGGATAGGCGATGTTATCGAACACGCTCATGTGTGGGAAAAGAGCGAAGGATTGCGGCACATAGCCGATTGAACGTTCGGCGGCGGTCAGCAGCGTAATGTCCTGGCCATCGGCGAGGATGCGTCCCGCCGATGGAGCTTCGAGCCCGATCAGAATCCGCATCAGAACAGACTTGCCGGAGCCGGGTGGTCCGCAGAAAACCGTGAGGCTGGACGGTTCCACATCGAGATCGATCCGGTCGAGCGCGATCGTCCCACGATAGGATTTGCTGATGCCTTCGAAACGGATGCGGCCCATTCTCTATTGCCCAAGCTGAGCGAGGTAGGGCACGAGCAGGATGCCGATGACGAACACCGCAGCGGTTACGGCAAGAATGATGACGACCGCCCGAAATGCTCGCCAACCTCGCGTGCTGCGCGGAACATTGCCAACGGCGATATTGAGGATGGTCGCGCCGATGACGATGAGGAGGCCAAGCTGGTAGAGGACGAAACTCCATTGCTGGGCAATCAGCACGAAGCCAACGACCATCAGGACGATCAGACCGAGCTCGACGCGGGGGAGAAGGCGGCCCTCCACGGGCTCAGACCTCTCCACGCACAGTGCCGAAGGTCATGCCGACCAGAAGATAGCGCTGGAAGATATAGACCATCAGGATCGGAGGAAGGATATAGATGGTGGTGAGGGAGGAAAGGAATGTCCAGTCGATGCCGCCGCCATTGGAAAGGCCGGTGGCCAGCATGACGGGGATGTTCGAGGTATTGATACCGCCGATGATGTAATTGAAGAGGAATTCGTTCCATACAAAGATAAAATTGAAGATGAGTGCCGCCACCACGCCGGGGAAGACCTGCGGGAGTGTGAGCCGCGTGATGATGCTGAACCACGAAGCGCCATTGACGATGCCAGTCTCATCGAATCTGGGCGAGACTCCGTCGATGAAGCCCTTGAGGATCCAGACCGAGAAGGGAATGGAAAACATGGCGTAGAAAAGTGTCATTCCCAGGAAGCTGTCTTTCCAACCGAACGCAACGTACATCAGATAAACTGGCAGGATCGCGGCTGAGCCGGGCAGCATGCGGATCGAGAGCAGAAGGAACATGAGAAAGTTGGTTGCCGCCGGGCGAAAGCGGGAGAAAGCGAAGGCGGCAAGAAAGGAAACCGCGACCGCGATCAGCACGGCAAGGACGGAGAGCACGACACTGTCGAAGAAATGGTGCCTGAAGTCTGATTCCGAAAAGAGCTTCGCATAATTGGCCAAGGTAGGACGGAAGAAGAGGATTGGTGGCACCGCCAGAATTTGTGGTGCGGTCTTGAACGAAGAAAGGGCGATCCAGAAGACGGGGGCGAAAAAGATGAGGGCCACCAGCCATAGGAGGGCATGGTAGAGTCTTTCGCGGACGCGTTCGTTCATGCGTCGGCCGTCCTTCGCTCCCTAAGATAGAGAACGTACAGAAACGTTGCGGTGAAGGCGATCGAGATCAGAAGCAGCACCACAGCCAGGGCGGAGGAGCTGCCCATGTTGAAGGACTCGAAGGCACTGCGGAACAGGCTGATGGCGATGAGCTGCGTGGCCGTGCCCGGGCCGCCGAAGGTCATGTCAAAGATCAAATCCATCGTCTTGAAGGCGTCGATAGTGCGCAGCAGGATCCCGAGCATCAGGATGAACTTGCCGTGGTAGAGAATGACCAGACGCAAGCGCTGGAACCAAGTCAACCGGTCGATCTCGGCGGCTTCGAGCTCGGCTTTCGGTACGGAGGCGAGGGCCGCCAGCGTCATCAGGACCATGAACGGCGTCCACATCCAGATATCGACTGCGAGCACGGCGCCAAAGGCGACATTGGCATCGCTCAAGAAGCGGACAGCGGGAAGACCCAGTGAACGGATGAACCAGTTCAGGACGCCGAAGGTAGGATCATAGATCAGGCGCCAGAAGGTGCCGGCGGCAACCGGCGTTACCACCATGGGCGCGAAAAGCAATGTCAGCGCCACGCGGCGGCCGGGCAATCGATCACTGCCCCAGAAGAGAAGGCCGAGAAGCAACCCGGCGATGGTTTCGATGCCAACCGCGAGGACGACGAAGATGAAGGTGCGGCTGAGATCGAACCAAGTCGAGCTATCGTTCAGGATGCTCGTGTAGTTGTAGAAGCCTGAATAGATCGGTGGCCGGCCGCTTGTGAGGGAGAAGCGGTAGAAGCTGAGCCCGAGCAGCCACAGTGTGGGGATTGTGTTCCAGACGATGAAGAAGATGAGGACCGGCGCGATCAGGACGCTGGGCAGTACCTCTCGCCGCCCGAGGAAAGCAAGAAGTCCCCGGTACGGACCCCGCGCCAGAGTACGGCGGGAAGACGTGGCGGCTGCGGCCTCCGCGCTTCCCGCCATGCGATTAGAGCCTGATACCCGCGCAAGCCCCGGTGGGGGCCTTTGCAGCGGTTCCCTCATCGTAGAGAATCTTTTGTTGCTCGCAGGCCGTCCATTGCAGTGCGTGCAGAGGATCCTTGATCTGGCCAGTATAATAACCAGTGAAGGCATCCTGCTGGTCGGACAGCATTTCCGAATATTTCGGATCATGCCAGAAATCAGAGCTTCGCAGAAGCATATATTTGTAGGTCCGATTCCATGGATTGATCCCGTCAAAGTCTGGCCGCGAGCAGGTGGCCTTGTCACACGGCATGCCGCCCCGCATCAGGTATTCGTGCGAGGTCTCAGGAAGATACCACCATTTCATGAAGTCGATCGCGACCTGCATATGCTCGGGGTCGTTGAAGGCATTGATCACCCAGGGCTGACCGCCGATGATATAGTTTCGCACGCGTGAGCCGTCCGCGCGTTTGAAGGAGGGCGGCGGGACGACAATCACCTTATCCTTGAGGCTCGCCGGAATCATAGTTGCGCCTGTGGCCACCCACTGCCAAGCCGCGAAAACCTTTCCTTGCGTGAAGGCATCGATCACCTCCGCAATGAAGTAGTTGGTGGCGCCAGGCGGCTGATATTTCAGCCATGCCTTGTAGAGTTCCATTGCGTGTGCATTCGATGGCGTATCGAGAATGCCCTGCACCTGGCCGGTTTTCGGGTCCCAGACATCGCCACCGAGCGAACGCATGACGGACATGGTCGGGCAGCTGGCGGCATCGTATTCGCGGGAATATTGCGCGGCGAGGCCGTAATAGCCTTTTTCGGGACGATTGAAGAAGGCAATGAAGTCGGTCCAGTCCTCGTAATCCATCGCCTCGAACGCTTCCCAGGTGGTGGGAAGGGGGCGGCCATATTTGGCCTTGAACGCATCGGCCTCTCCAGGCCCTTCGAGGATATCCCTGCGGATGAAGATGCCGTAGACGTCGCCGACCTGGGGAAAGCCCCAAAGCTTGTTGGTGCCGTCAGGGAACACCTGATAGCTCGTACGGATCGAGGGTGACCACCATTCGATATTCAACTCTGGGTTCTTTGCGATAATATCGTTGACTTGGACAATCCATTTCGGTGTCGCAAGAGCTCCGAGCCATTGGCTGTCGCTGATGATGATGTTGTACTCTTGGCTCCGCGTTGCTAGCGATGTCGCGGCTTTTTGAAACAGCGTGCCAAAAGGGGCATCGGCAAAGGAGAAGCTCACGGTATAGCCATATTTGTCCTTCGCATATTTTGCAAATTCCGGCGACATATCGACACCGAGCTTGCTTGGAAGCCAGCCGGCGATGCCCAGGATCTGCATATGGATCGATTTGCCCGCGAGAGGGCTCGCCTTTTCGCTTTGGGAGAAAGCGTAGCGCGGGCAGGCGACCGCCGCCGCGCCAAGTGCAGCCGTACCCTGGATGAGATTTCGCCTTCCCATCCGGCTTTCTCTCCGGCCAACAGGCGCGGCATCTCTCTCTGTTGCCGGATTTATCTCTTTAGACATGTTTCCTCCGCGGTGCTTTTTTTGTTTACAATTATACACGCTCACTCTAGGAGGCGCCCAAGTGCTCTGTCAAGGCAGCACCTGTGCGGCAGACGCAGACAAAGAGCGTGAATCCGCTAAGTGATAGAGCCGTCTTGCATTGCCCGAAAGCACGGCATCCCGTGTCTCGGCTGTCTCTCCTGCTAGCGCGGCCAGGTACGCAGCAAGCAGGCTTGGATAGTCGGTCCACAGCTTCTCGATTGGAAAATTCGAACCAAATAGACAACGGTCCTGCCCGAAGAGGGCGAGCGCCTCGCGCACGATGCGTCCTATCAGGTCCGGATCATTACGGTGAACGAACGTGCCCAGGCCGGACAGCTTGGTCGCGAGATTGGGATGAGCGGCAAGCCGCGCGAGCCCCTCCCTCCAGGCGCGAAAACCTGCGGGCGAGAGATCTTCCGGCATACCCGCATGAGCCAGCACAAAGCGCGTGGAGGGAAAATCGCGAAGCAGCGCGGAAGCCTGTTCGGCTTGCCCCATGAATACCTGCAATTCGAAGAGGAGGCCGCGATCGGTAACCGCCGCAAGTCCCTTTCGCCACTGAGGGTCTGCCATTACGTTCGGCCATGGCGCGAAGCGGTATTGCGGATTTTCGTGCCAGTGGAGTTGCTGACGGACGCCACGAAGACGCGGCGATGCCGCGCGCATCCGATCGAGGACAAACGGCGCGTCCGGATGGCCGAGATCGCAGAAGCCGACGATGGCACAAGGCCATGACGGATCGGTGGTGGTACTTTCCACCCACTCTACCTCGCGCACAGCATCCGCGGGCCGCCAGTTCGTCTGCACATAGATGGAGGCAACCACGCCCACCGACTCCGCTTCCGAGCGGAACTCGGCGATTGGATAGTCGCGACGGATCGCTTCATAGGGACCGAAGATGCGAGGGGCCATCGGACCGATGAGCCATGGCAGATCTCCCCGCCGCCAGATATGGTGATGGGCGTCGATGACGCCCTGCCGCGGTCCGTTCATGGCTGCTCGTCGGGTGTGGCCGCATCGAGTGCACGCAGCACTTTTTCCGGCGTGATGGGCAGGTCGTCGATGCGAGCGCCACAGGCGTCGAAAATGGCGTTGGCGATTGCCGGGATGGGAGAATTGGCGGTCATTTCGCCGATCCCCTTGGCACCAAATGGGCCGTTCGTGGAAGGACGCTCGAGGATAACCGCATCGTACTCGGGGATGTCCGCCGGTCCAGGCATGAGGTAGCCGAGGAAATCGGTCGGCCCATGCGCCCGGTCGGGATAATAGGGTTCGGTGGTTTCGTAGAGGGCATGACTCATGCCCATCCATGAGCCGCCGATGATCTGCTGCTCGACCATCATCGGGTTGAGGGCTCGACCAATCTCATAGGCGCTGGCGAGCTTGAGCACGCGCACCTCGCCCGTTTCGGTATCGACCTCCACTTCGGCGATGGTGCAGGCATGCGCCTGGCAGGAATCGGGGTCCATCGCGCCGGTCTCGAAATCAGGGTAGCTGCGCGGCTTCAGATAAATTCCGCGTCCCGAAACGGTACGCCCATGCTTGAAGTGAGCGGCAAGCGCGGCATCCTGCACGCTGATCGACTTGCCCGGCACACCCTTCACCACAATGCGCCCTCCACCATCGGTCTCGAGATCCTCCGGGGCAACCTCGAGTTCCTCGCCCGCGACATCGAGCAACACCTTGCGCGCTTCGCTCGCGGCCATGATGATGGCGTTGCCGACACGGTGCGTGGCGCGACTCGCGAAGGTGCCCATGCAATGCGGGCCCGTGTCGGTGTCAGCGGTATCGATCATTACGGTTTCCGGTGAGATGCCCAATACTTCGGCGGCAATCTGCGTCATGACGGTGCGCAGTCCCTGGCCAAGATCCACGCTGGAAAGCGTGACGACGAAATTTCCCGTGGTGGTAGCATGGATCAACGCCTGGGAGGGGTCGCCTCCCAGGTTCATCCCGGTCGGGTAATTGACAGCAGCGATGCCGCGTCCGCGGAGCTTGGCCATGAATCACGTCCGTTGGCTGGAGGACATCGCCCGATATTCGGGTGAGAGGGCATGCCCGATTCTTTCGGCGGCAGCCTGAATCACCTCGACCAGGGCGGCACCCTCGACGGTCTTGCGATGAGCCTTCAAATCACCATCGCGGTAGGCGTTCTGAAGGCGAAGCTCGAAGGGATCGCGGCCAAGCCGGCGGGCGATGCGGTCCATCTGGACCTCCAACGCAAAATCCCCGATGGTGACACCGAATCCACGCATCGCGCTTGAGGGCGTCCGGTTGGTATAGACACACCAGGCATTGATGGTGACGTTCGGTACGGTGTAAGGGCCCGGCATGTGAGCCGCGGCTTTAATTGTTCCGTATGGAGAATGGCGGCTATAGGCGCCGGCATCGACCAGGATTCGAACGTCGCGGGCGATGATCCGCCCATCCGCGGCCACCCCATCCTTGATGCGAATGCGTTCGGCGGCGCGTGGCGAGGAGACCTGCATTTCCTCCTCTCGCGAAAAGACATATTTGACCGAACGGCCCGTGAGCATCGCACCCAGAATCGCGATCGGCTCGACGATCACGTCCACCTTCCCACCAAATCCACCCCCCACGGTCCCACCAACGACCCGGAGCTGGCGGAACGGAAGGCCAAGGATGAGCGCGGCATTGTCGAGAGTGAAGAAAGCCGCCTGTGTGTTTGAATGAATGGTATAGCGCCCACCCGACTCGGGAACGGCGATAGCGCCGGTGGTTTCGACCGGAGCATGCTCGATCGGAGAGGATTGGTAGGTGTGCTCGAAGATGTGGCCGGCCTCGCGAAATGCTGCCTCCGTGTCTCCGCAATGGACATGGAAGTGATCGCGCCCTTCGTAGATGAATAGATTGCTGCCATGCGGCTTGATTGGCGACGTGCCGGGCAGAATGGCCACTTCCACATCGAGAACAGGGGGTAACTCCTCATATTCGACCTTCACTTTTGCGGCGGCCTCACGCGCCGCGGCCTCGCTCTCGGCGAGGATTGCCGAAATGGGCTCGCCACGATAAAGTACCCGATCTTCCGCGAGCACCGGCTCCTCATCCGGGCCCATGCCGATGAGCTTGAGGATCGTGTACCAGTTGTTGGGTACATCCTGATGGGTGAGGATCCGTACGACGCCCTTCACGGCCTGTGCCGCGGAGAGATCGACATGACGTATCAAGGCATGATGGCGGTCGCTGCGTGCCATCCCCACATGCAGCAGGCCGGGAAATGTGCGGTCCGCGCAATAGCGGGTCGCGCCGGTCACGTGAGAATGCGCATCGATGCGCGGCAAGGCCCGGCAGACAGCCTGAAAGGAGCCTGCGCGCTCGGCGGCAAACACGTCTTCGCGTATTTGGGCCATGGCGGTTCTGCTTACGCGGCCACGGCCGCAGCCGCAGCCGGCTGCTCGGCCAAAGTGGCCGCGGCGGCGAGCACGGCAGCGATGATGGGCTCGTAGCCGGTGCATCGACAGACATTGCCCGAAAGCGCCTCGATCACTGCCCGCCGAGTCGGCGATGGGTCACGGTCAAGCAGAACTTTCGCTGCCATGATCATTCCTGCGGTGCAAAACCCGCACTGGATTGCGGCCTGGGCGAGAAATGCCTTCTGCAAGGTATGTAGTGTGCGATTCTGTGCGACACCCTCGATCGTGACGATCTCCGTGCCTTCCGCAAGTTCAGCGGGCACCAGGCAGGAAAGCATGGCGACACCGTCAATATGGATGGTACAGGCGCCACAGGTACCTTGCCCGCAGCCATTTTTGGTGCCCGTGGCACCGCATTGCTCTCGCAACACATCAACGAGGCGCCGACCAGGCTCGACCAGAAGCTCCTTCTCCTCGCCGTTGAGTGTGAAATTCACATAAGAGGATTTCATGGCATAGTTTCCAAGGGTGCGCCGAGAAGGGCACGGCGCATGAAGATGGGAAGAACACGCTTTCGGTACCAGGCCGAAGCGTAGGCGTCTGTGAAGCTAGGATGGGAAGCGGCAGCGGCTTCTCCCGCGGCTGCAGCGGAGGCAGTATCGAGCACTCGGCCCAGAAGGCTTGCCTCGGCCGCGGGGGAACGAACCGGATGGCAATCGACGCCGCCGAGTGCGATGCGTACGGCCTTGATCACGCGGGCACGATCGGTTTCGACGACAGCGGCGACCGCGACCACCGCCGCAGAGTTGAGGGCACGGCGCGTGGCCTTGAGCCAGTGCCAGGTGCCTGGGTGGGGAGGGGTGAAGCGGATGTTGGTCACGATCTCATTGGAAGCCAATCCGGTTTCGTAGAACTTGGAGAGCGGCAACCGGCGCTTCCCGGACGGTCCCGCAATGACAAGGCTTGCGTCGAGCGCAAGCAGGGCAACGCCGAAATCACCATAAGGCTGAGGGGCGAACAGATTGCCGCCAAGCGTCGCCATGTTTCGTAGGGCCGGCGTACCGAAGCCGGTGAGAACTCCATTGAGAAAAGCTAGATTTGGATGGGAGAGTTTGGCGATGGGCGTCGCCGCGCCGATTTCGATCACGTCACCATCTCGGGCAATCCCGGCAATCCCGGTACGGCTCAAGCTGACAATGGCAAGCGGGAAGGACTTGCCCTCGTTGATCGCGCGGACCGCGAGGGTTCCCCCCGAGACGGCTACCCGGCCGGTTCCGTCAAGCGCCGCAATGACAGCTTCTATGGACTCCGGGCGATGAACCGCGAAGGCCATTCCGTCTCTCTCCCTGGCGTGCCGCATCTTGGTGGGCGCGCCCTTCTATAGGTTATCGAGAACCGACCATCGATAAGATTGCCTGTCAAGTGAGAATCCGATAATTGAACTGAAACCAAGTGTTCCAAGCCGTACGGACCTGATGGATCACGATCATAGGGAAAATATTTCGTCGCGCACGGCCCGCGGACGTTGCCGCGAGAGCGGAAGGCGGCCGGCGTTGAATGCGGCAGGACCAACGGAATGGCCGTGCTGGTGAGCCATGCTCGTTACTGCGTCCCTCAGCGACCAGATCCGCTCGGCAATCATCCGCCGCATTGTCGAGGGGACCTATGTGCCCGGTGAGCGACTTGTCGAGCTGAAGCTCGCGGCCGAGTTTGGCGTCAGCCAGGCGCCGGTGCGGGAAGCTTTCCGACAGCTTGTTGCAATGAATTTTCTCTGCGCGAGCAATCGGCGTGGAACGTACGTGAGCGATGTGCTCGGCGCCGGTCTCGTCGATCTCTTTGTCGTGCGTGGGGGCCTCGAAGAGACCGCGACACGCCTTGCGACCCCCCTCCGTGCGGGCGAGGTCGACGATCTCTGGGCCTATGTCCAGAGCATGCGGGAGGCCGCCGCTGCCAAGGATATCGCGCATCTCGAACACGCCAGTGTGGCTTTCCACAGGACGATCATCGAAGCTTCTGGCAATCGGCTTATCCTGAGACTGTGGTCGTCCCTGCTCATCGAGGCACACACGGATTTGACACTGCGCCTGCTTCGACCCACAGACTTGGTGTTCGTCGCAGAGAGCCATGCGCCGATCGCTGCGGCGATGGCTGCCGTTGATACCGAGGAGGCCGCGCGTCTCGCGCGGCTGCATCAGGACGAGTTCATACGCATGATCGGCAGGGGGGAGCCTGTTCCGAAAACCCCTCATGGAGAACCATGATGAAGCGCAATCAGCGCGGCGGTCGACCAGTTTGATAGCGATACAATAAGAATGGCCCCCTCTTGCCATCGTTGCGTGGGGGATAAAATTATGTCTTAAGCGCCTCGAAAAATGCTTCGGGAAAACGGGCTGGGTGCGTGGGGGGGAACGAAATGACGAAGAAGCTGATCAACGACGCGGGAACGGTTATCGATGAGATGCTGGCGGGTATTGTTGCCGCCCACCCGCGCCATGTCCGCCTTCTCGATCATAGTCCGCGCTCCCTCATAGCGGCAGGAGCGCCGCGGCCGGGCAAGGTCGGCATCGTCGTGGGCGGTGGCTCCGGCCATGAGCCTGGCTTCCTCGGCTATGTCGGGCGGGGCATGGCGGATGGTGCGGCCGTTGGCAACCCTTTCGCTTCACCTGGGCCGGATCCGATTGTCGCGGCGACCAAGGCCGTTCATGGCGGCGCCGGGGTTCTTTACGTCATTGGCAATTATTCCGGAGACGTTATGAATTTCGAAATGGCGGCGGAGCTGGCCGAGCTCGAATCCATCATGACGAGGACTGTGGTGGTCACGGATGATGTCGCCTCAGCCCCAATTTCGGATGCGGCTCGCCGGCGTGGCGTGGCCGGCGCCGTCTTCGTCTTCAAGGCTGCTGGCGCGGCGGCCGATATGGGCCGGGACCTCAGCGGCGTTGCCCAGGCGGCGGAGCTGGCCAACGCCAGCGTTCGCACGATGGGCGTCGCTCTCGAGCCGTGCTCATTGCCAGCGACGCTGAAGCACAACTTCACGCTCAGTGCCGGCGAGCTGGAGCTCGGCATTGGCATTCACGGCGAACCCGGGGTTGAACGTGGCCCGATGCGTCCGGCCGACGCCGTGGCGGATGCCATTCTCGACCGCGTGCTGGCTGAGCTCGATCCAGCGGCTGGAAGTGACGTTGCTGTGCTCGTCAATGGCATGGGCGGCACGCCACTGATGGAGCTTTATATCATCGCCCGGCATGTGCTCGACCGGCTGAGCCGGCGGAATCTTAGCATTCACCGCTGTTTGGTCGGCAATTTTCTGACCGCCCTCGAAATGGCTGGCTGTTCGATAAGTGTGATCAAACTCAATGACGAACTCAAGGTTCTGCTCGATTATCCGGCCGAGCCGGTCCTGTTCCGCAATTTCTGAAGTCCACGGAGGACAGGAGCCACCCCGTTTGGCGTCGATGTGGAACCTGTTGACAAGCGCCATAGATGTGCGAGTCGATTGCCTGTGGAGGAGACTGCGATGGACGGCATCGACGAGATCACGCCGGCGGACTTCGTAGCGTTGCTGCGCCTCGTCAGTCAGCGCATCGCCGCCGAGCAGGAGTGGTTGAGCGAGCTTGATCGCGCCATTGGCGACGGCGATCATGGCTCCAGCATGGCGAGAGGCTGGCAGGCTGCGCTGGATGCAATCGATGCGCTGCCGGAGCCATTGAGTTTCTCGGCCGTCTGCGGTGCCGCCGCACGCGGCTTCGTCAACTCCGCGGGGGGCGCCACGGGTCCGCTTTACGCGACGATTCTGATGCGGGGCGGCGCGGCGGTGAAGGATCGAGAGGTGCTCGATCTCGGGGCGCTGGTCTCCTTCTTCGAAGCCGCTGGCCGTGGCATTCGGGAGCGGGGTAAGGGCGAAGCGGGTGACAAGACGATGCTCGATGCCTGGCTGCCGGCCGTGGAGACGCTGAACGCAGCGCGTACAGACCGCAAGAAGCTTGCGGACGCGTTGGGCGAGGCCGCGGAGGCGGCAGAGAAAGGCGCTGAAGCGACCCGGCACATGGCGGCGCGGCTTGGCCGGGCGAGCCGGCTTGGCGCACGTTCGCAAGGCCATATAGACCCGGGCGCGGCGTCGGCTGCGCTGTTGTTCCGTGCTTTCTCGCAAGGCGTGAGCGAGGTCTGACCACAACGCACTAAATATTAAGGAGGAAGCGATGCATCTTTCCACGCACAACTGGATGCGTGCCGAACCGCTCGCGACGACGCTTCGTCGAAACCGGCAATTCCATATCGAGAGCATCGAGATCAGCGGCGAGCCGGCGCAGTACCAGCCTGACACGACGCGCCGCCAGCTCGATGAATCGGGTATTCGCTGCTGGGGCGCTGTCACGCTGCAGCTCGGCGAACGGAATCTCGCGGCCAGGGATCCCGCGCAGCGCGCGCGCTCGGTTGCTTATGTGAAGTCAGTGGTCGAGATGGTTGCCGCCCTCGGCGGCGAGATCGTGACTGTGGTGCCGGCAACGGTTGGCAAGGTTGTTCCTGACGGCCGGCCGGAGGAGGAGTGGAACTGGGTGGTCACCGCGCTCAAGGAGGTATACGAAGTCTCCGAGAGGCTTTCCGTTCGCCTTGCCCTCGAGTCTCTCAATCGCTTCGAGACATATTTTCTTAATCGCACCGACCAGGCTCTGGCGCTTGCCGAAGCCGTCGGTCCGAATTGCGGCGTATGCCTCGACGCTTTCCATCTCAATATCGAGGAGGCGGACATGTTCGCAGCAATTCGGTCGGCCAAGGGTCGGATTTTCGACTTCCATGTCGCCGACAACAACCGCATGGCGGCAGGCATGGGTGCGCTCGACTGGCCGCGTATCGTCCGTACCCTTCGCGAGATTGGTTACGATGGGGCGCTCACCAACGAGTTTGTGGCGCCGATCGACCGAACCCCGGTCTCTCCCTATCCGGATCAGTTCGAGAAGAATCCCGTCGATATATCGCCGGAACAGCGCAAATTCATCGAGGATCATGGCAGCAGCCTGCTGAGCGAGTCGTTCTATACTTCACTGGTCGCGAAGACGGCGGAGACGCTGCTGCCTCTCATTCGCGGATAAGAATGATTTCCGGCGAGTACCTGTTGCAGGGGATAAACTGATGCCAAGCAGTCTCAAGGGACCAGCAATTTTCCTCGCACAATTTGCCGGCGATGTCGCCCCTTTCAACAGCCTTGATGCCATCTGCTCCTGGGCCACGAAGCTTGGTTACGTGGGCGTGCAGATCCCAAGCTGGGACGGGCGCCTCTTCGACCTCGCACGGGCCGCCGAGTCGGAGGCCTATTGCGACGAAGTTCGGGCGATAGCGGCACGGCACGAGGTGGCCATAACTGAGCTTTCGACCCACCTCCAGGGGCAGCTCGTCTCTGTTCATCCAGCCTATGACGAGGTGTTCGATGCGTTCGCGCCCGACTCGGTAAAAGGCAATCCGCAGGCTCGACAGGAATGGGCGGCCGCACAGATGCATCTTGCCGCGCGTGCCTCGCGTCGTCTTGGTCTTACGGCGCATGTCACGTTTTCCGGCGCGCTGGCATGGCCCTTCGTCTATCCTTGGCCGCCGCGCCCGCCCGGGTTGATCGAAGCGGCCTTCGCCGAGCAGGGAAGACGGTGGCGTCCAATCCTTGATGCGTTCGATCGCGAAGGTGTGGATGTCTGCTATGAGATCCACCCGGGCGAGGACGTCTTCGATGGAGCCACATTCGAGATGTTCCGTGAGGCGGTCGGGAAACATCCACGTTGCGCGATCAACTATGATCCATCCCACTTTCTTCTTCAGGGTCTCGACTATCTCGCCTTTATTGACAATTATCATGAATATATCCGCGCCTTTCATGTAAAGGATGCGGAGCTGAGGCCAGATGGGCGGCAGGGCGTCTATTCGGGCTTTCAGCCGTGGCTTTCGCGCGCCGGGCGTTTTCGCTCGCTCGGGGACGGTCAGGTGGATTTTTCTGCGATCTTCTCGAAGATGGCTCAGTACAACTACGATTCCTGGGCCGTTCTTGAGTGGGAATGTTGCCTCAAGGATCCCGCGCAGGGCGCGCGCGAAGGGGCGGAGTTCATTCGCAGGCACCTGATCCACGTGACTGAACGTTCCTTCGAGGATTTCGCCACCGGCGCGGTCGATCCCTCACAGCTTTCACGCGTCCTCGGCCTTGCTGGAGCGAAGCCGACGCCATGAGTGTCGAGGGAAGCCAAAGCCGTGGGGGCCTGAGGCCGATTCGTCTTGGAATGGTCGGTGGCGGCGAAGGTGCGTTCATTGGTGCTGTGCACCGCATGGCCGCTCGGCTCGACGGACATTATGTCCTTGTCGCCGGCGCTCTTTCCGCCACGGCGGAGAAGGCGCGCCGCTCCGGCGCGGCACTCGGGCTTGCCCCTGAGCGCAGCTATGGGAGCTTCGTTGAAATGGCCCGCACCGAAGCAGCGCGGAAAGACGGAATCGAAGCGGTGGCAATCGTTACGCCAAACCATATGCATGCGCCAATAGCGACAGCCTTCCTCGAGGCCGGAATCCACATTATCTGCGACAAACCGCTCGCCATGAACCTGACCGAGGCACGGTTTCTGCAGCAGCTCGTGGCAGCCAAGCAGCGTATCTTCGCCGTCACCTACAATTACACCGGCTACCCACTGGTGCGCCACGCTCGTGCTTTGGTGAGGGAAGGAGTGCTCGGCGAGATTCGTGTGATCCAAGTGGAGTACCCCCAGGATTGGCTTACGGAGCCGCTGGAAGGCACGGGGCAAAAGCAGGCTCTGTGGCGTACCGATCCCAGCCAGGCGGGTCCTGGTGGCTGCCTCGGCGATATCGGGACGCATGCCTATCAACTTGCGGGGTTTGTGACCGGCATGCGGCCGATCGCGCTTGCGGCCGATCTTGCCACCTTTGTTGCCGGCCGCAAGCTCGACGACAATGTCCATGTGATGCTGCGCTACGCGTCCCGTGCCTGCGGCATGTTGTGGGCCAGCCAGATCGCGCCCGGCAACGAGAACGGTCTCAAGCTCCGTGTCTACGGGAGCAAAGGTGGAATCGAGTGGCAGCAGGAACAACCGAATATGTTGCGTCTTGCGCTTTTCGGCAGACCCTCTGAGCTCGTGACCCGTGCATCGAATGCGGTCGGACCTGCCGGGCAACGGGTGACTCGGATTCCCGCGGGACATCCGGAAGGTTATCTGGAGGCGTTTGCAACAATCTATTCCGAGATCGCCACCGCCATCCGGGGCGAAGCCGACGAGGCGACCCTATTTCCCGGCATTGAAGATGGTGTTGCCGGTGTCGCTTTCATCGAGGCGGCGAAGCAATCATCCGAAGATGACGGCAGATGGGTTGCGTTATGAATAGGGCCGTGCTCGATTTTCGATCGAAACGATACTCCCGAACGGACATCGATATTGCCTTAACCAAAATATAGATTATTCCGCCGATCGGCGAGATGCGGTCTTGATTTTGGTCCTTCTGAAGACGGGTTCGGCTTGCAGCTCGGAAAGAGAGGATCGCCAGGGGATCTCTCAGAGTCTGTCTTGAAACGAGATCGACACGAGATTGAAGGGCTGGGCAGCCGGGGCCGATTGTGATTCGCCGGAGTTGCAACACACCAGACGAGACCGCGATGTGGAGCCCCACCGCCCGGCGGCGGTATAGTCGTGCCGGGTTACGCTATGGAAGCGACCTGGCCGACCCCGTGTGGACGCTGCCGGCGCCGTTTCTGCCGTCGGAATCCGGCTGTGGCCGCAAGCGTGCCCGGCCAATGCGCGAGATCGTGAACGCGATCTGCTATATTCTGTGCGGCGGCGTAGCCTGGCGGTTTTTGCCGGTCGAGTTTCTGCCCTGGCGCGCGGTCTATCGCCGGTTCGCCCGCTTTCGCGACGACGGCACATGGGAGACAATCAACCACCACCTGGTGATGTGGGACCGCGAGCGTGTGAGTCGCGAGGGCAGTCCGACCGCGGTGGTAATCGAACGGCTCGTCGCCAACGCCCGTGCATTGATGGCGGAGGGTATCGGCTTCCCCGCGATCTGCTCCAACGGCCCCGCCACCTATCCCGCGGACTCATTCGAGGCGATGCAACGCTTCGCGCAGGCGCACGCATTCCGTTCCCTATCTCCACGACAAGGATAAGTCAGTGGCACGGACCTATGGCACCACCTTCTCAAATTTCTGTGTGAACCGCTTCCGCCTCACGCCCAAAAATCCTTTTCCTACCTCAGGAACTCTCCACTTTCGCGAAGCAAGTCTACCTCCTGCCGAGCATGCAGGTCAGTACACTGATCGTCGACAAGATGTTTGACGCCGATGAGCGGGCCATCAAGCGGCTTATCGCGACCGGCAAGACAGCAATGGTCTTGCCGGGATGCTACTGAAAGGCACAGCCGAGATTACGACCGTGACCTTTTCAAGACCCACCATCCGATTGGGAACTTCTTTGCCAAACTCGAGCAGTTCCGTGCCAACGCTGCCCGCTACAACAAAAGCAAGTGCGATTTCCTCGCCGCCGTCATTTGGCTCGCTTGAGGACACGCCTTAAACAGCCATACGGCCAAGCGATCCGGAAACTGGCAAATTACCAAGTTCGCTGAGCATGGGAGCTCAATGTGTAGTCATCGCAACTCCAAACTCGGTCAATGTCACGGATCGCATCAGCGCCCGCAACTCGGCAAGCTGGCGGCTACCGAAGGCGGCGTCCAATCCGGCCTGAGCTTTGGCCCAGTATGTCCGAGCCTTGGTCAGTCGTTCCAGCCCCATGGCTGTCAAGTGAAGTTCCCTGCTCCGGCGATCGACTGACCCGCGAGTGACAGCGATAGGGCCATCTCGTTGCAATGGCAGAATGTTCCGGCCAAGGGTCGTCCTGTCCATCACCATCACCTCGGCGAGACTATTGATGGTCAACGGGCCCTTCGTTTTAAGTTTGGCGAGGATCGAGAACTGCGTAATGCGCAGCCCGGAGGGGATCAGATGTTGGTCATAGAATCGGCTCACGTGCCGCGCCGCTTGACGAATTGCAAGACAGACGCAGAACTCGGGAGGGATAACAGGTGTCATGGCGGCCTTAACAATTTTGAATAAGAGGGCGTGTCTGGTCTTATAAAAGCGTATATGCTCGTTTGTCAATTTGACGATACCAGACGCTGATGAAATGTCGAGCATGCAAGTGGATACAGCCTCAGACAGCAGGCAGACGCGAGGGGCCGATTAGATCCGATACTCCGTCCGTCCACAGAAGCCCGTTCGACGCCAGATCGATCGCCCTCTTCGCAGACGAGCGTCCCCGCTACAGATCCCTCAGCCACCGGCAAGGCCGATCTACTCGCTCTCGGTTTTCTTGAGCCAGCGGCAACAGATCACCTCGACCATAGCGAGCAGTTCAACCACTTGTGCCACCTTCCACCCCGCCGAAGGTCAACCAAACTCATATTCGGTCTGGAGCGATTGTACCGAAGTTGGTCAAGGTCGCCTCATGTCTAGATGTCGAGGATCTTTGCTATCCGCGCAAGCGCCGCAACGGACTTCACCCCGAGCTTCCGCATCGCACTGCCACGGTGCATCTTCACCGTAACCTCGCTGATCGACAGTTCGTTGGCGATTTGCTTGTTCATGAGCCCGGTCGCCACAAGAGCCACCACCTGACGTTCGCGAGCAGTCAGCAATGCATAACGCTCCCGGAACTGAGCCGTTTGGGCAATTTCCTCGCGCCGAGCTTGATCGATTCGAATGGCAGTAGCAACAGCGTCGAGGAGATCCTGATCCCGCATCGGTTTCGTGAGAAAGTCTATCGCACCCGCCTTCATGCCCCTCACGGACATCGGAATGTCGCCGAAGGCGGTCATCAAAATGACGGGTAGCTCGATATTGAGACTTCTTAAATATTCCTGAAGCTCGAGCCCGCTCCTACCCGGCAACCGGACATCCAAGACAAGACAGGCAGGCTCATCTGGCATTTCATGATTGAGAAATTCAGAAGCAGATTGATAAAGTGCAACTCGATAGCCCATCGACCGGAGCAGATTTCCGAGCGCCTCTCGAACGGAATCATCATCGTCTATGATATGAACCGAAGCCTGCGAGGACATATTCGGTTGCTTCCCGGCGAGCGAACGCATTGGTGTCATGATACCGCCGGAACAAACACCGGCCCGCACATCGTTTTCCTCTCCCGCCACAGATCTCCCCACCGGGCCTCATAGCTTGCCGCAAATACTCAACCAACCTGAAACCCGTACCTCATTATGGCACAGGCCCCCAATCCGCGGACAAGGCAAACCCGATATCCCGGTTTGGGTGTCAAATCGATCCGGATGCATTCGAGAGACTGAGAATTTCTTCCAATGTAACGCCTAATCGATCGGTTAGCAAGTTACGATGTCCTGCGCATTGGAGGAAACGGTCTCGCGTTGGCGATTGCAAACCCCTCAACCTGTCCTTCCCACCATCTCGTATCGTGCCGGCTGAACCGTACCGGACTTCCAGAAGGTCCCAGCCCTTGAGAGGATAGGGTGATGGAGAAGCGAAAGCCGTCGGCGAGATATTCGCCCGAAGTCCGTGCTAAAGCGGCGCTGACGGTGAGAGGTACGTTGGTAAGCGGGCCTCGCACTGGGTTTGATCACAAGGGGTACTCGGGATTACCTTCCAGCCCGATTTGCTCGGCTACGTGCTTCATCTCCGGATATCAAGAGTCTCCGCTATCCGAGCAGGCAGAGCTGCGGATCCGACATCTAGCTTTCGCATGGCCTTGCTACGATGCGTCTTCGCAGTTACTTTGCCAATGGATGGCTCTCCTGGCACTTGCTTGGTCACGACCCCGGAAGCAATAAACGTCATCGCCTGCTGCTCTCGGTGCGTCAGCAAGGTATGTCCGTTGGCGACATGGGCATGGAGAAGTCGTCGAAGCCATTCGTTAAAATGGCAGACGACGGGACTTTAAGACGTATCAAATGTCCCTGTAGTTCGAATGCTCCTGCCTCAGGAAACCGAATGTCGAAGACGAAGCATGCGCGCGTGTTGAGTAACCTAGCGTTCGGAAACTCTGTTGCAGACCTATACAGCCCCGCCTCGTAGTCCATCGAGCGAAGAAAATCGCGAACTGACGCTAGGACAGATCTATCGTCGTCAATGACGTGAATGAAGCCCAGCAAGGATATTCTCAGTTGGTTTTTGAGACGTTGGCCGATTGACGGATTGGTACAGCGAAACCAAAGGTCGTCCCGCGCTCCCGGTTTGTCTCCACCCATAACCGCCCCCGATGGGCGCTGATTATTTTTTGGCAAATCGACAGGCCGAGGCCGAGGCCCTCTCCCTTTGTTGTGTAAAGCGCGTCGAATAGGCGCTCTCTAATTGGGGGATCTATGCCCGGACCAGTGTCGATGACGGCAACAGAAGCATGGCCGCCGACGACTTTAGATGAAACGGTCAGTACTCGGGCCCTACCATCAATGTCGGTCATGGCGTCGATTGAATTACGCACGAGGTTTGCGATGACCTGTTGAAGCTGCACTCGATCTGCCTCGATGTCAGGTGCCGACCTGTCGAGATCGGTTCTCAAAGTGATATCAGCGCGTTCAAGCTCTCTCTTCGAGAGAAGGAGAACCTCTTCGATTGCCTCGTGGATTTTAACTTTGGCAAATTGGAGTTGCCCGTCACGCACCAAGGACCTTAAACTGGTAACAATACTAGTCGCCCTGCATCCCTGTTCAATGATGCGCACGATCGACTTGCGAGTCTCGTCCAGCTTTGTTGGATCCCGACCGAGCCACCGAAGACAAGCCTCTGCGCTTGCAATGATTCCCGTCAGCGGTTGGCAGACCTCGTGAATGATCGAGCCCGCAAGCTCCCCAAGCGACGCAAGGCGCGCGGCTCTTGCAAGTTCGGTCTGTGCGTCCGCAAGTGCCTGCTCCGCCACCTTTTGCTCGGTGACATCAGAAATGATGCCTTCCAATTCGAGGTCACCGGATGGGCTGAAGTCGAATTGCCCGACCGCGACAACGTGCAAAGTCGTCCCGCCTTGATGAACGACCCTGTACTCATGCTTAAAAGGGGACTTGGTGCTAAGGGCATCTTCGATGGCCCGCTCCAAAATAGGAAGGTCAACGGGGTGCACGCGGCTCCGGAATACCTCGAAGGGAACCGGGTTGACATCTCGGTCGATGTCGAAAATGCGGTAACATTCGCACGATGCTCTCAAGAGTAGCGTCCGTGTGTTCCACCTGTAGCTGCCCATACGGCCGATCTGCTGCCCCCTGACCATCCACATACTGGTCTCGCGGAGGGTCTCAAAAAGTTGTACGGACGCAAAGGACACGGCAGTTTGCGAAGCCAGCATTGACATAACCGAAACGAACTTTCGTGGGAACGCCTCTTGCTCGCGCTTTGACTCCAAATAGAGAACACCAATTGTTTGCTTACGATAAATCAGAGGTAGACATAAAATTGTTATTTCGCATTCGGAGTAACATTGTACCGGATCGATAAGAGCTGAACCCGCCCGGTTGTCGTGTCTTACGACTGTTTGTTGATACGTGAGTACCCTCTCTTTCAGTTCTTTCGGCAGCCTGAATTCGCTAACAAGGGGATATGAAGCAAAAACTGGCGTCCATTCGCGGGAAAAGCTTGCATCTGCCTTGGCAAGCGCTCCATCCTCCGCGCTCAAAAGCACAGCGCCGCGGACCGCTCCTGAATACTCAAGAGCGACACGAAGGAGCGCTTTCGCCAACCCCTCAAAGCTAATCTCTTTCGAGATTGCCTCAAAGGCTTTGGCGATTAACTCCAATTCAAATGTTTCGCCTTCGAATGCCATTGTGAGACGTCCCGCACTGCCGATGTCATGCGTGAAAATCAGCCACCACTGCAACTGAGTCAGACTACGTGCGCAGACGCAACTGCTCTCCGATGACGGTTCCTCCTATGCATTTGATAAGCCTTAAGGCAATATCGACGCCTCCACTTTAGCGGGGCTGATTTGCCCTCCATTCTCTAGCATCCACTCAGCCGTGAAGTGACAAAGTTGACCAAACGAAAACCTCAGGCTGCGCCTGCACTGCGATCACTTTCGTGCACGCGTCGCTTGACGCTCCATCGTGGAGCAGTTACCCAATTTTGGGTGACGAGAGCCCTCGCAAATGCGCTATCGCACCAACCTGTTGGAGCAACCCTCTTCCCGACGGGCTCGACCCGCCGTTGGCGCATCCCGGATATGAGACTATGTCATCCGTGTATCCTTCCGTGGCTTGCCATCGCCGATCTGACCGCCAACGCAATGCAAAGCTATAGCGTAGTCTGAGCGGCTGGAAATACCTGTTGGCTAACTATTCGATAGTTCGTCGCTATGGTCTGCACCGCGCCTTCCCGGCCGTTTCCGGTTACGTGGAGCGGGGTTGCACCCGCCCAAACACGCTGCGTACCTTTTCCCGGATATGCTCCAACAGACAGCCATGATGAATATGTCGGACGACATGGAGTCATCCCGCCCAAATTTGGTGACGATGATTGCTACCGGAGCGGAGGGATTGCGTCGTAGGATTTTCCGCCGCACCTCGCCAGGCGAGAGGAGATGGCCAGGATGTGGGCAAGGCGGCTCAGCATATTGGGCCGAGGCAGGCTATTAGAGACTGTTTGAGAATGCGACTGTGGTGGTCGTCTGACGCGTCTTTCTGTGCTTCCGGTGCTCACGGCCCTTTTGTTTTGGCGATCAATCTCATGGCTTTGGCGGATCGCTGCGCTTCTCCGCCAGAAGCCATATTGATCTCAAGGCCGCTCCGCTCCGGTTCTCGAAAGCCGCGCCGGCCGGCGCCTGCGACGCCCCCCACTCATCACAGCGCATTCTCAAACAGTCTCTTAGGTGCAGTCGCGTGAGACGGCATCGAGAGTGTGACTGGTGGCAGTGCTTGAACAATCTGAATGAGTTCGTTGCAATGAGCGGATGTCACTGGAAGCATGCGATCCGACTTCTGTCGATGAGGAGTTGCAGGGAGGAACAGATACAGATTTGGTTGACGGCGCGCCAGCTTCGGCCGCTATGAGGGCTTTGCCTCCGCAATCCGGAAGGCGTTGATCCAGTCGTGGAACGCACCGAACCGGGCGTGCGTCAAGCGGCCGCAGCCGATGATCCTTTGCCGCTTCCAAGACTGGAGCGATACGGACTGGTGGTAGCCGCGTTGAGGTATCGAACCTGGCGTTGCGTGGTATCATTCGACGGTGGCCTTTACGCAAGCATGTGCCGATCCATGAGATCTCTGGCGTACGGGGGTGCCCGAGAACATGATTTGCAGGTGTCTGTGGTCGGAGACGGTCGAACCGAAGTTTCGGAAGCCCGCCGGCGCGGGCACACTCGGTCCTTACGCAAAGAAGCCATCAGCCTGGCTGAAGTCCAAGACTAGCCGTCCACGCAAGCAGAAGCCCACGGCCAGGCAACTGCATGCCGATTCTGTCTGCCTTGACTTTGGTGGATTCTACAATCGTGTGGGGGCCTTTGCTTGCGTGTGGAAGGAGAAGGTACTAATGAGACCTGTGCGCGGATGAGTTTTCGCGACTTGACTGATAGCTGATTCGATGGGCTCTGCCCAACGGGGAGAGCGGTCGTGGCATACCGGTCGATCGGTCAAGAAAAGCTGAG